>OLVR01001091.1_pt1 | contig 28439 bp, 27 predicted proteins | sample 1673261 | NCBI WGS metagenome assembly OLVR01 (sample SAMEA3178938, study PRJEB25190) | human gut metagenome | biome: human gut; feature: human-associated habitat; material: faeces | place: Austria | collected 2013 | reverse complement strand
TTGTGACAATTTTCCTGTATCTCAAAACGCTGCGGCTCTCTCTCTGGAAATCCGGGACCATCGCGCTGGCGGTCTGCGCGGTATTTGCGTGCCTGAATAGCTTGTCCCGCGCCGTTGGTACGGCGATCACGATCCGGCTGCAGCTGCCGCCGGACAAGCCGTGGTTCTGTTTTAGCGCCTGCATTTTTTATAACGTGATCTGCTGGCTGACCGCTGCTGCAGCCTATTATCCCGCCACCCACGCAGTGCGCGCAATGGTGGAGGATGACAATTTTGCGCAGACGTGGTATGTGTTCTGGGTACTTCCGATGGTGTTCATCCTGCTGAATCTTTTTATAACCCCGCGCTACCAGATAACGCTCCGTATAGGGCGGGTCTTGCAGGTCTACATCGTTATGAGCATCGCACTTTTGTTCCTGCTGTTCTTGTTCAATACAATTTTCCTGCTGATGGCAAACAGCCTTAACAAGAATGCAAGATTGCAGCAGGAAAACCAGTTTCTTTCCATGCAGCAGCAGCGCTATGAAAGCCTGAAAGCCGCCATTGAAGAAGCCCGGCAGGCGCGGCACGATATGCGCCACCAGCTGAATCAGATCTCCGCACTGGCCGAGGCAGGAGATCTGGATAACCTGAAGGCTTACCTTGCAAAAACGGTCTCCCGGATCCCGGATCTGGATATGAATTTCTGCGAAAACCGTGCAGCGGACAGTGTTGTCGGCTATTATTGTGCCCTTGCAAAGCGTGAGGGTGTTCCCTTTTGTGCCAAACTCGACTTACCACAGGTGCTTCCTGTGGACGAGATCGATCTGTGTCTGGTGCTGTCTAATCTTCTGGAAAACGCATTCGAAGCCAGCCTGCGCACCGCACCCGCCCGGCGCAAGATCGAGGTCACCGCGTATGTCCATGCCGAGCGGCTTCTTTTGGTCGAAGTGGAAAACGCATTTGACGGTGAAGTCAACGAAAAAAGCGGGCTCTTCCGCTCGTCCAAGCGAAAGGAAAACGGGATCGGCATCCAGTCTGTCCAGCATATTGCAGAAAAGACCGGCGGTGCAAGCACATTTACCCATCAGAATGGCGTTTTCTCTGCCAAGGTCATGCTTTGTGGAGAAAAGCAGCCGCCAGAGACCGCGGACAGCACCACGGAGTTGTACGGAAAATGTGAAAAGCAATGCGGAAAGCGCAGAAACTTGCCATATAAAAAGTGGAAACTTCATTTCCCAAATGGCAACCTCCATGCTAAAAGTGGCAAGTGACATATACAAAATGCCATTATACAGAAATGCCCACTCCCCTGAGAACTCCTCAGACGAGTGGGCATTCTTCCTTCCGTGTATCAAATTTACCTTTGTGGTCACTCAAATCGCCACCAAGTCATGGATTAAAAATCATCATTTTTTATTTATCCCAGAGTAAGTGCACGGTTTCTGCACTGTTTTTGCACGGTTTCAAGGGTTGCAATGGGTACTCTGACTTGCAAAATACGACAAAGGGTGCAGAAATTGCCGGGCGGAAAATCACGATGCTTTGCACAAAAATAGCGAAAACTCGAAACTTCTAAAGTCAGAGTGTTCTGCCCGGTGGGCTCTTTTAATCAGGGTGTCCGGGATTCGAATTCCCGCGGGCGCACCAAAAAGCACCAGACAAATTTTTGTCCGGTGCTTTTTTGTTGTGTCATTCAAGATTCTCAACATTGTGATTCCTTTTTGGCTGCTTAGCTCGCTTTTCATTTCCTCCAGATCATCACCCCCATCCAGAACAGGTTGGCGAAGATCCTGTCGGTGCCGGTGGCCACCATGGCCGGGAACAATGCCCAGGGCAGCACCACCCGATGGCAATATGCCCCAGCATCTGCCGCGTTCCTGGAATACATTCGCTCTCGGCTGGGGGATGCCTTTTGCTGATTTCACCCATACCAACAACAAACACCGTGCCGCCATGCAGGGGGTTCTCCTGCTTGCGGCACGGTGCTTTGTTGTATCAGGCTATTGTCGGGTTATTGTTTCTTTTTGGCAAGCTGTCTGCCCACGGCCCACAGCCAATCCAATGCGGCGGCGGCAAGGGCGGGGTACACGATCAGGCCGAACAGCTGGTACCAGGTGGGGATAAAGTAATCTGCCCCGCCGGGCAGGGTGCTGGCGGCGTTCAGGGTAATGCTTTGCGGAGTAAAGGTCAGGCCCACGGTCTTGTTTTCATCGGGGCTGCAGGGGTCCAGCCGCAGTGCCACGATCTGGGTGCGCGGCAGGGTGTACACATAGGTGCCGTCTGCCAGCACTTTGGGGAAGACGCGGCAGTCCTGGCTGTAGGGCTCCCCCGTTTTTGTGGTGTAATACAGGCACATTTCGCGGGAATCGCCGTCAAACTCCACGTTGTAGCTCACGGTACGCACCACGCGGCCGGATACATCCTCCAAAATCATCTGCGGGTCGCCGCCTGTGGTAATCAGCTGGCCCTGGGGTGCGCTGTTCTCCCCCGGCTCCCCCCAGGTCAGCTCGGCCAGCTGCCAGCTTTCAATGGGGATCGAGGTTTCAGTCAGGGTGCCTTTTGCCTTGGCGGAGCTGTCCCCCGCAAAGGCCACCGCACCCTGCACCAGCCAGAACACCAGCGCCGCGCACCAGCACAGCACCGGCAAGGCAAAGCGATGGGCAAACAGTCGGTTCAGGCGGCTTTTCCATGTCATCTCTTTCATTGGGCCGCCTCCTTGCTCATCTGCATTGTGACCGGCTCATACCCGGCATCCGTTACGCGGTAGAGCAGGGTCTGCCCCGCCTGCGCAGCGGCCAGGTGGTCGGTAAACAGGTTCTGATAGCTCTGCACAAAGATATCGTCGATCTTTTGCAGGTAAAGCACCGTACAGCCGTTAGCACGCACGGTTTCATCCAGGCGTTCAGCGGTGTAGGGGTGGTAGTAGCGCTGCTTCACGCCTTCCTCCTGCGGCTCCAGCTCCGGCAGGCCGAAGGTTCCGCCGCCGCCCTCCTGCGTGGCCCCCACGCCGGAGTAATCCACCAGGACGGGGTAAAAATCAAACACGGCAGAGAACCAGTGTTCGCCGTTATCCCCCTGGCTGACAAAAAACACGCGGTCATTTTCGTTCAGGTAATCGCTGCACAGCCAGTCAGCTTCGGCGCGGGCGGTCTTGCGGTCGGCGAATTCGCCATCCGAGAAGCCCAACACCGAAAGCTGCGGCAGGATCATGCCGTTCACCCGCACCAGCATGGCGGCGGCCATCAGCAGAACACCGGCCTGGCCCGCCAGGGCAATCCAGCGGCGGGCCGGGGCTTTCTGTTCGCCATCCGCGGTTTGCAGGGCGGTGCTCCAGCAGGCCAGCGCCATAAAGAACCAGCCGATATAGTAGGTATAGATATAGCGGTTATAATCCACCAGCCCCACGGCCTGATCCGGCTTGAAAATAAAGCCATAGCTGAGCGCCAGCATGAGGTTATACCCCACAAAGCATGCAAGGGACAGCACCCCGATGCAGCCAATGCGCAGCTTGAGCTGGCGGCCTCTGGCGCAGATGGCCGCCACCAAGAACACCAGCAGAATCAGCACCACAACATTGCGGCCCTGGCCGATCATGCTCAGCCGACCATCCGAAGTCCAGAACTGGTGGCCCATATCGGCCATGGCTTGGGTGAACTGGCTCTGGCGCTCGGCGTAAAAGCCCTCCACCGGCTGGCCCAGCAAAATCTTGATGCCGTTGATGACCACAGCGGACAAGGGGGCGCTGGTTTCGCCGGTGCCGCCCTCGCTGGCACTTTTGGCAACCAGAATGCCCACATAGCGGATATTCCAGAAATAATAGATCAGCATGGGCGCGGCAAAGCAGGCAATGGCAAAGCCGGTGCGGCGGGCAAGGCCCTTTTTGAAGGGGTGCTCCGCAAACAGCCAGGCATCCACAGCCATCAGCCCCGCCGCCACCAGGGACAGCACAAAGGTGTTGGCCTTGATGTTGGCCGCCAGCGCCAGTACCGGCAGTACGGCCCACTTGGGGCCGCCGGTTTTGCGCAGCGCCAGCCACAGCGCCACAGCGCCGCCCAGTGCAAGGCCCGCGGGCACATCGCCATAGGCGGTCATATAAGTGGTATCCAGATAGATCGTATGGTTATACACCGTCAAAAACCAGGGGGCAAACCAGCAGATTGCTGCCAGCGGCACCGCAATGCGGTACTGGCGGAAGTTCAGCCCGCCCAGCACCGCGGCAAACACGGCGGCAGCCAGCACATCATACGCCACATAGATCTTCCAGTCTGCATAATGGCCCAAAAACTGGAAGAAGTAGGAGAGCAGCGGCAGGCCGGGGTTCTGGGTCTGGGGCCAGGGGGTTCCAAGGGTAGCCAGGGCATACAGGCGGTTATCCGCCTTGGTCACCTTTACGGCGGTAGCCCACAGGCTGAGTTCATCATACTTGGTTGCCAGCGGCTGGCGGATGAAAAAGTACACCGCAAATGCCAGCGCCATGCCCCAGAACAGCACCGCCCCCGGTGTAACCAGGCGGCGGTAGGCCGGGCGCTGGCCTTTGTGGGGCACCAGCGCCCACACGCCGCTGCCCGCAAACACCGCCCACAGCAGCACAGTGCCGGGCAGCAGCAGGTTTGCCATGCCCGCAGCCGTCAGCCAGGCAACGGCAATGCCCAGCGCGCTCAGCGGGGCCAGCGCAGCATGCAGGTTACATTTGAGCGTTAGGAACGCGCAGAACAAAAACAGCACCGCCAGCGCGGCAAAGATGCAAAGCAGCTCCATAGAATCACCATTTTATACAACATAAAAGCCCTGCGGGTGTGCCCCCAAGCCATGGGCGCACCGCCCCACAGGGCTCTTTTTTACTTTTTGCGGAAAACATCAACGGCAAGGCAGGCAAACGCAGCCCCCACAGCCGGGGCAAACAACAGCAGCAGCCATTGGCCGCCGTTTGGCACAAAGCGCAGGTACCACGGCTGCACCGGGTTGAGCACCACGCCGTCCAGCCGGGTAGGTACGCCGCCCACACTGTCCGGGTCAATGCGCAGCCCGGTCACGGTAAGGCCGCCCAGGTCAAAGGTATACTGGTTTTCGCCGCTCACGCGGGCAAAAACTTTCTGGGTCTCGCTGTACTCGGTCTGGCCGGGGCGCAGGTAATACAATGCTGCGCTGCCGGGCGGCAGGTAGTGCACGGCGTCCAGCTCCACCGTTTCCAGCCAGGCTTCGCCTCGCCAGATGATGTGCGGGTCGTTGTCGGTGGAAAGATACCAGCCGGGTTCATCCACCGGCGCGGTATGCCATTCATCGTCATCATAATTGACAAAGCTTTCAAATTCCAGGTCATCCGCCGTCAGGGTACGGGTCACCATAGTGCCGTCTGCTTTATGGTTCAGCATCACAGCGCTGCCCACCAGCACGTACACCAGCCACACAATAACAGCGGCGGCATATGCCAATATCAGCAGCTGCTGGGGGCGCAGCGGGCGGCCCGCACGGGCGGGGGCGGCAAAACGCTTGGTTGGGCGTTTATCTTTCATTGTACCACCCCGCTTTCTGCCACAGCCACCGGGGTAAAGGCGATAGGCTTGCTGCGGCCTTCAAACCGGTAGAGGGTTGCGGGCATATTCGCTTTCAGCCCGCCTTCGAACCGGCTGCTGAACTCCCGCTCCAGATAGTCGTCCGCGCGGTCGATCAGCAGGTAGTCGATCTGCTTTTCTTCCATATAGGCGGTCAGAGAGTCTGCGGTGCAGACCGCCTCAAAGTCATACAAGGTCCAGTTCAGGCTTTCCACCAGGTTCATAAAGTCGGAGTCCCACCGGCTGGAATAATCATCGTTGCCCCACCAGGTACCGCCATAGCCGTTGACCACCTTGGCGGTCAGCTCATACTTGTAGTAGTACCAGCGGGTGGCATCATCGCCCTGACTGATGACCAGCACGCGGTCCGGCCAGTCCAGCACGGTGTTCATTGCTTCAGCGCGGTTCTTTACATCGCGGCGCAGGGTGTACAGGCTGTCGGCGTTGGTCCAGAACCCGGCTGCGGGCACACCGCGCCAGGCAAAAATACCCAGCACTGCCGCAGCGGCCAGCCCCAGCGCCGCACGGCCCAGCCGCTGCGCCGCGCCGCTGCCCTGCCCCACCGCAAAGCCCAGCACACAGAAGCCGTACAGCATCCACCCCTGCAGGTAGGGCGCGATATAACGCTCATAGTCCTTCAAGGCGGAGCCTTCGGCCTCGGAGAAATTGTAGAAGTACAAAATCAGGTGGAAGAGATACAGCGCGGCAAAGCAGAACACCCCGCCCACAAAGCCAACCACGGTGCGGCGGCGTGCGGCACCGGCAGGCGCTGCCACAAAGGCCGCCGTGAACAGCAGCAGAATGCAGCTGACGGCCATGATGGGCGCGCCCACCAAACAGACGCGGCGGTACAAAAATGCCTGGCCCATGCTCTGCATGATCTGGGCAAAGCGTTCTTCGCGCCCAATGCCCAGCAGCTGCCTGATGCCGCCGGTCAGCACAGCACCATAGCTCAGGCCCGCGCTGCCCACGCTGGCCCCAGTGGTTTCGGTTGGGGTCACGGCGGCGGTATAGCGGTTCCAGCTGATAAACACCGCCAGCACCACCGCCGCCAGAATGCTGCATTTTGCCAGCGATACGCCGAAAATGCGGGCAGGCTTTGTATCCGGGTGCGGCGTACCGAACAGCTGATCCAGCCCGATCAGGAACGTAACGATCAAGGCATAGGCAAAACCGATATCTTTGGTCATGGTCAGCACGGCAAGTGGCATGGCACAGGCAAAAAAGCCGGTTTTGCGCCCGCCCGCCGCGGCATACAGGCACAGGGTTCCGCCAAACAGCAGCGCCAGGGGGGTATCCGCCATGGCGTTGGCATAAATGGTGGATGGGGTGCCCGCCGGAACCACGCTGAAAAAGAACGGCAGAAGAAAGCCCGCAGCAAACACCAACACAGTACCCGCCCAGTTTTTGCGCGGCATGGCTGCCGCCGGGGCAATGCAGGCCAGGAACAAAATATCCAGCCCGGCCAGGCACTGCCATTCATAAAACTGGCCCGGTACGCGCTGGAAGAGATAGGAAACCAGACTGGTTGCCGGGTAGGTAAAGCTCGCCGTCAGGTTGATGGGATCCGCCACATACAGCGCAGCGCGCTCCGCCACCATCTTGGGGGCAAGGCCCCAGGCGGTAAATTCATCCCACTGGGTAAACATGGGCTGCTGCAAAGCAAACAGTACCCACAAAAAGCAGCTGCCGCCCACAAACAGCAAAAAGCCGGGGCTGAACAGCGCCCGCCGGATAGCCCGCCACCCGGCACGCACCCCAAAATAGACCCCGCCGGCCAGCCAGACCGCCATGATGATAAAATGGCCGAACTGCAAAAGCCCCAGCAGGGAAAGCAGATACAGCACCACGACCGACCCGCACAAGGCGGGCAGCGGCAGCAGGGCGGCATCGAACCGGGTACATGCCGCCACGCACAGACAGCATGCGGAGAAGAACAGCAAAAACAGCAGGCCGAATACAATCTGCACGGTACAGCACCTCCCGGAATCAGAATTAAATTAGTAATTAGCAATTAGCAATGAATCATTAGCGGTGGATTGCCGCCCGGTGGGCGGCTTAGAAAATTGGGGCAAGGTAAGCATATAAAGGCTGATTCTATACCCGAAGACTATCACGCAAAAGCCGCGAAAAACCGCAGATTTGATCGTGCCGCAGGCACACCGCCATTATTCTTTATTCTTTTAAGGCAATACCGCATAATTCTAAGTGCCGATACGGCGAGCGAGGTGCGGTGTTGCCTTAACTATTCTCTCATATACGCGTAAGCCAGCTCACGCGTATACGACGTACACCGGCCCCACAAAGTAGTGCTGGAAGAGCAGCACAGCGCCCAAAACGGCATAGCAGGCGCACAGCGGGGTGATGACCGCTTCGGCCTTTTCTTCCGTGATGGCGGGGCGGATGGTTTTGCGCAGCAGCACGGCCAGGGCGGGCAGCAATGCCAGCCAGACGCAGAGGAAATACCGCGCCTGCAGCCCCACAATGCGCACCATGCCCACCGGGGTATAGGTGATATACATGGCTGCCATGGCACCGGCGGCGTACACCAGCGCCAGCAGTGCCGCCCCGCCCACGCGGCGGCGGGTGGGGAACGCATCGGCGCGTTTTGGCTGCGCAGCAGCCAGCAGGGCGGCCAACAGCAGCACCAGCAGGCCGGTCAGGTTCAAAAAGCTGATGGGCAGGTCCTTCCAGCCGAACAGGCCGAGCTGCCCAATAAAGAAATCATTCTCTCCCAGGGTTCCCCAGTACGCAGCAATGGTCCGCAGAGGGTTGCGCAGCACAAAGGCCAGCTGTTCACCGCCGTTTACCGTGCTGCCGCCCTGGCGCTCAATCATGGGATAGTTATAGCGGAACGCCGTTCCGTACCATTCCGTCAGCAGGGTAACGGCCATAGCACCGCCAAAGCTGCCCAGCGCCCACAGCGGGCGGCGTCCCTTGGCGTGCCATTCCCGCTTTGCCACCAAAAAGATAGGCAGCACCCACAAAAGGTTCAGGTACGGTTTAGCGATATTGACAAAGATGCAGGCGGCGGTGTAAATGCCCGCCGTTTGGGTGTTCCACTCCTTGCGGGTCAGCAGGGCAAGCATCAGGTAATAGCAGCCCAGCAGGGTTGCATCATAGCTCAGTGATGCCCCCATAAAAAGCGACATCGGCAGCAGCATAATGGCCGCAAAGGCCGGGCGGTAACGCTCCGCTTTGGCCAGCGCCAACGCGCACAACAGCGTGTAGGCCAGCAGGTTGACGATGCGCCCGCCATACAGGCAGCCCAGCGCGCCAAAGCCCAGCAGGCGTGCCAGCGCCATACCGACCGCGCCCGGCAGGAATGGAATGACCAGAAAGCTGACCGGCTCGCTGACCGGGTCCGGCACAGAATCCCGCACATCGTGCGCCAGGTACAGGGCAAAGCTATCCGTCATGCTCTGCACTGCGCCGTCCTTGCCGTATTGCTTCAGGGCATAGCCCGCGGTGTTATAGGCTTTTTTCGCCCCGGTATCGGGGTCAGTGCCCACACCGGCAGAGGTATGCGCATTCACCCATGCACCGGGGAACGCTTCCAGCAGGTAGGCCACATCGTCCGGGTAGGTGCGGGAAGCATCAAAATCAAAGTGCCCGGTGGAGATGGCATAGGTGCGCAGGTAATGGTCGGCTTCGTCCGGCGTTTGCAGCGGCGGGTTGGCAAATGCAAACAGCAGCCCGCACAAAAAGATGCACACGGCCCCTTTTGCCGCAAATCCTTTTGCAAACCGCCGCACACAATACCCGGCCAGCAGACATACTTCCAGAAAGGCCGCACACCCCAGTGTAACCACCAGGGGGGACACACGGTTATCCAGCCCAAAGAACACCCGCCAGTAATAAGCCCACAGCACGCCGCACACGGCGGCGCACAGCACAGCCAGCCCCCACCGCACAGCGGCGGGCAGCTTTTGTAATTTTATTGGCATAAAACTCCCTTACAACCGGCCTTACAGAATGTACTGGCCGACCTTGTACTGGTCTAGGTTGCCGCGCAGGAACTCAATGGTTTCGGCAAGGCCCTGTTCAAAGGTATACTGCGGTTTCCAATCGGTCAGGGTACGCAGCTTGGTGGCATCGCCCAGCAGGCGGTTGACCTCGCTCTTTTCGGGGCGCAGGCGCTCGGCTTCGCAGACGATCCTGGCGCTGGGGTTGATCTGGGCAATCAGCTCATTGGCCAAATCGCCGATGGAATGTTCCACGCCGGTGGCAATGTTGATTTCCTGGCCAATGGCGGCATCGCAGTCCGCAATGGCCATAAAGCCGTGGGCGGTGTCCTTGACATAGTTAAAGTCGCGGGTGGGGGTCAGGCTGCCCAGCTTGATTTCCTGCTGGCCGGCCAGCAGCTGGGTGATGATGGTGGGGATAATGGCGCGGCCGCTCTGGCGCGGGCCATAGGTGTTGAAGGGGCGCACAATGGAAACCGGCAGGTCAAAGCTGCGGTAAAAGCTTTCGGCCAGGCGGTCCGCGCCGATCTTGGTGGCAGAGTAGGGGCTCTGGCCCTGGAACGGGTGGTGCTCGTCAATGGGCACATACTGGGCGGTGCCGTATACTTCGCTGGTGGAAGTAACCATCACGCGCTGGGTGCCCAGCTCGCGGGCGGCGTTCAGCACGTTCAGGGTGCCCTTGATGTTGGTATCCACATAGCTGTCCGGGCTGTGGTAGCTGAACGGAATGGCAATCAAGGCAGCCAGATGGAACACGCGCTCCTGCCCGCGCATGGCAGTACGCACGCCGTTGGGGTCACGTACATCGCCCATAAAGATATCCATTTCATTGCGGATCTCCGGGGGCAGGGTATCGATCCAGCCCAGGGAACCAAACGAGTTATACAGGCAGAAAGCACGCACTTTCTCGCCGCTTTTTACCAGCTCTTCGGCCAGATGGCTGCCGATAAAGCCATCGGCACCGGTCACCATAACGGTATGGGACATTGTAAAAACACTCCTTTTTATATGGCAATACCGCCCGCAGGGCAGAACAATCCAATTATTACAAAATAGTATAACCGATTTGCGGCCTGATTTCAACCAATGCCCCGCCCAGCGTGCAAAAAAGTGCCGGGGCTGCCGCGGATCGGGTAGGCCTGCATTAAATTTATATAAAGATTATTCCGTTTGTATCAAAGAGTTCGGCAATATGTTATAATAGGGCAATACCGCATAATTCTAAGTGCCGATACGGCGAGCGAGGTGCGGCAGATGCCAAGCCAAAAGCGCAGATAATACTTTGTGTATTATCGAGCATTTTGGCAACGCAGATGCCGTGCCGCAGCTGCCGGAGCGGTGCTTAAGCCGCAAGGCGGGAATTGTGCGGTGTTGCCATAGGATAAATACAGTGCTGGGCCGCCTTGCCGCATTCCCTGCCCTGTAGTGGAAAAGAGCCTGCACCCATGCCGCAACGCGAACCTGCCCTGCTTTGGCTGCGGGACTTCGCCCTGACCGCATTGGTCCTTGCGCTGTGTACGCTGACAAGCTGGGTATTTTTCCGGCTGGATTTTGTTTCTTCCAACTATATCCTGACCTATATCCTGGGCGTCATGTATATCAACGTCTTTACATCGGGGTTGGTGTACGGCGTTGTGGCTTCGCTGTTCTCGGTGATGCTGGTCAACTATATGTTCATTGACCCCTTTATGCAGTTCCGCATCCGGTCAGACGACATGGTAACGGCAGTGGTCATGCTCTGCGTTTCGCTGCTCTGCTCCTCGCTGACGGGGCGTATCAAGGTACAGGCTGCCCAAAGCGAGCGCAAAGCCTATGCTTCGCAGGTGCTGCTGGAAGCCAGCCGCAGCCTGTTGGGGGCCGAGGACCCTGACACCATTCTGCGGATAACGGCCACCCAGCTGGGCAAGCTGTTGGAGCGCCCGGTCTGCTTTGCCCCCGCACCGGAGCACATTGCACCGGGAACCCTGATTCTGCCCCCTCCCGCCCAGACGGATTACCGCAGTTGCCCGGCGCTGCATGAGTTCAGCACCTATGAGCACAATCTGGCATTATCCATCCTGGATGTGTGTTCCCTGGCGCTGGAAAAAGAAGCCTCCAACCGCGCCCGGCGTGAAATTGAGGAAGCCGCCCGCCAGGAACAGCTGTGCGCCAACCTGTTGCGCAGCATCAGCCATGACCTGCGCACCCCGCTGACAAGCATTTCCGGCAACGCGCTGATTTTGACCGAGAAAAATCCCCTGCTGACCGAGGAAAAGCGCCGGGAGCTTTCTGCCGCAATTTATGAGGACGCCAACTGGCTGAACCATCTGGTGGAAAATCTGCTTTCCATCACCCGGATGGAGAACGGCCAGGTAAACCTGCGCATTCAGCCGGAGCTGATTCAAGACATTTTTGACGATGTACTGGCTCATTTAGACCATGACGCCGCCCGCCACACCATTGTGACCAACGTGGCGGATGACCTGCTGATGGCCGATATGGACGCCCAGCTGATCGAGCAGGTGCTGGTGAACCTCATCAACAACGCCATCAAATATACCCCCGAACATTCCCGCATCGAGCTTTTCGCCGCGCCGGAGGGTAAATTTGTCCGCATCTGCGTAACGGATGACGGCCCCGGCATCCCGGAAGAAAGCCGTGACAAGCTGTTTGATATGTTTTATACCCTTGGCAAAACCCGCAGCGATGGCCGCCGCGGGCTGGGTCTTGGGCTGGCCTTGTGCCGTTCCATTGTTGCCGCCCATGGCGGTGTGATCAATGTACAGAACGCTGCACCGCACGGTGCCTGCTTCTGTTTTACACTCCCGCGAACTGAGGTGACCCTGTATGAATAAACCGCTGATCCTTGTGGTGGAGGATGACCCGGCTGTTGCACGGCTGATCTCCACCACACTGGAAACCCGCAATTATCAGTACCACCGTGTACAGAACGGAGCCGGTGCCCTGTTGGAAGCTGCTTCGGCACGGCCGGATGTAATTTTGCTGGACCTTGGCCTGCCGGATATGGACGGTATTGATGTGATCCGCAAGATTCGCGGGTGGAGCAACGTGCCCATTCTGGTGGTTTCGGCCCGCAGTGATGATACCGACAAAGTATCCGCCCTGGATGCCGGTGCAGATGATTACCTGACCAAGCCGTTCAGCGTAGAGGAGCTTTTGGCCCGGCTGCGCGTGGCGCTGCGCCGTGTGCGGTATGATACTTCCCGCGCAGGTGACCAGGCCAGCATATACGAGAACGGAGAACTGCGCATTGACTATGCCGCAGGCTGTGTGTACCGCGGCGGAACGGAGATTCACCTGACCCCCATTGAGTACAAGCTGATCTGCGTGCTGGCCAAGAACACCGGCAAAGTGCTGACCCACAACTATCTGCTGAACGAAGTCTGGGGCAGCCCGGCCGCATCGGATACGCCGTCCCTGCGCGTATTTATGGCAACGCTGCGCAAAAAAATTGAGGAAGACCCCAGCCACCCCCGCTATATCCAGACCCACATCGGCGTTGGCTACCGCATGATCCGCCAGTAAAGTTTGGGGCAACACCGCACAATTCCCGCCTTGCGGCTTAAGCACCGCTCCGGCAGCTGCGGCACGGCATCTGCGTTGCCAAAATGCTCGATAATGTCGGGTTGCGGTACCCGCATCGTGCTTCGGGGGCAAAAGCCCCTCGCACTCTGCGACCGCTGCCCCTGCTTCGGTTCGCTGTTTCCGCCACTGGCGGCGCTCACCTTTGCAGCATCCAGTATTATCTGCGCTTTTGGCTTGGCATCTGCCGCACCTCGCTCGCCGTATCGGCACTTAGAATTATGCGGTATTGCCTTGGCTTTCAAAATGTAACCGCAACAGCCCGTCCATCCGTTTGTTGCCGGATGAACGGGCTGTTTCAATTTTATTTATTCGGTTTTCTCTGCTTTACTTGGCTGCGCGGCGTCCGCCTTTGCCGCCGGTCTTTTTGGCGCGGCCGGTGCCGGTCTGGGTGCGGGTGGACTTGGGGGCCGTTTTCTTGGGTTCCGGCTTTGGCATATCCTTTTGCAGCAGCTTATCCGGCACGGGCTGGATGCTCCACAGCTGGTTTTCGCCAAACACATCCTGCCAGATCTGGGCCTGGGTACCGTTATCGACCCGCATGCCTACCAGGTCAATGACCTTATCAGCCAGCACATTGCGGATCTTAGCCTTGCCGCCATCGGCGGGAACAATCTCCCACCGCTGGCCCTTGCCGGTGGTTTTCTCCCACTGGTGCACCCAGGTTCCGTTCACAACACCACTCATGGCCAGGTCCATCACCTTGCCGGTAAAGCGGTTTTTGATGCGGTACTGGCCTTCGGCGGCTTCCTCAAAAATCCATTGCTGCCAGGGCTGACCCTCATAGCTCCACAGGCGGATGGATGCGCCGTTCTCGGTGTTGAAATCGGCAACTTCCAGTACGCGGCCATTGGCGGCAGCGATAGTATAGCAGGCGCCTTCCCGAATGACGGTCTGTGCGGATTTTTTCATAGCGTTTTTCCTCCTTTGCCTGTGCGGCGCTTTTGGTGCCTTACAGGTTATGTATTTATTGTACATATTATAGCACATTCGCACAAAGCGGTTTTGCCAAAATCGTATAAAGTTTTTTGGTAACACTGCACGCTTTTTCGGGGTTAGCGGGTGGTTTAACCAAAGGTGGCTTGCATTTTTCAGCAATCTATTCTATGATATTATATAAATAACTAATTATAGGAGGCACCCACCTTGAGGATCGCATTGATTGCCCATGATTCCCGCAAAGAGCTTTTGGCCCAGTTCTGCACAGCCTATGTGCGTATTCTGTCTCAGAACGAACTGGTTGCCACCGGCGTGACGGGCAAAGTGGTACACGATGCCTGTGGGCTGCCGGTTCGCTGCCTGTATCCCGGTGCACGCGGCGGTGCCGAGCAGATTTCCTCCATGATTGCCTGCGGCGAAATTGATATGCTGCTGTTTTTCCGCGACCCCGTCAACGCCCGGCCCAATGAGCCGAACGCCGTTACCCTGCTGCGCCTGTGCGATACCCGCGCCATCCCCGTTGCCACCAACATTGCCACTGCCGAGGTTTTGATCCACGGCCTGGAGCGCGGAGACCTGGCCTGGATCGAATTGCAGCGCGGGAGAAAATAACGAATATCCACGAAACCCCAGCAAGCATTTGTAGGGTTTCTTCCAACTCTGCCTTATTGCGCATTGCAAAATTGTGATGGCCCTGGCCAAAATTTGTAGGGGACGATGCTTGCATCGTCCCGCGCATCGGGCCTTGCCTCATCAGCCACATGTTCGTGTGTACCCCTACGTTTCTCTACAGAATATAGACATATTTAGATATAACACGATTCCACAAATACAAAAAGCATGTGCTTTTTCCACCTTTGTCGGGCGGGAAATCACATGCTTTATTTTATTCTATTTCTTCCGTTATCTTTCAGGTAATTTTCAGCGCGCGCTGAACGCGGTAGACCAGGTAGCGGAACAGCCCAACGATCATGCTGCCCTCGCACCATAAATAGTTAGGCAAATTACGCCAGTAAAATTTGGGCTTTTTGATTTTGGGCAGGGCGATCTTGGCTTCCGCATAGCCCTTGGCATAATCATTGCCGAAACCGCGGTGACGGAACATGATAACTTTCAACAAATAGCCCAGCAGCATGGGGATAAAATTGACAACCAGCATGACCACCGGCTGGTTTTTGTAGGGCAGCAGAATGCTGTTGCGGCCGCTCTGAATGCTTTTGAATGGGTTATACCGCACCGCGCCGGTGGTGGCACCGCAGATATGGCGGCACTTTGCGGTGGGGCAATAGACGTTTTTATAGCCAAAATTGTTGGCGCGCCAGCTGAGGTCAACATCCTCATAGTAGGCAAAAAACAATTCGTCAAAAACGCCAATTTTATCCAAAATGGATTTTCTGTACAGTGCTGCGCCGCCACAGGCAGAAAAAATACGGCAGGGCTTCTGGTAGCGGCTGGCTTTCAGGCCGTCGCCGCGCTTGCAGGCAAAGCCCAGAATCGTCACATAATCTCCGGCGTCATCGGCCAGTTCCGGCTCGTAATAGCGCAGCATCAGGCTGGATACCGCAAAAATCTTCGGGTCGCTCTCAGCGGTTTTCAGCAGCTCTTCCAACCAGTTCGGTTCGGCAAAGGCATCGTTATTGAACAAGGCCATATACTCGCCTTTGGCCATGGCGATGCCTTGGTTGACCGCATGGGAAAAACCGGTATTCTCGCTGTTTTCGATCAGGTGGTAGCGGGGGTTACCGCAGTAGCTGCGGGCAATTTCGAGGCTTTCATCGGTGGAGCCGTTATCGATCACGATCAGCTCAAAGTCCTGCTCAGTCTGCGCCCAGATGGATTCGATGGAATCCCGCAGCCAGCCAGCACCATTCAGATTGGGGATAATCACGCTTGCTTTCACTGTGCTTCCCTCCTTTTAATAACCCATGCCGCCAAGCAGGATGGGCATGTAAGAAAGGCCAACGATCACACTGTGCGCCGCAATCAGCAGGGCCAGAATGACCAGGTCCCCCACCAGCCGCTTGATCATGCAGGCAGTGGCCAGCTTCTGGCGTTCCTCCCATTTGCTGCCGCAAAGGCTCCAGTAAATCATCATGATAAGGCCCACCACCGGGATGGCAAACAACAGCAGCGTTGCAAGGTAATGCCCAGTGCCCATCTCTTCCTGTTGCTCGCCCCCATACCACATGAAAAAGGGATCCTCTTTCAGCGGAAATTCATCCTCGTCTTCATCATCCCAGTATTGAACCATATCTGGGTCCACATGGATGGTATAGCGCGGGCGGCTGGCTTCTGCTTTGGTGGGGGGCAGCGCACGGCCGCAGCGCGGGCAGACGGTAGTTCCCTTGGGAGCCACCAGACCACATTGTTTACAAATATGCAATTCCATTTATACGTCCCCTTCCAGGCTCAGACTGCGGTCCAGCGGTGTGGCAAGAATGATCTGGGTGTTGGTGTTGCCCATCTTTTGCAGGTGGGTCAGCAGGTGTTCCAGTGCATCAATGCCGGGGCAGCTGACCTTGACGATAAAGTTATAGCTGCCGGTCACGCGGTAGCACTGCAGGATCTGCGGTTCGCCCTGGATCATTTTAAGGAAATGGTCCCGTTCCGATACCGCCGTCTGGATGGAAATCAACGCCTGGACTCGGTTATTCTCGCCGGGGTGGTGCAGGCGCACGGTATAGCCGCCGATGATGCCCTCCTGCTCCATGCGGTGGATACGGCTGGACACCGCCGGACTGGTCAGGTTGACCTGTTTGGCGATTTCCTTGACCGGCATGCGGGCGTTGCGCATCATAAGCTGGATGATTTTGCTGTCTAATTCATCCATGTCGAGTCACTTCCTGTCAGTTTTAGTCAATGAGCACAATAAAAATAAAATAAAGCAAATAAACCTTGTATGGCATTACAAAACCGAAAACCCTTTCATTTTCTGTGCATATGCTGAATTATTTTAAGTTATCTGGGCATCATTATAATAAAAGCAAAACAAAATTGCAAGTATTGCATTTGACATTTTAATAATCAAGGTTATAATGTACTTGTAACAAGAAAGAGAAAAACAGAGTATAACCCCTTTAAGTTCCCATTTATTACATTACCATCTTCTGACCTTTATATACTTTCCCACCCCTCTATGCACAAAAGCCCGCTTTTCAAGCGGGCTTTTGTGTTTTTGCCTGCCATTTTGTACTCTGCTTTATTTTATGAAGCAGATTTAATTTGCTTTTTCTCCCATACCCTAGTATAATGATGGGTAGTTTGTCTATTTTTATCTTGTTTTGCAAAAACGGAAAGGACTCCGCTGTGAATACACGTCTGGTCGGCATTTTGATCGACTCTTTTCCTAAGATTTTAATTAACGGCCTTACGGTCACCCTGCCGCTTACGATCATTTCTTTTGCGCTTGCGTTGGTCATTGCGCTGATTACTGCCCTTGTGCAGACCGCCAAAATCCCCGTTCTGCGGCAACTTGCCCGGTTTTATGTCTGGGTCATCCGCGGCACCCCGGTGCTGGTACAGCTGTTCGTGGTGTTTTACGGCCTGCCCAGCCTTGGCGTACTGATCGACCCGTTCCCGGCTGCTGTGGCCTGCTTTGCCATCAATGAGGGTGCCTACTGCGCCGAGACCATCCGCGCCGCGCTGGAATCTGTTCCCGCTGGTCAGATGGAAGCCGGGTACTGCGTTGGCATGACCTATCTGCAGACGATGCGCCGTATTGTGCTGCCGCAGGCACTGCGCACGGCGTTCCCGCCGCTGTTCAACTCGCTGATTTCCCTGCTCAAAGATACCTCCCTTGCCGCAAACATTACGGTAACCGAGATGTTTATGGCCACCCAGCGCATTGTGGCGCGCACCTATGAATCGCTGCCGCTTTATCTGGAAGTTGCCTTTATCTACCTGATGTTCTCCACCATCCTGACGCAGGTCCAGCGCTGGGGCGAAAAAAAGCTGAACGCCAAAGGCTTCAGCCAGAATTCCTGAGGAGGTGCCGCCATGCAGGAGATGCTGAAAATCACCGGAATCCGCAAATCGTTCAGCACGCTGGATGTGCTGAAAGGCGTGGACCTGACGGTGCACAAGGGCGAGGTTGTTTCGCTGATCGGGCCTTCCGGTTCCGGCAAGACCACTCTGCTGCGCTGCGCCAACTTTTTGGACCAGGCCGAGGACGGCACTATGGTGCTGGACGGCCAGACCTACCATTTGGGCCATGTGCGCCGCACTGAGATGTACGAAGCCCGCCGCCACACAGCGTTTGTGTTCCAGAATTACAACCTGTTTTTGAATAAGACCGCGCTGCAGAACGTGACCGAAGGGTTGATTGTTGCCCGCAAAATGCCCAGGGATGAGGCCGAAGCCCGCGCCCAAAAAGCGCTGGAAAAGGTCGGCCTGGGCAACCGCGGTGCCAGCTACCCCAATCAGCTTTCCGGCGGGCAGCAGCAGCGCGTGGCCATTGCCCGCGCCATTGCCACCGACCCCAAGATCATCTATTTTGACGAGCCCACCAGCGCGCTGGACCCGGAGCTGACCGTGGAAGTGCTGGCCGTGATGCGGGACCTGGCCGCCGATGGCATGACAATGCTGGTCGTGACCCACGAGATGGGCTTTGCCCGCAATGTTTCTAACCAGGTCGTGTTCATGGAGCACGGCGTTGTGGTGGAACAGGGTCCCGCCAAAGAGATTTTTACCGCCCCACGCGAGGAGCGCACCCGCGCTTTTTTGCGTCTGGTGGAAGATAAATGAAAGTTTTTACATAACCAAGGAGAAGCACATATGAAACTGAAAGCATTGACCGCTGCCGTACTGGCAGCCGCCCTGCTGTCCGCCTGCGGTTCCTCCGCAGCGTCCTCTGCTGCACCGGCAGCGGATACTTCCAGCGAAACCGCTGCCAGCGCCGATAACTCCGGCGATCTGCTGGCCCAGATTCAGCAGCGCGGCGAGATCGTGTTTGGCACCGAGGGCACCTGGTCCCCCTGGACCTACCATGACGAAAACGACCAGCTGGTTGGCTTCGACATTGAAGTTGCCCAGAAGGTTGCCGAAAAGCTTGGCGTAAAGGCCACCTTTGTGGAGGGTGAATGGGACGGCCTGCTGGCCGGCGTGGACGGCGGCCGCTATGACAGCATGGCCAACGGCGTGGAAATTACCGAAGAGCGCGCCCAGAAATACGATTTTTCTGACCCGTACTGCTACATCCGCACTGCCATTATTGTAAAAAGCGATGATGACAGCATCACCAGCTTTGAGGATCTGAACGGCAAGACCACCGCCAACACCATTTCCAGCACCTATGCAACACTGGCCGAAAGCTATGGCGCCAAAACCACCGGCGTGGACGACCTGAACCAGACCATTGAGCTGCTGCTGAACGGCCGTGTGGATGCCACCCTGAACGCCGAAGTAACCTATTTTGACTACCTGAAAGAGCATCCCGATGCGAACATCAAGATTGCGGCTTTGACCAATGATGCTTCTCAGGTTGCTTTCCCTGTGCGCAAGGGCGATGAAACCGCCACCCTGCGCGAAGCTCTGAACCAGGCTATCAATGAGTTGCGCGAGGACGGCACCATTGCCGAGATCAGCGAGAAGTACTTTGGCACCGACCTGAGCCAGGCCCCCAGCGCGAACTGATTTAACAAAATCACAATATAGCATAAAAAATCTCCGCAACCTGCTGTGTTTGGCAAGGGGTGCGGAGATTTTTTGTTTGATGAGCGGTAGATTGCCTGGGAAATGTACTCTTTACGGGTGAGCAAATTCCCATAGAGGCGCGCATTGTGTGCCTGCGAATGTTTGGTTTGTGCAATACCTTGTGGAAACGCTATCACCCTTAGGTTGTTGGCGGGCGCACAACGTGCGCCCCCCTACGAAGTGTTCACGCATTTATAAGTGCTGCAAATAATTTGCAGGGGATGATACTTGCATCATCCAGCGGGACAGGAATAGCCTTAATCTTGGGCAATCTGTCTTTATCATATCAGTAGGATGGGGGCATCCGATCCCGCCGGAACATTGGGTATGTAGATATTTCAAATTTTTGCGATGTTCATGGCATTACAGCAGAGCGTGCATCATTCATAATGTTTCGGAACGGTCTTGAGCGTTCCGGGGCTTTGGGGGAAATCCCGTTATGGGCGATACCACCCACTCAACTATTTTTCCCATTCTTAGCCCCATAAAATACATTTTCCCACACCAAAAACCGCCCCGGAAAGGTTATGCTTTCCGGGGCGGTTCTCCATCATCAATAATTTTCCGCGTGGACTTCAAAGTAGCTCTGGGGGTGATTGCAGGTGGGGCAGACTTCGGGGGCCTGGGTGCCCACCACGATGTGGCCGCAGTTGCGGCACTCCCACACTTTTACTTCGCTCTTGGCAAACACTTCTGCCATTTCAATGTTGTGCAGCAGGGCGCGGTAGCGCTCTTCGTGATGCTTTTCAATGGCTCCCACCAGGCGGAACCGGGCAGCCAGTTCGGGGAAGCCCTCTTCCTCAGCCGTCTTGGCAAAGCCGTCATACATATCGGTCCATTCGTAATTTTCGCCCGCGGCGGCGGCTTTCAGGTTGTCGGCGGTATCGCCGATGCCGTTCAGCTCTTTGAACCACAGCTTGGCATGTTCTTTTTCGTTATCAGCCGTTTTCAAAAACAGTGCTGCGATCTGCTCAAACCCCTGCTTTTTGGCCACGGAGGCAAAGAAGGTGTACTTGTTGCGTGCTTCGGATTCGCCCGCAAATGCGGTCATCAGGTTTTTCTCGCTCTGGGTACCAGCATACTTGTTCATAACATTCTCCTTATTAATAGTTTAAGATTTATTCCGAATCAAAGTTTTTGCATCAGTATATTATGCCTTGTTCTATAGCCTTATTATAGCACAGTTTTGAGATTTGTAAAGACGATTTTTAAGACTTGATATTAAATTTTATCCGTCGATTTTTAGTAAAAAAGCCAGTGCCGGGCAGAAATCTGCCCGGCACTGCCGAAAAAGCTCTTTGATTGTCTTAAATTTCTTTGCCCGTTTCAGGTTGTGGAATGATGCCCGGATTTAAAACATCGGGTATAAGTAGCTGGCACCATAGCAGCCAATCTTTTTGGGGCCGGTGATGGCCTCCCCCCGCTGCCTGGCGGGTCGCAATCTTTTGCAGGGCCGCCGCCACGGTGAAGATGGTGATGGATTTGCTGCGGCGGTCCACAAACAGCGCGCCGCCACGGATGATATAGCAAAACGGCAGACATTTTGCTGTATAAAATTGCTCGCCCTGGTGCTGTTGCAGCAGCGCCCACACTTCCTGAACGTCCATTGGCTTAGTCCAGCTTCAGGTCGCCGTCCTTGATCCAGCCCTTTTTGCGAAACAGCGCGCCCAGCACCGCGCACAGCACGGCGGGCAGAACAAGGCTGACCAGCAGTAAGCCTGCCCAGTCAAAGGCGGTGATGCCCGCTTTTGCGCCGGATGCCACATCGGCCACCCAGCCGGTGTACACGCCGATCTGACCCACCAGGCCGCAGGTGCCCATGCCGGAAGAAACCGCCGGGCCGTTCATCTGCAATTTGAACACGCAGGTGGCAATGGGGCCGGTAATGGCGGAAGCAATGATCGGCGGCAGCCACACGCGGGGCTTTTTCAGGATGTTGGGCATTTGCAGCATGCTGGTGCCAATGCCCTGGCTGACCAGACCGCCCACGCCGTTTTCCTTAAAGCTCATCACGGCAAAGCCGACCATCTGGGCGCAGCAGCCCGCAACGGCAGCGCCGCCCGCCAGACCGGTCAGGTTGAGCGCCGCGCAGATGGCTGCGCTGGAAATGGGCAAAGTCAGCGCAATGCCAACCAGCACCGAAACCAAAATGCCCATCAGCAGGGGCTGCAGCTCAGTGGCCCACATGATCACGCTGCCCACCGCAGAAGCCGCCGCGCCGATGGCAGGGGCAAACAGCACACTCAGACCCGTGCCCACCAGAATGGTGACCGCCGGGGTAACGATGATATCGACTTTGGTCTCTTTGCTGACAAGCTTGCCGCACTCTGCCGAAACAATGGCGATAAAGTATACGGCCAGGGGGCCGCCTGCACCGCCCAGGCTGTTGGCAGCACTTCCCACAGCGATCAGGCTGAACAACACCAGCGGCGGGGTGTGCAGGGCGTAACCGATGGAAGCCGCCATGGCAGGCCCGGCCACGCTCTGGGCGAAAGTACCGGCATCCACCAAAAACTGCAGGCCGATCTGCTCGCCCAGCGTTTTAATGATGGTGCCGATCAGTAAACTGGCAAACAGGCCCTGAGCCATAGCGCCCATAGCATCGATGCCATAGCGATGCGCCGAGAACACAACGTCCTTGCGCTTCAAAAATTCCTTAAGCTTTCCCATACTCTTGCTCCTCTCAGATATCTTTCAGCATTGTACCGCCGAAGTTGTCATGTGTCAAGACACAAATCATGACAATAGTTTTCCCCCAAGAGCGGGCAGATTGCGGGCGGTTGTCAAAGATCGGTTTTTGCGGTACAATAATACCAATCTTTTGGCCGGGCGTTTGCCCTGCTGGAATTGGGGGATTTTGTATGGTTGAAACGTTTGATGTCAGCATTACCCCGTACGGGCTGACCCGCCGGACTTTTGTTTACCTGCCGGATGACTGGCAGACTTCCGGCAAAAAATATCCCGTACTCTATATGTTTGACGGCCACAACCTGTTTTTTGACTCCACCGCCACATACGGCACCTGCTGGGGGCTGAAAGAATACTGTGACGCCCACCCCAACTGGATTATTGCCGCACCGGAGTGCAACCACGAGGGCAACAAGCGGCTGGAAGAATACTGTCCCTACCAGTCGGACTGGTTTGGCGGCATTACGGGCACCGGGCATGAATACATGGAGTGGCTGACCAAAGAGTTCAAGCCGATGATGGACAAGCGCTACCCCACCCTGCCTGGCCGCGCCAACACGGCCATTGGCGGCAGCAGCATGGGCGGCCTGATGAGCCTGTACGCCATCACCGTTTACAACAAAGTGTTTTCCAAAGCAGCATGCCTGTCGCCCTCGGTGCGGCTGTGCATGCCGGAGCTGCGGCAGGAGATTGCCAACGCCACGATCCACCCCGGCACCCGTGTTTATCTGAGCTGGGGCGAAAAAGAGAGCGATAAGCCCGGTGCTTTGGGCGAATACACCGCCAATGCGCTGGAAGTATGCCGCGCGCTGCTGGGCAAAGGTGCCGCCGTTGACCCCTATATGCAGCCGGACGGCACCCACTGCGAAGCCTGCTGGGCCAAGCAGGTGCCTGCATGCATGGACTTTTTGTTTGGCGGCAAATATGAGTAAAAAGAAAAAGCGCAGCACCCCCGCGGCTGCCCCTGCTGAACCGGTCAAAGCGGAACATACCCGGCCGGAAGAACCCGCCGTCAGCAGCACGGCCCGCTGGATGGGTGCTTTGTGCTACCTGAGCATCCTGATTTTGATTCCCGCCTGCACCAAATGGCGGCAGGATGAATTTGTACGGTTCCACCTGAACCAAGGGCTGATGGTGTTGATGCTGGCAACCATCTGTGCCGCGCTTGGGTTTGTTCCAGTGCTGGAGCAGGTTGCGTTGAGCCTGACGCTGCTGGTAGATGTGCTTTCGCTGGTGGGGCTTATCACGGCGCTGCGCCGCCGGGCCGCACCCCTGCCGTTCATTGGCCTGCTGGTCGCGCGGTTCCACCCATTTTAATTCGTATATTTTATTTGTATTTTCCAGATTGTATTATTCAGAAGAGTTTTAGTCATATTTGTATATTTGTTTTATATTATTCAAATTGTATTATTTTGTAAAGGAGTGTTTTGTATGAGCAAAGCTGTTATCTTTTTTGCGCCCGGCCTGGAAGAGTGCGAGGGCCTTTTGTGCGTGGATCTGCTGCGCCGTTCCGGTGTGGAAGTAACGATTGCTGCCGTGGGCGGCGAAAAGATCGTCAAATCTGCCCGCAGCATCAGCGTTGTGGCGGATGCCCTGGCCGAAGAGCTGGATTATTCCGCTTTTGATGCCGCCATCCTGCCCGGCGGCATTCCGGGTGTGGACAACCTGAAAGCCGATGCCACGGTGCGCAAGGTCTGCACCGAGTTTCCCGCCGCAGGCAAGGTCGTGGCCGCAATCTGCGCCGCGCCGTCTGTGTTGGCAGCGTTCGGCATTTTGCAGGGCAAAAAGGCAACGGTTTACCCCGGCATGGAAGATAAGCTGACCGCCGCCGGGGCCGAGTACACCGGCCTGCCCATCACGCTGGACGGCAACATCATTACCGGCGAAGCGCTGGGTGCAGCCATCCCCTTTGCGCTGGCCCTCGCCAGCCGCCTGGCCGGGCAGCAAGCATCCAACGCCGTCAAGCAGGGCATTGTGTACCGGTATTGATTTGAAGTAAAGCGTTATAAAACACACAAACCCGCCAGCGGGCGGCAGCGTATTTCTGTTGCTGCTTGCTGGCGGGTTTTATATTTCTTTATTGTTCAAAAGGCGCTGTTGAGAATTTCTTCGCTTACGCAAATTTAACCTCAGTAAAGCCTCTATACAAAGCCTTTAATTAGTAAGAATTTTAATGATTTTTGAGTTTGAACATCATGCCAATATTAGTTAATCTTCATCGTCATCATCTTCATTCAATTCACCAGAGCAGTACGGGCAATGGCTATACTCTGATTCATCATAGACATGATCGCAAAAAGGACACATCTGCATGTCACCTCACCTCCCTTCAATGTATATTATACTATAGTAGCATTAGATATCAATTAGCAATTTCACAAATAAATTGCTCTTCATTTTTACATCCGCCCATTCCCCACAATCTTTTCAAAGCCGATATTCATACCATTCCGTATCTATTTTCTTGAACCCAGACGTCCCTGTCCCGATACCACGGCAGGGACACCGCATCATTCCGATAATAGGGTATCAGCCGGATTTGGTTGCCGATGATTCGTTCTGTCATTTTGGGAGTTCTCTGCAGACTTTTATTGATTTTATATTTTACAGTGTCGGTTCTGTTTCCGCCGTCACCGCGTCCCCCAGTTCCTTTGCTTTGCGGCGCAGTTTGCCCCATTCCGGGGTCAAAAAATAACCGAGCATGGCCACCAGGCCCACGGCATAGCTGAGGGAAACGCAGGCCATGGAGGAAGTGCCGTACCCCAGCGCATGCAGGATATACGCCGCCGGGATGCGCACGGCCCACAGGATAAGCAGGTTGACCACCGTGGTATATTTGACCGCGCCGGTACCGTTGACAAAGCTCATCATACAGTTGAACACCGCATAAGTCCAGATAAAGGGCAGCACCCACCAGGTATAGCGCACTGCGGCATCCAGAACCGCCGGGTCGCTGCTAAACAGCCCCAGCAGCGGGCGGCAGAACACAGTAGCCACCAGGCCAATCAGTAATGTAACTACACCGGCAGCACAGGTGATCTGCACCACGCCCCGCTGCAAGCGGCGGTAGTTGCCGGCCCCCAGGTTCTGCCCGGCAAACACCACCGCGGCAGAAGAAAACGAGGTGATGGCAATACCGGCAATGCCGGTCACGCGGCCTGCAATGGAGCACCCGGCCACAAACACCGAGCCCTGCATATTATACACAGCCTGCACCGCCACATGCCCCACCGAGTACAGCGAGTTATTCAGCCCCAGCGGCACACCCACTTTCAGGATGGCCGCCAGCTGCGCCTTATCACAGCCATGGGGCAGCAGAGGAAATTGCAAACCCTCGTAATTGCGGCGGGCGTACAGGATGCTGGCCAGCCAGGAAAGATACAGCGCAATGGTGGTTGCCAGCGCCGCACCGGCCACACCCATGCCCAGCACCGCCACAAAGGCAACATCCAACACAATATTGGTCAGGCAGGAGATCAGCAGCAACAGCAAGGTGGACCGGCTGTCCCCCAGCCCGCGCAGGATACCGGCGTTCATGTTATAGCCAAGGTTGCCCAGGGTGCCCAGCGCCGTGATCCGCAGGTAGAGCACCGCATAATCAAAGGCATCTGCCGGGACCTGCATCAGCCGCAGCAGCGCCGGGCCGACAAACATTGCCAGTATCGTGACCGGGATGGCGCACAGATACAAAAACCATACCGCCGTGCGCACCAGCATGCGCAGCCCATCCGCATTGCGGCGGCCCATTTCCTGAGAAACAAGGATGGACGCCCCGTTGCCGATGCCTAAAAACACGCACAGCAGAATTTCCATTGGCTGTGTGGCGGTGCCCACCGCCGCCAGCGCGGCGGAATCACAGAAATTGCCCACCACAAGGGTATCCACCGTGCCGTAAAGCTGCTGCAAGATATTACCCACACAGATCGGCAGGGCAAACAGTGCCGCCGATTTGATGATGGAGCCGCGGATCATATCAATTTTGCCTGTATGGCTGGCCATGCCGCAAACCACGTTCCTTTCACTTTTCCAGATGTCTTTATGGCAATACCGCATAATTCTAAGTGCCGATACGGTGAGCGAGGTGCGGCAGATGCCAAGCCAAAAGCGCAGATAATACTGGATGCTGCAAAGGTGAGCGCCGCCAGTGGCGGAAACAGCGAACCGAAGCAGGGGCAGCGGTCGCAGAGTGCGAGGGGCTTTTGCCCCCGAAGCACGATGCGGGTACCGCAACCCGACATTATCGAGCATTTTGGCAACGCAGATGCCGTGCCGCAGCCGCCGGAGCGGTGCTTAAGCCGTCAGGCGGGAATTGTGCGGTATTGCCTTATAAAGTTTCCTCTTCGTTCCCACCATTATAAGCAGTTGGCCGTGGGCAGTCCATTTGCAAAATTGAACTGTCCTTGTGGAAAATTCCATTAAAATAAATTGTTTTTTACTGTTCTATACCAAAAGAGCCGCCCTATACCGGGCGGCCCCCAAAAGGCAATATATTTGCCAGTTTTACACCAAAACGTCCTTGATCAGCAGCGAAAGCCCGCCCGTTGCGCTGTGGATGAACTCCACTGCATCATCGCTGTTGCACAGTTCCGCGGGGATCTTGATCTCAATACCGGATTCGGTCTTAAAGCTGCGGCTTTCCAGCTTTTTGATGCGGGACGGGCTGACCGTGACCCGGTCGTTGCGCTCCACGCCGGAATCCGCCAGCGCCTGCTCAAAAGCGGGCACGGCAAGGGGATACTGCTCCTCCATGCGGGTGCGCACATCCTCCACCGAGATGGTGTTATCCACCGCCTGGTTGCGTACCAGCAGCTCCACGGCGGTTTCGGTGCCGCCGTCAAAGGGCGGCACATCGTCCAGCTGTTCCGGCTCCGGGTAGGCCTGCTGCACGGCGGCCACAGCGGTTTCGCATACGGCTTTCAGCTTGGCCTTTTCCGGCATGGCCTGGGTGCAGGCAAACACTTTTGTGGAAAGGTAAAAGTCTTTTTTATCGTCCAGCGCCACCTTTTTTTCAATCAGGCGAATGGTCAGGTTGGCGCGGTCGATCAGCGCGGCTTCGTCCGCCTTGCTGTTGCCAGGCAGCAGGGTGCGCTGCGGCGCAATGGTGCTGCACTGGCCGTTGCCCATCACGTTGGTTACATGGGTAAAGCCGGGGCGGTAGTTCAGTTTAAGCACCGCATAAAACGGCACACCGTCCGCAGCGCAGTCCACCACGGCCAGGTCACCGGAGGGGATGCCCTGATATTGCAGCAGCTGTTCAAAAATCACACCTGCAATACGGCGCGAAAGGTCAATAAAGTCATCGTTGTGCTGCATCTCCTGCAAAAAGGGGGAATCCGGCAGAAAGCGGCAGTTTTTGCTGTCATCACTGGCAAATGCCTTTTCAATGCAGACGGAAAAATATTCATAAAGGTCAGCATCCAGCTCCATCGGCCGGTCCGAAAGCACCGGTTCCGATGCGCCGGCATCCAGAATATGTAAAATGACCTGATTGATTTTGACATCCATGGGGGCAGCTCCTTTGGTTTGAATTGGACTATCAGTATAGCATATTTTGCCGAAGTTGGACAGGGCAATTTTTGCCTTCCCGCATAAGGGACCATAGCGGCGGGAATCATGATGGGTAGAAAGAAGGGATGCAGAATGAGTACCCGTATCACCCATCAGGCGGATGGCACCGCCCGCGGCCAAACGCAGCAGAACACCGCCAACAGCATTATTGACCTGCGCAAACAGCCCGCCCACACACCCAAGCAGGCCGAGCCCGCCAAGCCGGACTGCTGCGGCCAGCCGCCGGTGCCCGCCCGCCAGAAAAACGCGCGGGAATACCTGGCTGGGCGCAGCCCCGGCGTGATGCAGAGTTACGCCCCCAACGCCGCCGCCAGCCCCGTGGAGGGCTGGGTGGAGGATGACGAAACGGTGCACCGCCTGGCACATTGGAGGGAGGAAGCGATTTATTGAGTGCAGGGTTTGTGGCAAGTTTTATTATAGGGCAACACCGCACAATTCCCGCCTGACGGCTTAAGCACCGCTCCGGCGGCTG
>OLVR01001089.1_pt1 | contig 28508 bp, 24 predicted proteins | sample 1673261 | NCBI WGS metagenome assembly OLVR01 (sample SAMEA3178938, study PRJEB25190) | human gut metagenome | biome: human gut; feature: human-associated habitat; material: faeces | place: Austria | collected 2013 | reverse complement strand
ACACTTTTTTTGATACGGTCGTATTTTCCGGCGCCGAAATTCTGCCCGGCGAAGGTCGTGATGGAAACACCGTAAGCACCCATAATCATCCAGAAAATACTGTCCACTTTTCCGTAAGCGGTCCAGGCGGCGATGGTGTCGGTTCCGAAGGAGTTGATGGAGGACTGGATCAACAGGTTGGAAATCGAATACATTGCGGACTGCAGACCGGCAGGCAGACCGATTTTGATGATATCAAATAAAAGATCGCGGTGAAACCGGATTTTGGAAACGATCAGGCGATAGGAATCCTGTGTGCGCAGCAGGGCGATCAGTGTCAGGATTGCGGAGAAAAACTGGGACGCAATGGTGGCAATGGCAGCTCCGGCAACGCCCATGTCGAGGACGGCGACAAATAAAAGGTCGAGCACAATGTTGACCAGACAGGAAGCGATCAGGAAATAGAGCGGCCGTTTGGAATCGCCGACAGCGCGCAGGATACCGGAGCCCATGTTGTAGATCATGGATGGAATCGTGCCGAGATAATAAATTTTCATATAAGTCAGGGAAAGGGAAAGGATGTCGTCCGGCGTTCCCATCGCGGTCAGGGCAAAGCGTGCGGAAACAAGACCGATCAGCATAATGACAACGCCGCCTGCAATCGCCAGTGCAATAGCGGTATGAACGGAATCACTGACCCTGCGCCTGTTGTCTGCGCCGTAATACTGGGAAATGATAACGGTTGCACCGGAAGAAAGCCCGACGAAAAAGCCGACGAGCAGGTTGATAATGGTGGAAGCAGAGCCCCCGACGGAGGCAAGGGCTTCCTTGCCGACAAAGTTGCCGACGATGATGGCATCCGCAGTGTTATAGAGCTGCTGGAAAAATGTTCCAAATAAAATCGGGAAAAAGAAAATCAGAAGCTGTTTCCAGATGACCCCCTCTGTGATCTGATTTGTTGTGCTTTGTGCTGCCTGCTTACTCATAAAGTAAAATAACCCTCCGTTTAAAAATACTACACAAGGCCAGTATAGACTTGTCTGTAAAGAAACACAAGATACTATGTAAAACATCGAAAAAATGCTATACTTAGATATCGGGGTATGGAAGCAGAAGGAAATCTGTAAAAAGCAAGCATCAGCAGAAGCTGAGAAGGGGTGGAAATGAGCAAGCATGGAAATCGGACCAGACGGATTTACGGAATCATTCTGATATCGTTTGTTATCATATGGATAGGAAGCCTTTTTTTCAGATGCTGAACAATCGGCATAGTGCCTGGATCGCCAGCGAGATGATCCTGCAGCAGCTGGAGGATGTGATCGAAGAAAATAAAGAAAGCTATCAGACCCTTCTGGAAACCCTGAAGGAAGATTATACGCTGCGGGCAGAGATTGTGGCAAATCTCCTTGAAATGGAAGGAAGACTATACCAGACCACAGAGGAGTACCGGAAGATCGCAAAACAGCTGCGTGTGGACGAAATCCACATTATCAATACGGGCGGCTGTATCGTTGCAGGAACGAATCCGGAGTATTTTGGCTACAGCTTTTCTTCTGGCGAGCAAATGGGATATTTTAAGCCCATGCTGACAGATAAAAAGCTTTCCATGTGTCAGGATATGGTGCCGAACACTGCAGAAGGGAAAATGATGATGTATGCCATCGTCTGGAATTCTTCCGGTACGGCCATGATCCAGATTGGCATTACTCCCAGCCGACTGCTTGCAAAGATGAACAGTGCCAGCGTGGAAAATCTGGTTCGGCAGATGCCGATTACCTCCGGAATGAATATCTTTCTGCTAAATGCCACCACAGGAAAAATGCTTGCAACCACGCGGCAGGATGTATTGCTTTATGAGCTGCAGGATTCCGACCGGCTGGGAGAAGGGAAAATACAGGAAGGAAAGCGGTATCGATCCAGTGCGAAAATCAGAGGCAGACAGCAGTATCTGGTCTATGAAAAATATGGGGAATATGATCTTGCAGTTTCCTACGGGATTTTTGAGGCGAACCAAAATCTGATCTATGTTGCTGCGACCATGTTTCTGGTACTGGTGCTTTCTTTTTTGGTCGTTTTTTATATCACGGAGCGCTCGATCGCTGCGATTGAAAAAAATGAAGAGGAGTTAAAGCAGGCAAAGGAGGCGGCAGAGCGTGCAAATGCAGCAAAAACCGGATTTTTGTCCCGGATGTCACATGATATCCGGACACCGTTAAACGGCATTATCGGAATGATTGAAATCAGCGACCGACACAGGGAGGACAGAGCGCTGGTGGATGCAAACCGTGTAAAGGAAAAGGTTGCGGCAAAGCATCTGCTGGAGCTGATCAACGATGTACTGGAATTTAACAAGCTGGATGAAGAAAACCTTCAGCTTACAAAAGAGCCCTTTTGCTTAAAAAAGCTCTGGCAGGAAATTATCACGATCGTGGAACCCCGGGCAGCAGATAGAGGAGTTCGTTTAACGTATGAAGAACAGACAGAAGGTACAGCAGCCGGCTGTGTCCTTGGAAGCTCTCTGCATGTCAGACAGATCTTTATCAATATTTTGGGGAATGCGATCAAATATACGGATGCCGGCGGACATGTCCTGTGTCAGGTGACGATAAAGGCGATCGGGGAAAGCCGGATATCCTGCCGGGCCGTGATTTCGGATAACGGAATCGGTATGAGCACAGCATTTCTTCCCCACCTGTTCGAATCCTTTTCCCGGGAAAATACCGATGAAAAAAGTGTAACCCAGGGAACCGGACTGGGAATGTCCATCGTCAAACATCTGGTGGACGAGATGGGCGGAACCATTACGGTGGAGAGCAAGAAGGGAGTTGGAACCACATTTACGGTGACGCTCCTGTTTGAAGAACCCAAAGAACAGGAAGGTAAGAAAATCGAAGAAGGGGATGAGAGTGCTGATCTTTCCGGAATGCGTGTGCTTCTTGCAGAGGACAATGAACTGAATATGGAAATCGCGGAAACCTTTCTGACAGATGCAGGTGTACAGATCACAAAGGCATACAATGGAAAAGAAGAGGTGGAGCGCTATCTGGAACAGCCGGCAGGTACCTTTGATGCGATCCTGACCGACCTGATGATGCCGGTAATGGATGGCTACGAGGCGGTGCGGGAGATCCGCAGCAGCGGCCGTGCAGATGCCCAAAGCATCCCTATCATTGCCTTGACGGCCAATGCCTTTTTGGAGGATGCAGAACGGGTGAAGAAGGAAGGCATGAATGAGCATCTGCCCAAACCCCTGGACGTTGGGAAAATGCTTTCCGTATTGGCAAAATACAGGAAATAGGGGCTGTGACGGAAGCATTTTTGGAAAGCTTTCCGGCTTGTCAAATACCCGGTTCTGACATACAATACTGATATGCGGCAGGAAATGGGGCCTTTTCGAACATGGAAAAGATGGAGGACAAAATGCCGATATTTCAAACAGTTGCTGCGGCATGCCGCGCCGCAGGAGAAAAGTTAAGATCCTGGAAACAGAAAAAAAGAACAGACCGGCTTTGGAGAGTGGTTTTATGGGGAATCCTGTGGGCAATGCTATGCCCGACGCTAGGGGCCTGTGGGGCACAGCGGGAAGAGCTCTTTTTGTCGGAAAAGGAAAGCATAGCCTATGGGGATGGAAGCTACGTAGCAGAATCCGATGTCGAAGACACGGATCAAAACCGGGAGGCTGAGACAAATGCCGGGAATACAGACCAAAACCGCGAGGTTGAGTCAAATGCCGGGGACACGGATCAAAACCGCAAGGCTGAGCCAAGTGCCGGAAGCACAGACCGGACAGAGCTCTCCGATGCTTCTTCAGAGGAAACAAAAACCCTTGTGGTGCACATCTGCGGAGCAGTATCCGCTCCGGGGGTCTATGAGCTTCCGGCAGGCAGCAGAATTATAGACGCCGTGGAGGCCGGAGGCGGTTTTTTGCCGGAAGCGGATGAAGCATGCTGCAACCTGGCGGAAGAAATCGTGGACGGTTGTCAGATTTATATCATGACAAAAACGGAAAGCTGTGCCGACGGACAGACAGAAAAGAAAGCCGGAATCCAGACTTCGCCGGACAGCGATATGCAAACGACAGACAGAAATGTGCGAAGCAACAGCGCTACAGCTTTGGAGAACGGTCTGGTCAACCTCAACACAGCGGATGTCGCTGCACTCATGACGCTGCCTGGAATCGGGGAAAGCCGGGCAAAGGCGATCATAAGCTATCGGGAGCAGCATGGAGCGTTTGCGCAGATTGAGGATATCATGAAAATCAGCGGAATCAAGCAGGCTGCATTTTCAAAAATCAAAGACAAAATTACAGTTTAATCATAGACAGAAAGAATCCGGACAAACAGCGAGAAACGGATTGTCCGGTCGGGAAAAGGGAGAAACATGGCAAAGAAAGTTTTGGTTGTGGACGATGAAAAGCTGATTGTAAAAGGAATCCGGTTCAGCCTAGAGCAGGACGGAATGGAAGTGACCTGCGCATATGACGGAGAAGAGGCGTTGCTGTGTGCGAAAGAGCAGAAATTTGATATGATTCTGCTCGACATTATGCTGCCAAAACTGAGCGGAACCGAAGTATGCCAGCAGATTCGGGAGTTTTCGGATGTTCCGATCGTAATGCTCACAGCCAAAAACGACGACATGGACAAAATCATGGGACTGGAATATGGTGCAGATGACTATATCACCAAGCCCTTTAACATCCTTGAGGTAAAGGCGCGCATCAAGGCGATCATGCGCCGTACCTCTGCGAGAGGACAGATCGCAAAGCCGGAAAGCATTCTGGAAAGCGGAGATATGCGCGTAGACTGCGAAAGCCGCCGCGTCAGCATTTCCGGAAGAGAGGTCAATCTCACTGCAAAAGAATTCGACCTGATGGAGCTTTTGATCCGCAATCCAAATAAAGTCTACAGCCGTGAAAAACTTCTAAACCTCGTCTGGGGCGCAGACTATCCCGGGGATGTCCGCACCGTAGACGTCCACATCCGCCGCCTCCGCGAAAAAATTGAAACCAACCCCAGCGAACCCCGCTACGTCCACACCAAATGGGGAGTGGGGTACTTTTTCCGCGTATAAGCAGAACCGGACTACGGATGAAAAATGGCGAACTTTCTGCTTGCAGAAAAGTTCGCCGGTTTTCAGACGGTAACCCGGTGAGCAACGCGAACCGGGCTTTTGCGAAGCAAAAGGTCCGGTATCCCGTCGGCAGCGTCCCGGACGCCAGCCCCATCCTTTTACACCCCTTCCCCCGGAGGCAGCCATGAACACAAGCAGCAAAACCCCCGGATTATTCCGGCGGCTCACTTATAAAATTCCGATCTTCCGCAGCCTGAAGGCCTACATTTTCCTCCTGATGCTGATCATCGGAATCGTGCCCAGCGACATCATGCGGCTGGGCATTCTGAATAATTACGAAGAACGTGCGGTGAATCTGCGCGGCTCGGACGTCGCGTCCCAGTACCGGATTATCGCAAACCACCTGGTCAATTACAACTACCTGCAAAATCCAACCTCCGATGTCGTCAATGCCGAGCTGGAGCAGATGTCCAACCTGTATGACGGCCGTGTGCTGATTATCAACAGTAATTTCCGCATTGTGAAAGACACCTACGCCATGAGCGAGGGGAAAACGATGATTTCCGAGGAAGTGATCAAGTGCTTCCGCGGGGAAAGTACGACCCGCTACGACAAGACGAACGGCTATATCGAGATGACGGTTCCGATTACGGAGACGGTAGACGGGGAAAACGGGCAGACGAGCATCGTGCACGGCGTGATTCTGGCCAGTGCATCGACGGACAGCATTGCGACGACGCTGGACATCCTGAGCCGGAAAGCCCTGATTCTGGAAATCGTGATGGGAATTATCATTATCGGCATTGTCTTTTTCTTCTCGCACATCCTGATTATGCCCTTTAAGCGCGTAACCCAGGCGATCAGTGAGGTCAAGGACGGTTTCACGGACGAGCCGATTTCCGTACCGGATTATCTGGAAACCGAGCATATCGTGGATGCCTTCAACCAGCTGCTGGGCAGAATGAAGGTCATCAACGATTCCAGGCAGGAATTCGTATCGAATGTCTCTCACGAGCTGAAAACGCCCATGACCTCGATCAAGGTGCTGGCGGATTCCCTGAATCAGCAGCCGGACGTGCCGGTGGAGCTGTATCAGGAGTTTATGCAGGACATTACGGAGGAAATCGAGCGGGAAAATAAAATCATCAACGATCTGCTTTCCCTTGTAAAAATGGACAAAACCGAAGGCTCAATGGACATTTCCGCAGTGGATATCAACGAGCTGTTGGAAACGACGCTAAAGCGCCTGCGTCCCATCGCCCGCAAACGGGACATCGAGGTGGTTCTGGAAAGCCTGCGCCCGGTTACGGCAGAGGTGGACGAGGTCAAAATGTCTCAGATTTTCACGAACCTTGTGGAAAATGCGATTAAATACAATAAAGAACACGGCTGGGTCAAGGTGCTTCTGGACGCGGATCATCAGTTTTTTACAGTAGAGGTTTCCGACTCCGGCATTGGTATCCCGGAGGAGGATTATGAGCATATTTATGAACGTTTTTACAGAGTAGATAAATCGCATTCCCGTGAAATCGGCGGAACCGGACTTGGACTTGCCATCACCAGAAATGCGATCCTGCTGCACCGTGGTTCGATCAAAGTGAGCAGCGTGGAAGGACAGGGCACGACCTTTACGGTGAAAATTCCCTTGTCCTACATCAAGTGATTTCAGAAAATTTGGAGAAAACTATGTCAGGAATCAAAAAAATGCGGGCGGCTGTGCTGCTTTTGGGCTGCCTGCTGTTGACCGGAATGTTTGCCGGGTGCGGGAAGAAAGAAGAGACGCCTGCCAATACGGTCAGCGTTTATTATATCAATAAAGAAGAAACGAAAATCACGGCAGTGGAAAAAGCGCCGGAGGGCGACACCCTTTCCGAACAGGCGGAATGGGGCATTTCCCGGCTGAAGGAAAATCCGGTAGAACTGTCTTTGCGTTCGCCGATCAGCGGTTTTACGATCAACAGCTGGAATGTCAAAGACGATCAGCTGGTGCTGGACATGAGCGTGGAATATAAAAAACTGTCTCCCTCCTCAGAAGTGCTGGTTCGGGCCGCAATTGTGCGCACGATGACCCAGCTGGAAGGAATATCCTATGTCTCGGTGACGGTGGGTGGAGAAGCGCTGACGGACAGCCTCGGCAATGTGGTGGGCCCTATGACGGCGGATCTGTTTATCGACAACGCCGGAAATGAAATCAATGCATACGAAAAAACCCGTCTGCTTCTTTATTTTACCAATGAAAGCGGCGAGCGCCTGATCGGCGTCCAGACAAAACCGGTTGTATACAGCAGCAACATTTCCATGGAAAAGCTGGTGGTAGAGCGGCTGATTGCCGGACCGGATGCAGAAAACGAAGAGCTTTATCCGGTCATCAACCCTGCGACAAAGGTGCTGGGCGTGACGGTAAAGGATGGAACGTGTTATGTAAACCTGGATAACGGTTTCCTGACACAGACCTACAATGTTTCCGCAGAGGTTCAGATCTATTCCATCGTCAACTCTCTGGTAGAACTGTCGAACATCAACAAGGTGCAGATTGCGGTAAACGGGAATACAGATATGATTTTCCGGGAAAAAATTTCACTGTCTAACGTGTTTGACCGGAACCTTGATCTGGTTTACGAAACGGAGGAATTACAATCATAAAAAATTGCAGAAGACCGCTGTGTACGGCAATCCTGATTTTCCTGACCCTCTATCTGGCAGCGCGTCTGCTGCCGGAGTGGGTGGGAACGGACGCTGGCACAGACACGTCAGAGAAAGCACCCATTGGCGGACGCACCTCGCTTACACTGCTTGACACCTGGCTGGAAGCCATGGATGGCGAAACCCTGTGCCTGACGGGCAAAGTCACAGACTGCTGGCAGCCTGTAGATGGAACCCAGGAAAACGCCAGCTTTTATTTAAAAGACCTTTCTATCGAGGCAGATGCCTCATCTTTTGTTTTTTCAGGGGATTCGGCGGAAACGACCGATAACCTGTCACAGATATCCGGTTCGGCAGATGCGGATCAGATGTCAATTCTTATTTCTTCTCAGAAAACAACCTCACAAATCAATGAAATGCAGGAAATATTCGGGAAAAACGCGAGTGCGTTGTGCTATTTGCAGGAAGACGAAACGCTTCCAAAGGCAGGCAGCTATGTTCGGGTTTTCGGCGAAGTGTCGCCATTTTTACAGGCAACGAATCCTGGAGAATTCGACGCAGCAGCCTATTATCGGAGAAAAGACTGTCTGTTTGCGCTGAGAAAAACAAAAATTACCGCTCAGACGAAAACCTATGGACGGCTGGAAGAATTTCTTTCACAGCTGCGCTATGAATCGGAGGTATTGTTCCGGAAGCTGCTGGGGGAAAAGAACGGTGCGACCGCATCCGCCATGGTGCTCGGACGGAAAAAAGGAATGGACAGCGAAGTAAAAGCGCTATACCAGGGCGCAGGAATCAGCCATCTTCTGGCAATTTCCGGACTGCACCTGTCCCTGATCGGCGCAGGACTGTTCGGACTTTTGAAAAAAGTACGGCTTCCGGTTGCTTTGAGCGCCGGAATTTCCACATGGATTCTGATTGTATACGCGCAGCTGACCGGAATGGGCATTTCTACCCGGCGCGCCCTTGTCATGTTTTTGCTGTTTTTGGCGGCGGGACTGCTCAAGCGCACGCCCGATCTGCCAACCTCCCTTGCGGTGGCGGCGTTGCTTCTGCTTGTGCCCAAGCCACAGCGGATTCTGGATGCAGGCTTCCAGCTTTCGTTTTCGGCAGTGATCGGGATTGCGGTAATGATTCCGGTTTTGCAGGATGGTTGGGAGAAAGCAGCACCCTCACTGCGAGTCGCCAATCGAGTCACCGATGGAGTTGCCGGGTGGAATATTGCCCGGGCTGCCATCGCCCGGGCCTGCCGTCTCCTCCGCAAAAATATCCTTGCCGGTCTGGGCATTACCATGACGATGCTGCCGTTTCTGCTGATTCATTTTTATGAATGGAGTCCGTGGTCGGTGCTGCTGAATCTGGCAGTCATTCCGTTGATGGGAATCTTGCTGCCGTGCCTGATCGGACTGCAGCTGGTCGCCCGTCTGACTGCGCTTGCCCACTGCCTGGAGCTTCCACAGCACCTTCTTTGCACCGCCATCGAAGCGATTTTTTCCTGCTATGAGCAGCTGTGCCGGTTCACAACGGCGCTTCCGGGCAGTATCCTACACACCGGATATCCGACCTGGCAGGCACTGGCCGCGTATACAATCGGACTGATTGCTTTGGCTGTGTCAGGCAAAAAACTCCGTCCGCACCTCCGGCTTGCAGCAGCTGTGTGCCTGATGGGGATTTTTCTGATCCGCCTGCCGGGGGAGCTGAAGGTCACGATGCTGGACGTGGGACAGGGAGAATGTGTTGGAATCGAAACCCGGGAGCATCATGTATATCTGGTGGATGCCGGAAGTACGTCGAAGAAAAAGACCGGACAGTACCAGATTATTCCATGGCTGAAATATATCGGGACGCGGAGCGTGGAAGGAATTTTCATCACGCACTGGGACGAAGACCACATCAGCGCGGTAGGGGAGCTGTTGGAGTGGTCGAAAAGCAGTCGGGTCAAAATCCGGCGCATTTTTCTGCCGGATGTGGCGCTGAAGGATGAAGTGCTGGAAACGCTGCTGCAGCAGATCGAAGAGGCGGATGTCTCCGTGGAATACCTTTCTGCGGGAGAGCACATGACCGATGGCGCGCTGCAGATCTCCTGCCTGCACCCCTATGCGAAAAAAGTACCGGAGGATCGCAACGATGCGTCGCTGGTGCTGCGCCTGTCACAGGGCGATTTTCAGATGCTGCTGACCGGAGATCTGGAAAAGAGCGGCGAAGACTGGCTGGTGGAGCAGGCGCGACCCGCCGTGGAGCAGCCCCAGCCCGCTGGGCAGGAGCAGGCACTCCCGTGCGCACCGTCAACCCGGCCCGCTGGGCAGGGGCAGGCACTCCCGTGTGCACCGTCAACCCGGCCCGCTGGGCAGGAGCAGGCACTTCCGTGTGCGCCGTCAACCCAGTCTGCTGCACAAAATTCCCTCCGCTGCACCATCCTCGACGCCGGGCACCACGGCGCGTCCAACGCGACGGGAGAAGCACTGCTGGATTTGGCACAGCCGGAGCTGGTCCTGATTTCCTGCGGCAAAAATAACCGGTACGGGCATCCTGCGCCGGAAACGCTGAAACGCCTGGAAGAGCGGGGAATCCGCTGGTATTCCACGGCGGAAGTCGGCGCAATACAGGTGCATGTTGGAAAGAAAAAAGTGAAAATAGAAACAAGTCGGATTGGACAAAAATAAGTCATATAGAACTAAAAAATACGAAAAACCGTTTGCGTAATAAAAGAGAAAAGACTGCAGAAAAAGTAAAATCAACTATAAAACAAACAGAAACACACATTTAAACGAATTCTAAAAACGGAAAACGGAAAATAAACGATATAGCAATATAAAAATGATTGGATTTTATTCGGGGGGGGGTAAAACCCGGAAAATAATGGGAAAACAGAGAATGTTCAGGCGAACGGGATTCCTGAAAAAACATACCAATTCAGAAGGAAAAAACTCGAAATACGACATACGAGAGAAGATTTTATAACATTTTTTAACACTTTTAATAGAAAATTAATAAAAATGGAATAAATATTTGCCACGTTGCCTGCTTGTAAAGAAGACGTTAGATGGTATAATAAAATAACTGGCAAGAAGTTTGTAATTTCGACAAAAAACATAATTGTCGGAGTAGAAATACGTTAGGATGAACAGAAAGAAACAGGTGGGGGACAAGATGAAGAGAAAGCAGGAGAAGCCGGCATATGACCGGATCGCTGCCGGAGAGCGGCTGCGCTGTCGGAGGCTTGAGCTCGGCTGGAGCAGAGAGCTGGTGGCAGAACGGCTCGGTGTCGTCAATAAATATTATGCGGATATCGAGCGGGGAACCTGCGGCATGAGTGTGGAAACACTGATTAACCTGTCCCGCTTGTATGGAGTGAGTCTGGATACGCTGATTTATGGAGAGAAAGAGAAAAAATCCGCAGTCAGTCAGGAAGAACAGCTGATGCGCGGACTCAACGGGATGCCTCAGAGTATACAGGATTACTGCCTGCGGATGCTGTGGCTGTTTGCCGACGGACTTCGGGCAGCACAGGCGGAAGCTGCAGCAAAATGCGAGACAGTACCGGAGACCGTAAAAAGCAGCTCGGACAGCAAAAAAAACTCCGGAGGTGAGGCCTGAGATGCCGGAGAAGAAAAATCAGTACATAGATATTCACTGCCATATTTTGCCGGAGGTGGATGACGGCGCGAGAAATCTGGAAGAGAGTCTGGCGATGCTGCGCCAGGAAGTAAAACAGGGCGTTGCAGCAGTTATCCTGACTCCGCATCAGAAACCGAACAGACGCAGCATTACCGCTGCTTCCGCACTGGAACGGACACAGAAGCTGCAGCAGGCTGCGAAGGAAAACGGAATCGACATCAGACTTTACAGCGGCGGTGAGATTTTTTGCTGCATGGATACCATCGAGCTGTTAAAACAGGGCAAGGCGGGAACCCTTGCCGGATCAGATTATATTCTGACAGAATTTTCACCGGACGAAGAATGGGCGTACATCCGCAACTGCCTGTATGACCTGCTCTGCGAGGGCTACCGTCCGATTGTCGCCCACACCGAGCGCTATCGGAACGTGGTAAAGGATTTCAACCGGGTCGAAGAATTAAAGGACATGGGCTGCCGGATCCAGATCAACGCAGGAGAACTGCCGGGACTGCTGGGCGGACAGCTAAAACGCACAGCACGCAGCCTGATCAAAGAAGAGCTTGCAGATCTCATCGGAACGGACGCCCACAGAGCAGAGGGAGACCGGTCCGTATCGATGGCGGAAGGGGCCTCATGGCTGCAAAGACACTGCAGCCCGGAATATGCGGCACGTCTGCTCTACAAAAACGCAGCACACATTCTGGACAATACAGATATGGAAGACATCGAATAGAAAAAGGGGAACACGATATGGAAAATCAAAACCAGAGAAACAACGATGAAACCGAAATCGATCTGGTAGAACTTTTTTGGGTACTCTGGAGAAAGCTTCCGCTGATGATCGCAGTGGGACTGTTTACAGCACTTCTGGCCTTTGGGGGAAGCAAATTTCTGATGACGCCCACGTATCAGTCTGTAACAAAAATCTATATCCTGAACAAACAGGACAGCAGCAGTACAAATGTAACCTACAATGACCTCCAGGTAGGCACGCAGCTGGTTAAGGACTATTCGGAGCTGATCAAAAGCCGTTTCGTACTGGAAGCAGTGATCGAGCAGCTGGATCTGCCCATTAGCTATGAACAGCTGAGCGGCAAAGTGGCTGTCAGCACACCGACGGACACCCGAGTAATCTCCATTACAGTGACGGACAGCAGCCCGGTTATGGCAATGAAGATCGCAAATGCGGTCCGGGAAGCAGCATCGATCCATATCCGCAATGTTATGGATATCGAAGCGGTGAATATCGTAGAAACTGCAAATATGCCGACTTATAAAGCGAGCCCCTCCGTCGGAAAGAACACGATGATGGGCGGAATGCTTGGTATTCTGATTGTAGCAGCCATCGTCATCCTTTCCCACCTGATGAACGATACGATTCAGACGGAAGAGGATGTGGAAAAATATCTTGGAATTTCCACCCTTGCGATGATTCCACTGAATGAAGCTGACGGCAAGAAGAAAAAGAAAAAATATAAAAAACAGGCGACAAGCGGAAAGTGAGGTGACAGGGAAACATGCAGAACGTAGTAATTCGCTCCATCGAGCGTCTGGATTTCAGAACAAAAGAAGCCTATAAAACATTGCGTACCAATCTGAGCTTTGCAGGAAAAAATGTCAAAGTGATTTCCCTGACCAGCTGTACGACAAATGAAGGAAAGACAAGCGTTTCCTTCCAGTTATGTCTGTCCCTTGCAGAAAGCGGCAAGAAGACGATCCTGGTTGACGCAGACCTGCGCAAATCCGTACTGCGGGGCCGTTATAAAGCAAACCGGGAAAAATACGGACTGTCCCATTACCTGAGCGGACAGATGGAACTGGACGATGTATGCTGCAGAACCAACGTCAACAATTTCGATATTATTTTTGCAGGACCGATACCGCCCAACCCCAGTGAGCTTCTGGGAGGCGATGCGTTCAAAAATATGCTGGAGGTGCTGCGGATGAAATACGATTATGTCATCGTAGATACCCCGCCTCTTGGCAGCGTCATCGACGGCGCGGTAGTAGGTGCGATCTGCGATGGAACGGTACTCGTTGTCGAAAGCGGAGCCATCAGCTACAAATTTGCCCAGAACGTAAAAGAACAGCTGGACAAGGTAGGCTGCCGGATTCTTGGATGCGTCCTGAACAAGGTCAACACCAAAAAGAATCCTTATTATGGAAAATATTATGGCTATTACTATGGCAGCTATTACGGCTACGGAAATGGCGGTGCAGACGAAGCACAGGACGAGCTGATGCTGGATGCAGGCTCCAAAACCGACGCGACAGCTGCTGAGACAGAAACTGCTGTACCGGAACAGAACACGGGAGAAAAGGAGGATGCAAAATGAGTACAAAGGGTCTGACCATCGGATTTTTTATTGCAGATGCAGCTTTAATTGCGGTTTGCGCATTCTTCTACTTACAAATGGACCGGACAGCGCCGGTGATCACCCTGCCGGATGCCGAGCAGACCTATACAACCGGCACAGATACCGATCAGCTGCTGGAAGGCGTAACCGCTTACGATTCCCATGACGGGGATGTGACAGCCTCCTTACTGATTGAAAAGGTGACAGAAACCGGAAATAGCGAAGTGATCGTAACCTATGCAGCTATGGATTCTTCCAATAACGTGGCAGAACTGTCACGAATTCTGAAGACTGCGGGACATTCTGCATCGGACCCTGAGGACTAAAATACATGGGGAGGAACCGGTTAAAAAGACTGAAATTTCATAGTCAGCTATGTGTTGCAACACTGACGATTGTTCTGTTTGCAGGATATATCAGAATAAGTGGTTCCATTCTGAATGCACTGATTGCTGCAGCAATCGCTCTGGCCTGCTGCATTGTCCTGAAAGGCACGGATGTCGGAATCCGCAGCGTCAAGGATCTGATCCGGAGAAATCTCCCGGCAGTACTTGTTCCGGCACTTACTGTTTTCAGAACGCAATGGGGACTGAAAACAGTTTTTATGGCATTTCTTTTGGGAGTTGTACTGCTTTTTGTCTGGAGTTTTTTGGCAAAGCGCTGGATATGCCATGAAGTGACGCCTGGCTGGACGTTGCTGATCTACGACAGCGAAGAGAACCTGCGGCGGGCGGATGCAATTGCCAAAAGCAGACCGGATCTGATAGAAAACGCAGGAACCTATCGTTATCGCGGCAAACAGGATACGCCTTCGGAGCCGGGAGCGAGCAGCCGCATCGATTTAGCAGAAATCGATCATCTGGTGCGGGTATTTCGAATCCCGCAGATGGTAATCTGCATGGAACATGGCGAAGAGGTGCAGGAATACTGCCGGAAAAACGGAATTCTTGCATTCCTGCCGGAAGATGTAGAAACAAATGGAACCCTCCTTTATCCGGATAAAATCCGATGCGTCAGACCGAGGCTGCAGAAATGAACTGGTGAAAACGGGGTAGAGAACAAATGATCAGTATCGTTGTGCCTGTATACAATGCAGAAAAATATATTGCGACTACAATTGAAATGGTACAGCGCCAGACCTATACGGACTGGGAGCTGATTTTGGTGGACGATTGCTCGAAGGATCACAGCGTGGATGTAATGAAAAGCTGTATTGGAGCAAATTCGGACAAAATTCGTCTTATCCAAAAAGAAGTCAACGAGGGTGCCGCGATGGCACGCAATACGGGAATCGATGCAGCACGTGGCAGATATATCGCTTTTCTGGATGCAGACGACATCTGGTATCCGGGAAAATTGGAAAAGGAACTCGCTTTTCTGGAAAAGCATGATGCAGCCTTTGTGTTTTCCTCCTATGAATTCGGAGATGAAGACGGCGTCCCGACCGGAAAAGCAGTCCATGTACCAAAAACCTTAACCTATCGGCAGGCACTGAGCCGTACAGTTATTTTTACCTCAACGGTTCTTCTGGATACACAACAAACCGGGAAAGAGCTGATTCACATGCCGAAGATCGGCAGCGAGGATACAGCAACCTGGTGGAAAATTTTAAAAGCAGGCTTCACAGCCTATGGCCTGGATGAATCCCTTGCGATATACCGCAGACCGCCCCAGTCCCTGTCCTCTAACAAAGGAACGGCAGTGAAACGGATCTGGAACCTGTACCGGACAGAAGCAAAGATGTCCGTTGCGACAGCGTTTATCTACATGTTCTTCTGGGCATGGAGGGCAACGGTGCGCAGAGTGGTGGCGGACACGATCCGCAGCCATGTGGAATCCGTCAAACGGTTTGTAACGCTTGAATTATCACTGGTAGGACTGATCGTACAGACCTTACTGTTCGCACATGTCTGGTTCCAATGGTATTACCCTTTGATCAGCAGCTTCCGGTTCAGCCAGGAAGGTTTTGCGTTCGGTACGGGCTTAAAGCTTTATTTCAGAGGACATTTACTGATCCTTGCAGTTTATCTGGTTGTCCTGCTTTTTTTGAGCAAGATCATGGGAGCCCTGAAAACCGGTTATCTCAAACCGGCAAATATCTTTGCTTCCCAGATGACTGCGCTGGTCATTACCAATATTGTGATTTACTTCCAGCTTTCTCTGATGAGAAACTGGTTGATCCCCGGAGAAATTATGGCATTTCTTACGGTGGTACAGATTGTTGTAGCGGGTATCTGGTCGTATTTGAGTAACTGGATTTATCTGTCTGTATTTCCTCCGATCGAAACGCTTGCAATCGAAGGAGAAGAAAGTATCAATTCCGTGGTTCGGGCATTTGATACCAGACGAGACCGGTTCAAAATCATGAGAACCCTGAAATTACAGGACAACAATCTGGAAGAAATCAAGGAAGAATGCCTGCGCTGGTATGGTGCGGTTATTCTGGGATCGATGGAAGAATCGATCCGAAGAGAGCTGTTGGAATTTTGCTACAGCCATTATATCCGGGTTTATCTTTCACCGGATATACCGGATATCCTGATGCAGGGAACGGAAACGATGGATCTGTTTGATACGCCGCTTCTGGAGCTGAAGGAATATCCGATCAGCTGGGAAATGCGAGTCCTCAAAAGACTGACAGACCTGGTGATTTCAGGCGGACTGATGCTTTTGCTTTCCCCGATTCTTCTGGTTCGGATTCTGTACGGCAAAGCAGTCTGCGGCACTGTTTTTGAAAAACAGGAGTGTACAACAAAGGATGGCAAATCCTTTTTCTTACATACATTTGTCAGGAAAGATGGAAAGACAACCTGGATGACATCCTTGCCGATGCTCTGGGATGTTTTCCGGGGAAAAATGTCTGTTGTCGGTCCGCGTCCGTTGACCAAAAAGGAAATGGATGCGCTGATTAAGGAAAATCCCAGATATTTTTATCGCCTGAGAGTGCAGGCAGGTCTGACTGGCTATGCACAGGTTTATGGTAAAAAAACGTCCGTACAGGAAGACCTGCTGAAGCTCGATCTGATTTATATTCAGCATTTTTCAGCACTGATGGACATGAAACTGATGTTGCTTTCTCTGCAGGGAGAAAGTCGGCAGTAATAGCTTCGGGGTGGAGGTAGTGGTTGACAATGAAAAAAATGAAACATGACGTACCGACCAGACTGGTCAAAGTGTTAAATCTGATTCTCATGATGGTAGCGTTTGGCTTTGTATGGTATGGATATTATGCCGCACGGGCACAGGTGCATTATTACCGCAGGGGCGACTGGGTCGTGATCCTGTTGTTTGGAATCCTTTACTACGGATTCTGCAGATCCTATGACGCGTTCCATATTTCTATCAGTCCGATTTCTGAGATTATTTACAGCCAGACGCTGGCACTGATCATTTCCGATTTTATCATGTATGTGGTTATCTGGCTTTTGTCCCTGTACATGCCGAATGCCGTGCCGCTTCTGATTACGTTTGGGGTACAGCTTTTGATTTCGGTGCTGTGGACTTTTCTGGCGCATCAGTGGTACTTCCACAATTTCCAGCCGGGCAGGACAGCCGTGATTTATGACCTGCGTGAGGGCATGGAATCTCTGGTCGGCGAGTACGGAATGGAGAAAAAGTTCCATATCGAAAAGGTACTCGGTGTAGAAGAATGCCTTGAAAAGCTCTCTGTATTGGATGAAATGGATACCGTATTTTTATCCGGCATCCACAGCCATGAAAGAAACATTATTTTAAAGTATTGTATGTATCAGGATATTCAGGTTTATGTGATTCCGAGAATCGGCGACGTTATCATGGGCGGAGCCAAGAAGGTTCACATGTTCCACCTTCCGATGCTGCGCATCGACAGATACCGTCCGATTCCGGAATATACCATTGCAAAAAGAGCATTCGACATCCTGTTTTCCGGAATCGCAATAGTTATTGCATCGCCTTTTATGCTGGTAACCGCAATCGCGATTAAGAGCGACGGAGGACCGGCTCTCTATAAACAGAAGCGCCTGACCAAGGACGGAAAGGAATTCAACGTCCTGAAGTTCCGCAGCATGCGCGTCGACGCCGAAAAAGACGGCGTTGCCCGCCTGAGCACCGGCGACAAGGACGACCGTATCACACCGGTTGGCAAGGTCATCCGCAAGATCCGTTTTGACGAGCTGCCTCAGCTGTTCAACATCCTGCGCGGCGACATGAGCATCGTTGGTCCCAGACCGGAGCGCCCGGAGATTGCCAGACAGTATGAAGAGGAAATGCCTGAATTCCGGCTTCGCCTTCAGGCAAAGGCAGGCCTGACCGGCTATGCCCAGGTCTACGGCAAGTACAACACCACGCCGTATGACAAGTTGCTGATGGACTTAACCTACATCGGAACTCCCAGCCTGTGGGAAGATTTCAAAATCTGTCTTGCTACAGTAAAAATCCTGTTTATGCCTGAAAGCACCGAGGGAGTGGCTGAAGGTGCGACTACGGCAATGGGCGGAGAAAAACACTGATTCGCCGCAACCTACCGGATTGAGTGAAAATATTGAAACGGCTCAGACTCTTGGAGAATGAGTCTGGGCTGTAATCTTTGATATGCGGAGAGGAATTATGAGCGTTGTGGAATACAGAGAATACTCCGTTCTGATGTCGGTTTACCACAAAGAGAAGCCGGAGTATTTGAAGCAGGCGATTGAGAGCATTCAGGCACAGACATTCCCAACGGATGATTTTGTGCTGGTATGCGATGGACCGTTGAACGAACCATTGGATAACGTTATTACTAAAAAGCAGCAGGAGATGGGTACAACGTTGAGCGTTGTTCGGTTAGCGAAGAACGGTGGTCTTGGTAATGCACTGAATCAGGGAATCAAGCACTGCAAAAATGAGCTGGTCGCCCGGATGGATAGCGATGATATTGCCTATCCAGACCGTTGCGAGAAACAGATTAATATGTTCAATACGCACCCGGAAGTGAGTATTTGCTCAGGTGTCGTGGAGGAATTTACGACAGACCCAGAGGTTGTAGACACGAGGCGCGTTCCGCCGGAAACCCATGCGGAAATTGTAGAGTTTGCAAAGAAGCGGAATCCGTTCAATCACCCCTGTGTGATGTATAAGAAGTCCGCAGTCGAAGCAGTTGGCTCCTATCAAGATTTCTACTTACTGGAGGACTATTACCTTTGGCTAAGGATGCTGATGGCAGGGTATCAGGGCTATAACATTCAAGAGCCGTTGCTCCATATGCGGGCAGGCTCGGATATGTATAAACGGCGTGCGGGTTGGAAATATGTTAAAACGCAGAAAAGACTATTTAAGTTCATGAAGGACAGCAGGTTTATTGGGAACTGTCAGTTCATCAAGGGTTGCGTGATCCGTAGTGGATCGGCGCTGCTCCCAACTGGCTGCGGAAGTTTATGTTTGAGAAAGTGTTGAGAAAGTAAAGAGGAGTTAATTAGATGAAGATTGGAATCCTTACTTATTACGGCGTACATAATCATGGTGCTGTTTTACAGGCTAATGCATTGAAGACAGTAATGGAAGGTAAAGGGCATGAGTGCGGTTTCCTTGAGTTCGAGCGTAGTTACTCGAACATTTCTCAGCAGCAAGCTAATAAGTACAAATTTGGATTGGGCAGTATTGGTTTCTATGCCAAGTACATGATGGAAAAGGGCTTGGGAAATATTCTTTATAATGTAAGTAAAAAACGGACACTAGGGAAATTTAGAGCTGTCAATATTCCGATGATGGGTAAGTACGAAGATTTTACAGGGGACTTGGCTGTAATCGGGAGTGACGAGGTGTTCAGCCTTGAAATCGGTGTTAATCCGTTTCTGTATGGTAATGGTTTGAAGGCAAAGCACATCATCAGCTATGCAGGGTGTTTTGGTCCTACGACGTATGATGAGGTCGTTAAGCAAGGACAGCAGAAGATGATTTCAGATGGACTTCGTCGGATGGATGCAGTTTCCGTGAGAGATCAAAACTCGATGGATACTGTGAAAAAATCTGCCGGAATTGACGCAACACTTGTATGTGATCCAGTCATTCTCTACGGATATGAGAAAGAGATGAAATCCTTTGTGCCTCCGATGAAGGACTACATTCTTATCTACTCGTATGATAAGAACTTGAATGATGAAGCAGAATATAACCATATCAAGAAATACGCAGAAAAGCACAATCTGAAGATTGTATCAGTGGGCTACTACCATAAATGGTGCAAGTCTATTGATGCGTCACCGTTTGAGCTACTGGGATGGATCAAAAATGCAAAACTTGTTGTAACAGATACATTCCATGGTTCCGTGATGTCTATCATTTGCAATACCCCGGCAGTTGTAAAACTGCGTGGCAATCAGAATAAGTTGCGATTCCTTTTGTCGGAATACGGTCTGCTGGACAGAACAATTTTGGATTTTTCGGAAATGGAAAGCGTTGCAGACAAATCTGTGGATTTTGCTAATGTGAATGCCGCAATTCAGGAACGCCGTGCTGCTTCTATGAAGTTCTTGGATGATGCACTTGCTGGCTGCCGGTGATGAGGAAAAAGTATGTTGACGGTTGATTATGAAAAATGTACAGGCTGCGGGGCGTGCGTTCAGCGTTGTCCGAAGCGGTGCATTTCATGGACAGAGAGAGAGTTTGGATTTCGATATCCACAAATTGATAAAGATGCCTGTGTAAATTGTGGTCTGTGCGAAAAAGTGTGTCCTATCGATAAGGCACTCGAGGTTTCTGCCGAGCAGAAAGCGTATGCGGCTGTACATAAGGATGATGAAGTGCTGGCGAAAAGCACAAGCGGTGGGGCGTTTACTGCCATCGCCGATGCCATCTTTGCGCAAGGCGGCATTGTGTATGGTGTAGCGATGCTGGATGGTATGCGGGTTAAGCACATTCGGACAAGCGGTAAGGATGACTTTGAGGGACTGCGGAGCTCTAAATACTTGCAAAGTGATACCGGTACCACCTATCAGATGGTTGAGCAAGATTTAAAGCAGGGAAAAACAGTCCTATACTCTGGGACTCCTTGCCAGATTGATGGGTTGAAGAACTTCTTGGGGAAGGACTACGAGAATCTTTATACCGCAGATATTGTGTGCCATGGAGTTGGTTCTCAAGCCTACTTTGACAAGTACATGGATTATGCCAGAGAAAGATACGGCAAGATAAAGGTGCTACGGTTTCGATCCAAGGAGTACGCGGGGTGGAGTTGCGGCGGCGTCGTCGTCGTCGATACTTCTAATTGCCTGAAAAAAATCCCGTATCGGGATTTTGATAATTATTACTACTCCTATTTTCTGTCTGGGGATATTTATAGAAAGTCCTGCTACACCTGTAAGTATGCAAATACGAAAAGAGTCGGTGACTTTTCGCTGGGAGATTATTGGGGTGTGGAAGCCTTGAATCTACCGCTACGGACTGAAAACGGTTGCTCCTTGCTGCTTGTAAATACTGAGCAAGCAGAAAAACTGCTTGAAACGGTGACTGATCTTGATAAAGTTGAAACCACAATTGAGCAAGCGGCGCATTGCAATAAGCAGCTTAATGAGCCATCGAGATTGCCGGGAAGCCGACAAAAACGAATCGAAGAATATGAGTCGATGAATGGGAGACAGATTCAGAAAGTGTATTTAAAGACTCATCGAAAGACAGTTGTAAAAGGAAAACTGAAGGCTTTGATGCCGTACAAGTTGAAATTGTTAATTAGAAGTAAAAGAACGTAACGGAGGGAAGGCTGTGGTAACGATAAGAATCAAAGGCGGATTGGGAAATCAGCTTTTTCAATATGCTGCTGCGTATTCACTGGCCAAAAGACTGAATCAAAAACTGAAATTAGATAGTTCTTTTTTTCCACAGCAGACGCTTCGTGGTTTCAAATTGGGACAGATGAATGTATCCTGCGCTGATATTGCGGGTGTTCAGTCTTCTATTGTTGAGTTGTATAAAAGTAGATACCTTAATAAAGCTCTCCGTAAGGCTAATATTAGGGTTCTTCCTTGTGGCAGCAAAAAAAAATACTTATTAGAAACACGCTCAGACATTGTACCAGAATTTTTTAGCATTAGCCAAACCGATATTTATATGGATGGATATTATCAAAGTGAAGAATATTTTGAAACTTATAAAAAAGAGTTGATCGAGCAGTTCACGCCCAATTATCCAAGTGAGCAAGAATATGAAGATGTACTCTCTAAAATTATAAAATGTGAATCTGTCGCCGTTCATATGAGACGTGGAGATTTTCTCAGCGCCCAGAATGATTCGAACCCCAATCATTATTTATTGGGAGAACAGTATTACCACAATGCTTTGAAGTATGCAAATGAACATCTGGAAAATCCTGTGTTTTTCTGGTTTTCTGATGATATTGACTGGGTAAAACAAAACTTTGGTGAAAGAGAGTACTTCCGCTTTGTTAGTTTGCATACAAAACATTCAGATATTGATGAAATGATGCTGATGAAAAATTGTAAGCACATTATTGCAGCAAATAGCACTTTCAGTTGGTGGGCTTCTTGGCTTAATGAGCATAAGGATGCCTTACATATTTGCCCAGCAAAACGGTATGGCAATTTGCGCATGATTCCAGAAAACTGGATCAAGATTGGAGTTGAGTGACTGAAATGAAAGTAATCCATATTGTGGATAGCCTAAATGTAGCAGGTGGTGTAAACAGCTTCGTATACGACCTATGCCTTGCTATGAAAAAACAAAATGTAGATGTAAGTCTGATTGGAATTCTTGACTCCAGTGAAAAAGATAACGACTCGGTGAAAAAATTGAAGGCTCATGGCATTGATGTCATTTGCCTCGGAGCGAAAAGCAAGAAGGACGCATTAATGCGATATCGTCCTGTGCTTCGAAAAGCTATCGCACAGATAGCAATTGATGAAGCAACAGTTTGCAATCTTCATTTGAAATTAAGCGTTTTACTTGGTGGAATGGCTACCATTGGGTTAAGAAATGTTAAATGTGTTGAGACGTATCATTCGCAATATAGCCATTATTCATTGGAATATAATTTGATGAAGCCTAGAATATTGCTTTATATTCCGTGCTCAAAATCGGCAGGGGTGGAAATGCAATCGCGCTTTCATGTGCCAAAAGAAAAAATGTGCGTAATTTCAAATGGAATTGATTGCGAAAATGTTAGTAAGGTAGTACCAGAAAAAAACAATAGTATAACGATTTTGTCTGTAGGAAGATTGACAAAACAAAAAAATTACCCAGTATTGATTGAAACATTCAATGAAATGGCTTCAAAAGATATTGAATACGATATTATAGGGTCGGGGGAAGATGAAGAAAAACTGAAACAGATGGCAACATCGGATTGCATTAAATTTCTCGGAACAATGGAACGAGAAAAAGTACTATTGAGAACCGCTGGTGCGGATTTGATATGTATGCCCTCATTGTGGGAAGGATTGTCAATTTATATGATGGAAGCATTTTCGCTTGGTAGACCGATGATGCTTTCTGATATACCAAGTTTCCGAGAAGCTGTCGATGAGTGTGCATTAGAGGGAAGACCTTATCGCAGATGCGCATGGGGTTATTTGGTAAAAGTTGATGATCCAAGTGCTTATCGCGCGGCAATATTTGACTTCATTGAAAATAAGACCGAATGGGTTAAAATGCAAAAGTCCAGTCTTAAAATGGCTGAAAAATTTAATATCCAAACAACTGCTAGAAAATATATAGAGGCATATTCATCTTTAATGGATTAAGATGAACAATGTATTTGTGGAGGGATGGATATGCAAATAGCATCAAACATAGTGAGGGATGGATATGCAAATAGCATCAAACATAGTGGGGAGATGGATATGCAAATAGCACCAAACATAGTGGGGGATACGCCGCCCTAGTAGCCTTTTTATGGGTGTCAGTGGCTGTAGAGTATCAAGATGGAATTCATGCAGTCATTGTACGTATAGGAAATAAATATCTAAAGTTAAATATAATCGTACTGTGTGCTGTGTTTTATGTCGGCGTTTCGTGGCATGGATATTACAAACGACACGGAAGCGTATTATAGAACATATCAAAAAATTGCGTATAGTGGGTTTGCAGGTGAGACGCGAATGGAACGTGGATATGTAGCACTAAACTTGCTCTTATCTCGTGTTTTCCAAGAAAACATGGTGGGATTTCGTGTTCTTTTGTTCATAACAGCTGTATTTAGTTATTTGGCATTAGAACAATGGATTGAAAGACATGCAGCAACCTATGGGATATGTATTCTCGCATTTAATTTTCTCTCAAATCAAAGTATCATGTCAGCTATTCGTCAGTCAGTAGCGGTTGGCTTTATTTTGTGGGCATTGATGGATTGGGAGGATTTGAAAGGGTGGAAACGGTATATTGTATACATCTCTTTGATTATTGCTGCGATGTTTTTTCATAATACAGCAATAGTAGCTAGCGTATTACCACTATTATCTTCTCGGAAATATACGCGTAATACAACAGTGCTGATAATAATCGTGACGTTGATAATGACATCAACAAATCTTGTGAGCAGTATGATTTCGTTCATTGACCTTGGAAAAGGATATGTCACCGCTGAGATTGGTAACGCTGTAAATGTGGGTGTAGTGTCCTTATTGTATTTAGCTTTACTTTTGTTGAGATTGATTGCTGCCAATAGAAGCGGCTGTTGGTCCTCTGAAAGCAACAATACAGGAAATACTGCTTATAGTGATGATTTTTTATACATATTGCATAGCACTATCCTTGGCGATTACAGTGATGTCACTGCGTGCAGCAGGGATGAGCCGCCTTACTATGTATTTACAGCTTGTTGGTCTTCCATATGTTTCTAATATTATGAATCAAATAGAAGATCAAAGAATGGCTATTATTATAAAAGTTGTCTTTAGTGTAGTAATATGGGGTTATTCCGCTATAGTTTTAATTTATAAACTAGAATGGCAACATATTTGGCTATATCATTTTTAGTGGCAATAAAAACATGAAATAAGCAGTAATCCAGACATTATACTATAAAAGAAATGGAGAATTTAATGGTTAAATTGGATGTAAATAAAACTGCTTTTTTGGTAACGCTGCTTTTTATTCTTGCATCGCCGATAGAAAATATACTAAGAACTGAACAAGTTGTTTATGTTTTAGGAATTGCAATTCTCGTATTTTGCGTTATTCAGAGAAAGTATCTGTTACTCAACAATTCAAAATATATTGTTGTATTAATGGTATATATATTTTTAACTTGCTATTGGAGTGCAGAAAGACAGGCGTTTAATTCGTTGCTTGTCATCTATGCAGAATTGCTTTTTTTGTATTTGCAATTGCAATTTCCATACACAGAAAGTCAGTATAAGAAGATAAAAGTTGCGTTTTTGATACAAAACTGGATTCTACTTATTTTGTGCTTTACAAGTGGAAGCTATATGGACAGCAGATTTTGGCTAAAATCTGCTACGTCAGGGGCTGATCCTAACTACTTGTCAGGCTGGTTTGTTATACCGTTGTGCTTTGCAGTAGAGTTGTTGTTTTCCGAAAAAATAAAGAAAGTCTGGAAAATATTAATTACAGTTCAGGTTGTTTTGTCATTTTATTTTATTATGCAGACCGCATCCAAATCGGGCCTAATTACGAATGCATGCGTATTTGCAATTGCTACAATTTATACATTTCGAAGTATGATAAAGGAGCATCCGGGACGCGCGTTGGCAGTATTAGTGGCTTTTGCACTGGGTGTGATTATTGCAGTCAATAATATGCCCGCATATTTGGTGCAGCGTTTAACAAACGGAGATACAACAGGCACGGGAAGATTTCCAATGTGGGTTACGCTTGCTGAAACAATGTTGAATAATCCGATAAAGATGATTTTTGGATTTGGGACAAGTGCGGTTAAATACTATACCGGAACAGGGCTTGTATCGCATAATACATATCTTGATTTGCTTTTTAATGAGGGTCTAGTTGGCTTTATACCACTTGTGATTTATATAGGCAAATCGATACGAATCAAAATAAAAAAATGCCCATACACAGTAATAACTTTTCTGGGTATGTCAGTGTTGCTTTTGACATTGTCGGCATTTAATACGCGATTTTTCATGTTGCTTCTTTTCTTAATAGGAATGGATGTAACAGAGAATTTTGAATAATCCAAAAAATGAGAGGATACGTCAATAAATATATGGCTAAAGAAAAAAAGATTCTATTATCAACTCTACAGGTGACATTGATAACCTTGTTCGTTAAATTTTTGGGTCTGGTAAAACAATCAGTCCTTGCCGCATCTTGTGGTGCTACAATGGAAACAGATGCCTTTTTCATTGCGACAGGAACAATGGTTAACCTTAGCACGGTGATTTTTTCTGCCATATCAATTTCGCTCTTGACAATTCACACAAATGTCCTGATTAATGACGGCAGAAAAGAATCAAATGAACTCATTAATGCGGTTCTAAAATTTTTTATCCCGGTTGCCTTTGGATTGACGATAGTAGTCTATTTTGGTTCTTCAATTGTAGCGAAGATATTAGCTCCGGCATATCAAGGTGAAGAATTGAGATTGTTGTCTGAGTATATTAAAACAATGTCAATTTCATTTGTATTGTGGTGCTACTTCTTAACAATCAATGTGATCTTAGAAACAGATAAGCAATTCGTTCAAGGAAAAGGACAAGGTTTTTTTCAGAATGTGTTTTTGATTTTCGGCGCTTTAATCTTTTATCCTAGATATGGGATGAAAACACTTGTTTATGCTTTCCTTCTTTCTGGTTTGACACAGTGTATTTTAGTGACATGGTGTGCACGCGATAGATTTAAATTTGTTATTACGAAAAAAAAACCCAATAAATATGTTTGTTCTTTGATAAAAGTTGCATTCCCATTGCTCCTTGGAAATGCAATGTATGAGGTGAATACAATCGTTGATGGACAGGTAGCAACAAGTCTTGGGGCTGGAGGGGCATCAATCTTAAACTACGGAGCAACAATTAACGATATGGTTGTAGGCGTCATAGTAGCGTCAGTCTCAACGGTAATTTTTTCACATTTTAGTACATGGATTGCAAAAAATGAGATCAAAGAAGTCGAAATTAATCTGAAGAGGGTATTGGAAATACTTACATTACTGTTATTTCCAATAATGGTAATGTGTATTGTTGCTGGAGATAAAATTGTAGAAATTTTTTATGGTCGTGGTAATTTTGGTGAAAGAGAGATATGGATGACATATGGTGTTGTCATTGGCTATGCAGTCGGATTTGTGTTCCAAGCGACAAGATCCAATCTTGTAAAAGTGTATTATGCGTTTCAAGATTCAAAAACACCGATGATCAATGGAATGCTTGCTATTGTATTAAATATAATACTTAGCATAACATTATCTAAATTTATTGGTGTTGCAGGGGTAGCACTAGCGACAAGTATATCGATGCTGTTCGTTACAGCTTTGCTTTTTGTCGGAGTAAAGAAATATCTGCCGTCCTTTACGCTAAGAGAAAGTTGTAAAGAACTCTTCAAAGGTGTTATGGCAGCATGTATAACCACCATAGGTGCTTTTGCTTTAAAAAGTATCCTTTCAGTTGGCTTAATGATAACATTTTTGATTATTGGCTTTTTTGTGGTAACCATATATGCAATACTTCTCTTCCTTTTCAAATCGGACAATTTAGAGTGGCTTTGGAAAGGTATGTGTCGAAAAATCAAAGGAGAATAATCTAATGTCAGTTAAAGCATTGTATAAAGAGATTCGTTTCACATTGAGAGATTTAATATATAATAGCCGATGCAGGAAGAAGCTTTTAAATAATGACTTTTCTCTGATCACATGTGATTGCACGGGCGGCTGTGTTGCGAAAGACTTGAAAGTGCGGATGAATTCACCAACGAGAAATTTTTATTTTAATGCGGATGATTATATTAAGTTTTGCAAGAATTTGGATTACTATCTATCACTTACGCCGGAACCATATGCTGGGGATTATTCAGGGGGAGGATCAGAGTATTTAATGGCATCTCTTGGCGATTTGAAGATGTTCCTAGTTCATTACCCAAGTGTTGAGCAGTGTCAAAAGGAATGGATTCGACGCCGTGATAGAGTAAATAAGAAAAACATGTTCTTTGTGATGAATGATCGTAACTATTGCACTGAAGAGGATATAAAGGCTTTTGATGCGCTTCCATATGATAATAAAGTCTGCTTTACACATGTCAGATATCCACAGTATAAATCCACATATTATATTTCGGGAAGTGAAAAAGACAATTATCTAAAAAGTGTTATGAATTATGTACATCAGTGGTGGATTAAAAGATATTATGATCAATTTGACTTTGTAACATGGCTTAATAATGGCGGTTCGAATTGGACAAAAAGCGTTTGACAGGAGACCAAGAGTGAAAAATAGAGTTAATTTTGAGACGCACTTAAATAAAGGGTCGTAAGTCCCCGAGTTAAAAAGAATATATAGCCGAATATTGGTTATTAGTTATCGTTGCATCTAACTAATTGGCTGGTATCGTATCATCTGGATTCAAGATACGCAAAAACATTTTTATCATTAAGTACAACACGTTCATTGCGTAAACGTCAAATCCTGCGCCTTGGCTAATTGATCTATTTATGCCACACTCTAAATGACACGAAAAAACTATTAGTTTTTTAGAGGAGGCTAAAGCGCATGGACCAATTAACTCACACTGTCCGCAGGTCGAACTGGATAAACATCATTCGACAGTGCCAGGACAGACCGGCAGGCACTACGGCAAAGCAGTGGCTTGCTGAAAACGATATTTCTGAAAAATCTTACTATTACTGGGGGAGTATCCCAAAGTTTGTGTAAACCTCCAAACTGATGTAAGATAAAATTACTC
>OLVR01001074.1_pt1 | contig 28739 bp, 34 predicted proteins | sample 1673261 | NCBI WGS metagenome assembly OLVR01 (sample SAMEA3178938, study PRJEB25190) | human gut metagenome | biome: human gut; feature: human-associated habitat; material: faeces | place: Austria | collected 2013 | reverse complement strand
TTAAATAAGTCGCCCTTTATCTCTTCCCAGGTGAAACTTGCATCTATATCTTCGAAACAGATGTATTTCAGAAGAAATCATAGATTATTTTGTTTACAACAGATGGCTATATCAAAACAGGTACACAGACAATCTTGTATTTGTTTCTTATAAAGATGATAAACCTGTTTTTGTATGCGAAAAAGGAATTATTCAGGAGCGGCGATATATGAAGGAATACAGTGCAAATGACTACAATCATTGTTTTTATATTGATCATGGATCAGATTGTTTAATTGTTACCGAAGCAATCGTTGATATGATGTCGATTATGGAACTTGCAGAAGATTATAAAAGATACAACTACCTTTCAATTAATTCTGTAACGAAATATCAGGCTATTTTTGAACATATAAAAAATGATTCTAAAATAAAGAGTGTATTTATGAGAGTGGATCATGATGCTGCAGGCATCAAATTAAATGAAAAGGTCTGTTCAGAACTTAAAGAACAATTTCCTAATGTTCGAATAAATGTTGAGTATCCGCCAAAAGAGAAGGACTGGAATGATTATTTGGTATATGAAGTAAATAAAAGAGAAAAGGTGGATGCATATACGATCATATTTTAAAAAAGGTGGTGAAAAAATGAAATGGAAAATTATTGCTTTGTTACTGGTTGCAGTTTTGATATCAGGCTGTGTTTTTCATCAAGAAAATAAAGACAATCAGTCTACTGAAAATTATTATAAGCTAAATACAGATACTACAATCAGTAATTATGAAAAGCTTTCAGATGATGGAATAGATTATATCTATCCAAATTTTTTAAGCAGAAAATGGAGTGCATCTAAACAGTTGGAACGTGAAAGTTCTATTAAAGTAAATAAATCTAATGATGCAGAATTTTATGTCATCAGAAAAAATTATCTTAATTTTTTAAACAAAGTAGATAAACCATTAGATGGACAGGAATTAAAAAGCTGCATGCAGGAAGAAATAAAGAAATATCTTGGTTCATTATTACCTGAATCTAGCAAAATGAATTATGTAAATAACATTAAATTTTATGACGAATATGGTACATCCTCAAAGGATAATGTTAAAAAATACTATTATATGATCAGTTTTCAAAGTGATTTGGAGATTCCATCTGTTGGACATTATAAAGTACCAACTTTAATGATTGTTAAATACAGTGATAAAAATGATATAAATAATGTAAAAGAAATGTTTGAAAATATGAAAAGCTGGATGGTCAAGGCTGAATGATTAAATTTTGGGATTTTTGTACATTTCTGTTTAAAAATACCAAATGATATGATGAATTTAAGGAGATGAATTTAATGAATAAAATTATTCAGTCAAAAGTAAAAAACAAGAAAATCATTTTTATTGCTGTAATCTGTATTTTAATTATTGGGATAATTGGACTTCTTATTTTTAACGCTACTGATAATTCTTCTGCTAAGTCAGACAATAAAGAAAATACTGCAAGTAAGATTTCAAACAATGTTAAAGAAAAAGATAAACAGAATGAAAAAGAAGATTCTAAAGGGGCGATTGAAGAAAAAAATAAAGACAGTGAAGATACTTCAGTTATTTCTAAAAACGGTTTAAATATTTCAAAAAAGTCAGATGATTCAGGCAATTCAAATAAAAAAAGTGATACCGAAAATAAAAACATCAGTCAAAATAATTCAAAAAAGAATACTGAAAAAAGTACTTCCAGTAAAAATAACAATACGAGTAGTATAAGTAGTTCAAATAAATCAAATACCTCTAATAAATCGAATAGTTCTAGTTCAAACGGTACAAATAGTGCAAATAATTCTAATGGTTCTGTTTCAAAACCATCACATGAACATGTTTACAATATTCCTGTCACTCAAAAGGTTCATCATGATGCAGTGACAAAAACTGAAACTGTTACGGTTGTAGATCAGCAAGGATACGATGAACCAATTTATGAATCACATCAGGTATGTAAAGTATGTAGTAAGGATTTTGGTAAGGGTGAAAATGCAACAGTTGAAGCTATCAATCATAGTGTAGAAACAGGACATTCCTATCATTCTACAAGTGTTAAAGTGGGGACAAAACATCATGATGCAATTACACATCAGGAAACAAAGATAATTGTTGTGATACCTGCTTACGACGAAGAAAAAGTAACAGGATACAAATGTTCGTGTGGTAAAACTAAATAATTTCATCATTTTAATATAAAGGATAGCAATTATAAAATATCCTTTTTATTTTTGAAAAAAGAAGAGAAAGGAAGCAAAATGATTATAAAAATATATATGGGAAAATGGGTTTTCAAACCTTAAGGCAATCTTCGGATTGTCTTTTATTTTTATTAAAGGTCTGTCATGCTCGACTGTAAAGCCTATTCAAAAGGATTAAAGAATTAAAATGAAGTAATTTTGCAAAATTATTATGTTTTTTAGAAATGAAAATATAAAAAGAATAAAAAAAGGAGAAGAACAATGAGAAAAAAATATTTTGATAAGCTATCAAAAATACTTGTTGTGATAGGAATGATTTTCTCGATGTGTTTTTTTGCAGAAAACATATCAGTCAATGCTTGGGATGGTAATATTCCTCATGAATTTACAAAAGTAAAATCGATAACGTATCCAGAGTGGTGGAAGCGAAAATGTCCTCAGATCACTAAGCAGTGGTCAACCTATATGTGCAAATATAATGGCCAATGGTCGTATTGTTTAGAAGCCAGCAAGAAGACACCAGCGGAAGGAAATTATACGGCATCCGTTATTGAAAACAACGTGATGGTCAGAAAATTTCTTTATTATGGTTTTGGAGGCCCAGCACAATGTCTTTTCAAAGGACAAGCTTTAACAGATGATGGCTTAAATGAAGAAGAAACAGGATATTTATATACACATGTTTTACTAAGTTTAGCCTACAGTGGAGATATGTGTGGTGCTAATATTGATGACTTAGAAAAAGCAGGTATTGGTTTAAAGTCTACATGGCAATACGTTGAAGGATTGCCTGATCCATCTAATGGAGCAAGTTTCTCAACCGGAAACAGTGCAACATTTACGGCTGTTTTTGATAAAAATAACATGATTCAAAAAACAAATAGCGTTAAATTCAATGCAAGTTCTAATGAAACAGTACAGTTACCTTTACAAAGCAATGTTACGATTCATATTGAAGGAACAAGTGCACAACAAACAGGTGGAACTGCAACTGTATGGGGTGGACAATCATTTTATTTAACTGCACCACTAAAAAACAGTCCTAGTGATTATGAAAGTGGAGCGTTAAACAGTTCTGCAAAAGGAAAATTCTGTGCTTTAGCAATCAGTTCAGGAAACAGTGCCAGTCAGACACATGGATCATGGTCTCAAGAGTCAGTTGATTCATTTAAATATGCAGTTAACTGGTTAGACTTTGGATATATCGATCTGTATAAAAAATCATCAAATGAAACTATGACAAATGGAAATACATGCTATTCATTAGAAAGTGCTAAATACGGCATTTATTCAGGGGATACTCTAATAGATACACTTATAACTGATAAAAATGGATATGCTAAATCAGATATTTTACCTGTTGGTAAATACGTTGTTAAAGAAACCGATGCAAGTACAGGTTATGATGTTGATGAAGGAAGCTACAACGTCACAGTTGTAAAAGATCAGACTGTAACTGCAAATTCAAATGAAAAACCAAAGAATGACCCTATCGGAATTGAAATTGTAAAAAACGATGCTGAAACATTAGGGGAACCACAAGGGGATGCAACCTTAGAAGATGCTGAATTTACAGTCAAATATTACAATAAAGAATATGACAAGGATAATCTCCCTTCTAAAGCAACTAGAACTTGGGTCTTAAAAACAAAGAAACAAGCTAGTGGCAAATATATTGCTGGTCTTGCAAAATCATTCTTAAAAGAAGGGTCAGATGAATTATATTATGATGATGAAAACCCATGCTTACCTTTAGGGACAATCTCAATTGAAGAAACAAAGGCACCAAAAGGATATTTGCTAAAAGGTTACAAATTAACTGTTACGGATACTGCAACAGGTAAAATAACATCAGTAACTGATGGAAAATTTGTTGCTAAAATTACTAAAGAATATAAAGGCGCTAAATTACAGTTTGGCAATGATGCAAACCAAATGGTCGTACAAGAAAAAGTAAAAAAACAAAAAGTACAGATTTTTAAATCAGGTTATCGTAATGGAATTTCAGAAGTTGTAAAAGGATTACAAGGCGCTAGCTTTACCTTTAAGCTTAAGTCAGAAGTGGATCACGTTGGATGGGACAGTGCAAAAGTCTATGATGTTATTACAACTGATGAAGATGGCTGGGCAATTACTAAAGATTTACCTTATGGAGAATATCTAGTCAGAGAAACTGTAACACCAAAGGATTTCTATACGAATCCAGACTTTACTGTTTCAATTACGCAAGATACAAGTGAAATCAAAAAGGATGAAGATAAGGTTAAGAAAGTTATCTTAAATAACCGTCCGGTCGAAACACAATTGAAACTTGTTAAAAAAGATCAGGAAACAGGTAAAACAGTTTCATTAAATTCTGCTTCTTTTAAAATTGTAGCAGACGAAGATATTTTAGAAGGTGGAAAAGTTGTCTATAAAAAAGGACAAACAATTACTCAAAAAGTTGGCGGTAAAAAATATGATACGTTTACGACTAACAGTAAAAATGTAGTTGTTGTCAAAACTGAATATACTAACGATGACGATGACATGGGAGAAGTATTCCTTCCATTACAGTTCTTTGCTGGAAAATATCATTTGGAAGAAGTTAAAGTACCAGATGGTTTCATTGGGCTTGGAAAAACACAATCATTTGAAATGACTGGATTATTAGATTTTTCGAAAGATGAAGATGGTGATCCAATCTATACAGTTACAGTTAAAGATGAACAGCCAAAAGGTTCAGTTCATTTAACAAAGACAGTCGATGATTTAGTTACTGATACTGATTTAGTAGACCGCTCAGATCTTTCTAAAATTCTATTTGTATTGAAGGCAAAGGATGACATCTATTCACCAGTAGATGGATCTTTAATGTTTGCAAAAGATGAAAAGATTACAACTGAAAATTCAGGAGCTGTTGTCAATACTGGTACTGAAATTGGAAAAGGAATATTTTCGTTATCAAAAGATGGTCAATTAGATATTTCGAATTTGCCTATGGGTACAGGTGAAGCAAAATACTATTTTGAAGAAGTAAAAACACTTGATGGATGTGTGCTAGATGAAGCTAAACATTCCTTTACATTCAAACAAAATGATTTTACAACTAAAAACTACAGTAAAAATTTAAATGTTGAAAATAAAACAACACATTTTGAATTCAATAAGACTGATGTTACTGGTGATAAGGAAGTAGTAGGAGCACAATTAACAATCACTGATGAAAAAGGAAATGTTATTGATCAATGGATTTCAACAGATAAACCTCATTCCATTGAAGGGTTAGTTGTTGGTAAGACTTATATCTTATCTGAAACTGTTACAGCAAAAGATTATGTTAAAGCAAGTGATATCAGATTCACTGTTAAAAATTCTAGTGAACTTGAAACAGTAGCGATGAAAGATAAACAGGTATCTTTCACTAAAACAGACGTTACAGGTGAAAAAGAAGTCGAAGGAGCTACAATTACTGTCAAAGAAAAAGAAACTGGAAATGTTGTTGATGAATGGATTTCAGGTAAAGAAGATCGTAAGATTAATGGCTTAGAAGAAGGAAAAACTTATATTCTTTCAGAAACAGTTTCACCTGAAGGATATGTTAAGTCAACAGATATTGAATTTAATGTATCAAAAGATAAAGTTGATCAAAAGGTCAATATGAAAGACAAACAGGTCAGCATTTCAAAAAGTATGGTTAGCGGTGATGAAGTCGTTGGGGCATCAATGCAAATTCTAGATGAAGATGGAAATATTGTTGACGAATGGATTTCAGAAGGAAAAGAACATTATGCCAACAATTTAGAAGAAGGACATTCTTATACACTTCATGAAGATCTTGCTCCAACAGGTTTAAATCTGGCTAATGATATTGTATTTGCAGTTACTGAAGAAAAAGAAAATCAAAAAGTTGAGATGGTTGATACAATTAATGAAGTATCAAAAGTTAAAGAAGATGGAACGCTATTAAAAGATGCTGAGCTTACTGTTGTTTCAACAAAAACAAAACAAATTATTGATAAATGGATCAGTGGACAACACATCTTTGATTTAACAGACGATATGAAATCGCAGTTAGCTGAAAATGGAAAAGCTGAAGGAATGTATGTTGATGATGAAGATTCAACTGTTACTTACAGTGTTTCTAAAAATAAAAATGATTATACTTTAATGACTGTTAAAGATGGTGAAACAGTTTATGTAAATATCGACTTAGATGGTAATGAAACAAGTCATAGAATCGAAGGTCTTGTTGCAGGTGAAACTTATATTTTAAGAGAAACTAAGACACCAGATGGCTATGCTACTTTTGAAGAACAGGAATTCGTTGCAGATGAAAATAAGGATACTCTTTTAAAAATGACTGATGAGAGTACTAAAGTAGAAGTATCTAAACAAGATATCACAACAAAAAAAGAATTACCTGGTGCTCATTTAAAAGTTACAGATGAAGATGGTAATACAGTTGATGAATGGGTATCTAAAGAAGAATCTCATCTCATTAAAAATCTTGTGGCTGGTAAGAATTATATTTTAATTGAAACCATTGCTCCAGCAAAATATAAAATTGCCGAATCAGTTAATTTTAAAGTAGAAGATACAGGAGCAGTACAAAAAGTAGTTATGTATGATGAGTTATTACCTGAAGCTGCTAAAGTTGTCAAAACGGGTGATAATACAAGAGCATTTGGATATGTTTTAATGGCTCTAGGATGTTTTGTATTTGCTGTATTTATTTTCAAGCATAAAGATGAATGATAGAATATGAATATATGAAAAGGATAGGATAGTTTATTAAAGACTTCTTATCCTTTTATAAAGAAAGGAAGACAGAAAAATGAGTCAATATACAATGCTCGGCGGTTATAAAATTGATGTTGAAACAGAACCTTATGATAAGGGGAGTTTTGATACAGATTATTCAAAAGCTATACAGCTGACGATTCGTTTGAGTGCCAATAATTCTCATAAGGAAAAAATGGAATGTTATTTCATACAGGCAAATGATTATGCGACGTTCTATGATATTTGTGATTCTGTTGATGGCGATATGTTAGATATGTGCTATGATGTAAAAAAATATATTCAGAATGCTCATTATGTATTTTTTAATAACAATCAGTTTGGCATGATTGAACCGCAATTCGATGGGATATATCATATGTTATTGATCGATGTTATTGAGCAAGAATTAGGATACCATCCAGATGTGATTGCAAGCTTTATGCATAAGGATACTTGGGATGAGATGCAATATCTTCTAGAGTGTGCAGGATATAGAAGACTTGAAAATAAGAATCTTTGCGAAGAAATTGTTCAGGTAATTTTAGTTAATGATAAAGAAACATCTGAAAGTGATGAAGAGGTTGAAAAATTTGAAGGTATTAAAAAATATTAAAAGATATAAGTATTGGATATTTGTTCCATTGAATCTGTCTTTGATGATTTCTCTAATTACAGTCTATATAAATAATTTGAAAACTGGATTTATGATATTTTTTCCAGTAGTGCTATTTCTATACGAGATAGCACTTTTTTTATTCATTGTTTCAGTTATTTTAAAAAAATTTAAGGCTGAGACAAGAAAATACAGAGATGAATTCAGGAATGAATTAAACAACACGGCAAACTTGCCGTCTGTAAAAAAGTACAAGGATTTTAAAGGAGGTTCAAATGAATAAATTAATTTTATTAAAGAATAAGGTGATGATTCATCCAGTGGTTGGTGCAATCAATAAGGCTGAACTTCAAAAATGGATCAAAGGTTATACGGATCCTGTTATTGATATTCTCATCTGGCTTATTCCTATTGGTGCTGTTTTGGCCAGTCTTGCTACATTAGCTGTCTGGTTTACTAAGGATGATGAACTTAAAGAGCGTGAAAAACCCAGTCGAATCATTAAAAAGATTGTCTTCTGGGCTTTTGTTGGTACAGGTATCGTTGCCATTTTCAAAGCACTTGGAATTACATCTTCAGGAATAGGGTGATTGAATGTCTAAGATTATCACTGCCATTACACAATGGTTTAGGTCGTTGTTATGGGCGATTGCTGAAATATTTCTTTTTTTGCTTGATTGTCTGTGGAAAGTCGTTTTGAAAATAGGTTCTTTAAATATAGGTGGAAGCAGTATTACATCTAAATTCTTTATTCTGATGTCAGCGTGTATGCTGATTTTTATTGTTTTTAAACTGGTAAAAATCTATATCAAGTTTTTTGTAGATAACGAGTATCGAGAAAACATTAATCTTTCAAAAATTTTAGTTTCACTGTCGCTTGCTTCTATGCTTATTTCGGGCGTTCCATTAATCTACAAATCAGCTTGTTCAATGACAAGTGATGCTATTGAACACGTCAACTACTGGATTCCAAATGATTTTGCGGATGAAAAGAAAAGTGCAGAGGATATGAATATGTCGGATGTGCTGATTCAGTCAGGAAGAGTCAATCTTTCAAATCGTGATAAAGAATTAGGTGAAGAAATCAAACTGGATGAGAATTTTGATATTAATGCAACAAAAACAGAAGAAGATTATAAAAAGGAACTGCTGGATAATATTTCATCTCTTGATGATGAAGGGATGACAAGCGAAAATGCCTTGTCCATTGTTTCAGGCATTACAGGAGTAATGGGTTGGAACAGTACGGTCTATAAGTATTTTCCTACATGGTCATCAATTATCTTGGAAATTCTGCTTTCAATTGTTGCACTGTTTATTTTTGCAATGACAGCTTTGCAGATAGCTATGCGATCCGTTATCTGTTCGATGAAGTATCTGTTAGCACCTTATATGGTAGCAAGTATTATTGATCCCGAAGATAAAAGTTTTGGAACATGGGTGAGAAGTATTTCGGGTGATCTGATTGCAAACTTCTGTCAGATCTATTTTACCTATTTTGTTTTAATGCTTTGTTCAAATAGTGCAATTCAAAATACACTTGGTAATGACTGGATAGGTATTTTCAGCAAGATTGCTTTATTTATAGGTGGTTTACTTGCTGTACAGGAAATACCAAATGTCATTGCACAGTTCTTTGGTTCTAGTGGGCAATCCATGATGGAAACATTTAGACAGACGATGTTTATGGGGTCAGTTCTAGCTGCACCAAAACGAGGTCTTTCAGCTTTAAAAGGTGGTATTCAAACAGGAGTAGATGCTGGATTTAGAGGTGCTGCCAAAATCGGAAATGGATACAACTCCTTAAAAGGAATGAAGGATACCATTCAAAATGCGGACAGTATCCGTGATGGGCTAAGCGATGTCGGAAAATCCGCCATGGACAGTGTAAAAGGTAAAGCAGCAAATAAAATGCAGCAGAGTGGCTATAAAGGCTTTTATCCATCAAATATTAACAGATCAAATGATTTTTCCAACAAGTTTGATAAAAGCAGGGAAGGGCAAAGTTCAAACAGTGATGAAAATAAAAGAAATAACAGTGAAAGTTTTATGGCAAGTCAATCAAATCCTTTTAATGATGGTACTGGAATGACAATGGGCATGAATGGCACATCACCACTGGGTTCGGATTTGTCTTCTCCATCTTTTGATGATGCTGATTTTTCAAATTCATCGGATTTTTCAGACCCTTCAGACTTTTCAAATTTTTCAAATAGTTCTGGTATGTCATCAAATCTTTCTGATGGAACTGTTTCTGATACAAACAGTAGAGATTTTAATTTTTCTAACAGCAATATTGGAAATAACAATAATCAAAGTAGAACTGATCCAATTTACAATCAGGAACTGGATGCAGCTAAATATTACGGTATCGAAAATGCTAAGAGTATGCCACGAGAAAAGCTTCAAAAAGAATTGGAAAATAGAGGTTATAGAATTCAAACTGTAAGAGAAACGAAACCATACACTTTTAAATCAGCCTATCAAAGAAATATGGAAAGAAACAGAAGGAGGATGAAGAAATGATATATAGCTGTCCTAAAGATTTTAAAAACGGAAAATATTTCTTTAATAAATATGGAGTATTGGATCTTCTTATCTTAGTACCTGGTGTTATTATTGGTACCCTGATTTCTATTGCTTCAGTTTCAATGATGTCTGATGAATCATTTAATTACTGTATGGTTTTGTTTATTGTTGGTTTAATTATCGACTGTCTGAATTTTGTTCTGTTTATGCCAATGCCTATGTTTCATAACTTATTTCAAAGAGTGGCGGTTGAAATTGACTATCATTTGAGACAAAAAATCTATCCATGGTGTGGTATCAACTACAATAATTACGAAGAAAAGGATGATGCGGAGAATTAACAATGATGAAAATGAAAAAAGGAAAAACAAACAAAGAAAGACAAATTTTGAAGGAACAGAAAGATAAGAAGAAAAAAGAAAAGGAACTTCAAAAGCTGAAGAAAAAAGATAAGAATTTAAAGAGCATTCTTGAGTGGATGCATATTCAAAAAGCAGATAATTATGGAATTTATCTGCAAAATCAGGATACTGAAAAAGTTGTAAGAGGGTTGCAGTTGTCATGTCCTAATATTCTTACAATTCCCGAAAGACAGAAGATCCAGATGATTGTTAATCTTTTCAGTTGTTTTGATAACTATAGAGGAAAATTGTTTTTTAAGATAGTAAAAAGTCCATTAAAACTTCATAAGCATCTGAACAGATATATCGAAAACCTGAAAGTAGAAGATATTGCTGGCTGCAAAAAATTAACGGAACTTCAGATTGATAAGATGGATGATGCTATTCAAGAACGTCATGAACTTGCATTTTATGTACTCATTCAGGAAAATGAAAATATCATAGATAACCGTCTTTCTAAGCTTGATGCTATGTTACGATATGCTGGATTTACAACAGCTTTAATGTCAATTACCGACTATGAGGCAGTCATATCACATGATTTCAAAACAGATATCGTTAATCAATATGAATTTACTTCATTAATCATTGATAAGGAGAAATATGAAAATGAAATTGAAAAGAACTGAAAATGCCAGAAGGACAACACTTGCTCCTCATGGACTTGTTGAAAAGGACAATTATTATATTATTGGCGATAAGTATGTACGAGTATTAACGGTATCAGCTATGCCAAAAGCAATTACTGAAGGTTTTCTTGCACAGTTTATCAGTTCACCTGATTATCATATCGATTTTTCAACGTCTTTAATGAATATAGATTTTGCAAGCTATATGCAAAAGGAAATCAATCATCTGGAGGAACAAATTAATAAAACCAATACGGATACAGCAAGAGAAGAACTGATTACCAGATATTATACGATGCAGGAAACTATTAAACAGATGGTTGCCAACAAAAGCAGAACTATGAATGTTGTTATTAATATCTATATAACTGCTGATGATCTTCAAAAACTCAATGAAAAAACAATCGCAGTTAAAAACAGGATTCAGACGGATAATCATATGAGACTTCATGCTTTACCTCGATTGCAGGTAGGTGCTATGCAAAAAAACAGTCCACTATTTATTGGCAATTCTTTAAACAAATATGTTGACTATCACATTGGTGTCATGCTTCCAACACTTACGGGTGCTGCTTTATGGCCTTTTTTCTATGACAGTGTAGATGACAAGTATGGAACATTCATTGGTGTTGAAGCTAATACGGGTGGGAAAATCATCTTTGATCAGTTTGCTTATCTGAATGATACTGAAAATGCAAAGGCACAGGGAAGAACGGCTGGTAATATGCTGGTTATTGGTAAAACTGGCATGGGGAAAACAGTATTTATGACACTTCTAATATGTTCTCATATCATCAATCATCGCAAAGTTATATGGTTGGATCCTGAAAATAAGAACAGGGAACTGACAAGAAAACTTGAAGGAAATTATATTGAAGTAGGGCTGAATAAAAATGTTATTAACATATTTGATCTTCAGCCAGTATCAACAGATGCTGATGAAAAAGAATCGGAAGAAGTGATGTATGATACAAAGATTGCTATAAAAAATGTTGTTGAAGACATGATTATTATGTTCAAAACACTGTGGCCAAATATTACGGAGGATGAAATCAATGTTCTTGATGAAATTACAGAAAAAACATATAGAGTAGTTGGGATTGATGGTACAGAATCATTCAGATATTTAAAACCAGAAGATTATCCAACGTTTACGACATTCTCGGTAGTAATTGATCAGATGTTGGAAGAATATGAAAACAGTTCCTTGAAAAATAAAAAAGTCATTGAAGCACTTTTAAATCTTCAAATGAAAATGAGAAGTCTTGTGGGAACTGCTGGAATAGAAGGACATCTGTCACGCTATTTCAATGGAACAACTAATATAAATATGGATTCACTTGATACGGTTGGACTTGTTTCTTTTGGAACAAAGCATCTGATGAATACACCAGAACATATCAGAAATGCACTGTTAAGAATTATTTTTAAATACGCATGGTCTAATTGTCTTTCAACGGATGAGCAGACTGTATTTGTGACAGATGAAGATCATACCTATATTCAAAATGAACCAATTGCAGCTTTAAAAGCTCAGTTCCAAAGACGTGCCAGAAAATACAATACAGTAACTATCAGTGGGACACAGGAAGTTAAAGATTATAATAATGATAGAATTCAGGTTCATGGAGCAGCAATTTTTAATAATGCAACCTATCGAGTTTATTTCAATATGGAACTGGATGGTATTTTTGAACTTGGTAAACTTGTTCATCTGACAGATCAGGAAATGGATACGATTCGTTTTCTGCTTCCTCATTATTGCCTGTTTGAAAACGGAAACAGAAAGATACCAGTGCATATTTTAATGTCGGATAAAGAAAAAGAATTCTTTGGGGCATAACAGGTAAAAAAATGAATCTTATTTTAAAAAGAATAGGAAAAAAGTCAGGAATTATTATTCTTGGCTTTATTTTATTTATGGGTGCATTGTGTACGCCCTTTGTTGCCTTAAATGAGTGGCTGGAACATCCAATTTCAACTACAGTTGACATTATCTTTGGTGATAATAGTTCATATAGCCTGAAGGAAAATGTCAATGTAAAAGTGTTGAAATATAAAAGTGAAGTTGAAAAATGGTGTCCAAAGGATATGAATGGCTACTTTGATGTTTCAAACTATGTAAATGTTATTTTAGCAATCATGATGGTTGAATCAGGTGGAGAAGGCAACGATCCTATGCAATCTTCTGAATGTTCAAAAAATACGAAGTATTCTAAGAAACCAAATTCAATCAAAGATCAAAAATACTCTATAGAATGTGGAGTCAAAGATTTTGCGGATGCTCTTTCACAAAGTGTTACTTTGGGACTTGATAGTAATGATGCTTTGTTTACTACAGTTGATGCTTACAACAAGGGATTAGGCATTGTCAAAAGACATTCCAAAAATAAAAAATACAGTTTTGAAGAGTCATGCAGATATTGTTATGAGCATCGTTTTAACAACAATAAAAAAGGTTATTCAACGGCTTCAAAGCTGAGATTGATGTTTAATTTACAGCCTAATCAGTATTGGGATGGCGGTAATTGGAGATGGAACTATGGAAATATGTTTTATGTTTATCAGGTACTTTCCTATCTAAATGTTTATTCTTTCAATAATGATGGAAGTGCTGGAGCAAATATTGTCAATATAGCATCATCTAAGATTGGTTGCCGTTATTGGTGGGGCAAAAGTGGCCCAGATTATTTTGACTGTTCAGGACTTGTATATTGGACATTGAATCAGGCAGGTATGAGCGTACCACGATTAACAGCAGATGGATTTGCAAATTACGGGACAAGTATATCGGTTAATGAACTTCAGGTTGGAGATCTGATTGCATTTGACTGGAATGGGGATAAGAAAGCAGATCATGTAGCAATATATGCAGGTGATAAGTACATGATACATGCCAATGGTAATTCTTCCATTAAAGGAAATTCTTCAAAATATACAGTCAAAAGACAGAATATGACAAATTATTATAGATCACATGTGTTAAGTTGCAGAAGAGTCTTTTGATTATCTCAAAGTCAAAAGACTTTTAATATTTTATTATTTATACAAGATTGGAGTGATTACGATTTTTAGCAAAGAAGAAGAAAAATATTTTCTGACACTCGTATTAAAATATGATAACGATTTTGAAATGATTTTAGGTGAAATGAAAAAAGGCGCAAAAATCAATTATGAGGAAGTTGAAAAATATATAAAAGATGTCGAAGAAAAATATGTCATATTGTTTTCAAATGACTATCCGGAGTATTTTAGAAATTTTTCTCAGCCACCATTTGCTCTGTTTTACGAAGGAAATCTAGAATTATTCAATAATAATGGAGCAACTTTTGAAAACCCTTTGGATTCAACAAAAGATTTTTATCTGGCATTATCAGAAGATGGTGGAAAAGAAGTGGACTGGTGTATTGCAGTTACTCATGAAGAAGATCTTTTGCCAGTAGTTAATAAATTTTTGAATGATCTAGACGAAGATTTAGATTTTAAAAAATATGCTAATAAGAATGAGTTGAATTTATCATAATTGGAAAGGAATGATTTTATGGATAATTATACAATGGATGAACTGATGTTGGCGTTTTCTTTAAAATTTGAAAATAATGCACTTGAAATTTTACAAAGACTTTATGAAGGAACACCAGTACCAGTAAATGAAATTGATGAAATATTAAAAAAAGTAGAAGAAAAATATGTTGTTATTACCTCAGATGACTACCCTGATTTTTTTCATAGGGTCGATAATCCACCATTTGTGTTTTTTTATGAAGGAAATCTTGAATTATTTGATCAATGTGATCAATATTTTGAAAAAACAGTAGATGGAAGAAAATGTTACCTTGCAATCAATCAAAAAGGAAATGATGTTGATTGGTGTATCGTGACAGAAAATGAAAAGCAGTTAGTACCTGAAATTAATAAATTTTTTGAAGATTACGGCGATAGATATAATCTGAAGAATTATGTAAAAAAAGAGGAATTAAGCTTATCTTAATGAAAAGGAAAAATAAAATGAATGATAAATTTACAAGTGATGACATTCTTGTTGCACTCTGTCAGAAGTTTGGAAACAGTACTGAGATTATAGATGATGTAATCGATAAAAAGATTTTTATGACAGACAAGGAAAAAGAATATTATTTAAATGAAGTGCATGAAAATTATATTTCTTTTCTTTCAGATAAATACCCCGTTATACTTGGGGTTCTTGATGATCCACCAGTGTGTCTGTTTTACGATGGTGATCTTGATGTATTTCAAAAAGATATACATGTTTATGAAAGTGTTGTTAATAAAGCAGACAAGATTTTTATTGGAATAGTTAATAAAGGTGATGAAGCAGAATGGTGTGTTGCCACTACTGATCAAGAAGTTCTTCAGCCTGTAGTTGAAGAAGTAATTGAAAGAAATGATAATTTAGAGTTTAAAAAATATAAACAGCCCAAAAGCGATGTATTGAATTGATGAGGTGAAGAAATGAAAGAGGACATTACAGATGATGAAATTGTATTTGCTTTAGCAATGAAATATGATAACGATTTAGTTAAAGTAGCAGATGCAATGAAAAATAATAAAGTCATGGAAGCAGATGAATTATTTGGATATATAAACAGTGCAACTGAAAAATATGTAACACATAACTCATCTGATTATCCTAAAGCATTAAAAGTAGAAGATAAGCCACCTGTTGTGGTTTTCTATGATGGTAAATTGGATATCTGTAATAATGCAGATTTGTTAATTTTTAATGGATTGTTTGGTACTGAAAAAAGAGGATTTCTATTTGCTGCCGAAGATGAAAATGGTGAATGTGATTGGATGATTGGGTGTGAAAATCAGGAACATCTGAATGACTTAATTGAAAAAGTACAAAGTGAATTGAAAATACTTAATTTTAAAGATTATACAAAAGAAAAAGATTTAACTATGTCTTAAAAAAAGAAAGGAACAGATAATTTCTGTATAAGGTAAATAAAGATGAAACTAGATAAAGAATTAGAAAGTTTGTTAAAACAAAAAGGTTATAAAAAAGCTGAATGTCCTAATGAGACAAAAGAAAGCAAATCATATCAGGATATGATAAATGCTGTAAAAAAATATCAAAAGGAGATGGATCGTAATGAAAGAAAGTAGTTCTCAAAGCAATCATTCTGAAAATACAACTATGAATGAAATACTCATTGCTTTTTCTCAAAAATATAATGGGCATTTTTTTAGAATTCTTGAAGCACTACATGAAAATGAAAAGCTTACAAATGAAGAATTAAACCACTATTTAAACCATGTTGAAGAGATGCATGAAACAATTTTATCTGATAAATATCCTTCATCTATTAGAAAAATTCCTAATCCTCCATTTGTACTCTACTATGAAGGAAATTTAGAACTTATGAAGAAAAAAGGAATTCAAATGTTATTGCCTGTAGATGAAGATCACTATCATAGATTTTTTATGGCATTAGAAGAAAAAAATGGTAAAATGGATTATTGTATTGGTGTAGAAAATGAACATGAGTTATCTTTTATAGTTGAAAATATGATTGATAGAAATCCGTATTGTAAATTTGTTGATTACTCAAAAAGCAAAGAAATAGAAAATTCGTTGGTATAATGATATGAATGAAATTAAAGATATAAATAAAATTATTGAGGATTATCCTTTTAATGAGGGTAATCCTTTTTTAACAGAAACACCTTCAGAAGAAAAAATCTATACGAGAGAGGATTTTGTTAATGATGAAGATGAATAAGGCAAGGCAGGAAGTTGTAGAACTTTTTATTGGCTGTCTGAATAAAGCAAAGATTCCATGGTATCAGGGATTTATGCCAGCAGAACCAAGCTTTAATCCTATAACCAATACAGTTTATCGCAACAGCAATCGTTTTATTCTTTATATGAATGAGTTTGTTAATAATTATAAGGATCCTCGATGGATGACTTTTAATCAGGCAAGTTCTAAAGGATATTTTATTAAAAAAGGAAGCAAAGGTGTCCCAATTGAATACTGGAGTCTGTATGACAATAAAAACAGAAAATCAATTACCAGCGCTGAAGCAAAAAGAATTATTGAAGAAGATAAGGAAAGATCAAAAGATATTACTTATATCTGTCGAGTTTATACTGTTTTCAATGCTACACAGATGGAAGGTATACCACCTTATAAAAATCAAAATAGAAATATTGCATTTGATGAAGAAAAGTATGAAGTTCCTTTATCAGTAATGAATGATTTTTGTGAAAATACGGATTTAACAATGATTGAAGATGATGGGGTCAATACACCATATTATCAGCCATCAGAAGATAAAGTTGTTATACCTGACAGACATCGTTACATGGACGAAGAAGCTTTTTTCTCTGATACATTTCATGAAATAGCGCATTCTACTGGACATGCAAAAAGACTGAAAAGAGATTTAAAAAGCCGATACGAGGAAAAAGAGTATGCAGTTGAAGAATTAAGAGCTGAAATAGGATCTACTTTTATCTGTAACAGTTTAGGAATTGTTTCTAAACCTAATAGAGACTATTTAGAAAACAGTGTTGCTTATGTTCAGTCGTTTTTGAATATTTTAAATAACAATCCTAATGATCTGTTTAAAGCAATTAAAGATGCTGATGGTATAGCAAATTATGTTTTGGAAAAGGGAAATTTTGAGTTGAAACATAAACTTGGAGTGCTATGTAAAGAAGTCATTCAGGAAGATAAGTATGAATCAAACAGCATTACTATGGATCAGCTTGAACAAAGTCTCAAAATTAAAAATATACCATGTATTGATGAAGAAGAAACAGCACATATTGTTAATCTTTGGGATGAAGACAAAGCAAGTATTATGGGACGAGTATTTTATTGCTTTGATGGTGAAACAATTACCTGTGTTGATAATCGTGATGGTGATCTGTTTATTGAAAGATTTGAAGAAAAGGATGCGCTGCTTGCATATATGTGGATGACTGACCTGATGAGTTCAATTGACTGTTATGAACTGCTGAATAAAAAAGAAGGTGATGTACTGAGTGGGCAACAATAAAAAGTTAACACAGGTGAGAGATGATGTTTGTATTGGAATGAAATCATATGGCTGGATCTGTAAAAAAGAGTACACACGATTTTATCTGTGGGAAAAGGCAACACGCTCTGGTAAAACCATCAGAGAATGTTTTTATAAACAGGAAATACCTGTTTTCAACTATTCAATCAGTGATAATTGAAAAAACTACAGCATGTAGTACGCAAGTGGTACATTTTAGAGATGAAAAAATGGCTAAAACTCAACGTTGTTGAGTTGTTCAATATGAAAATGTAGCACATTTGTGTAAACAAATGAGTTACATTTTCCTTATCCTGCTCAATGTGTTTGTTATTTTCTATAATGATTTTATAACCATATTCTAATTGTTTTGAAGCATAAAAGAGGTGAGAAAATTTAAATGAAGGATACATGGATTAACTTCAGAAGTGATCAGAATACAAAAGAGCGATTTGAAAAATTGGTGCTGACTACTCATAAAAATAAACAGGAACTGATGAATGATTTAATTGATTCATACTTGCTGCTGAATAATGATGAATATAACTCATTAGATAAAAAGATATCTTATATGCTTGAATTGCTGAATATCATTAATGAGTACGTGCAGCTTCCAGTTAAAAGCTATTGTAATGAATTGCCAAAAGATATGACGGAGATTGAAAAAATTGTAAAAGCAAAATCAAGATATCATCTGGCTATCATGAATAAAATTAACACGGCAAAGTTGCCGACTAGATAGTTTTTTGACACAACAGATTATTTACTGTAGAATTTTGTTTGGGCAGTTCTTTCATTCAAAACACCACTTTGAACTGTTCAAAATCTAATGGAGCACTACTAAGTGCTCTTTTATGGTTTATAAGATGTTTTTAAATTATAAAATTACAAAAAGATTGCTATTTAAAAATGAATATTATATATTAAATCTAAGAAGAATAGTATTATAATAGATAATATAAAGAAGGAGTGATTACACATGGAAAATAGAAAAATGACATTTGATGGAGTTACTTATAACTGCTTTACAGATGAAGAATTAGAAGATTTAAAAACTGTAATCGCATATGAAGAACGAAAAAAGAATAAAACATTTGAACCAATAGATTTTGATGATTTTTTAGAAGAGAGAGAAAAGAAATATGGGGTCAAATTTTAAAGTTAAAATAGATCCTTATGTTATTGCCAAAGTTGATGACATTGACTATTACTATTTTGAAAAATTTGGCAATTTTGAAATGGGAATTCTGTTAACGAAAGAATTAAAAGATGTCAAAGAAACAATTCAAGATAATCCCTATATTGGAAGAAGGATTGATGACAATATATACAAGTATGTCATGTTGAATATAAAAAGTGTTTTATATTATGAAATCCATGAAGACAGCAATACAATTATTATTTTTGATTTAAAAGCGTTTAAAGAAAACAGGAGAAAGAATGATTAAGTTCATTCTTTTTTTATTTTTCTATTAGACGGCAAGGTTGCCGTGTTAGGAGGAATTATATGGAATATGAAGTAGAGGTAATTGAAACCTTAAAAAGGCAAAAGGTAATAGAAGCTGATTCTCTCAATCAAGCACTTGAAAAAATTCAAGATGAATATAAAAACTGTAATATTATCCTTAATGAAAATGATTTTGTTGATGTCGAATTTAGAGAATCAACAGATGAAATCATTAAAAATAATTTTAATACACAGAATATGTTACAGGAATTGTTGGCTGCTGGTGGATGTGATACAAGCGATGAATATTCAAAAGGGTGGGATGAAGCAATGGAAGAAGCTTATAACATTGTTTGCCGTCATCTGAATATAACCAAAGAAAAGGTGAAAGAAGATAATGTCTGTAAGATCCTTTAGAGTCTCTGAGAAGTTCTTAAAACAGTTTGAGATGATTCAAAATTATTATAAAAATGAATTAGGAATAGAAATGAGTCAGAGGGAACTGTTGGATGAAATGATAGAACTGTATTATTGCAGGATCATGTTGAAATCTAACATTCTTGATGAACTGTTTAAAGAGGAGCTTCGTAATAATTTGCAACTCTATATGATTGAAAATGCGAAAATGCTTAATCACCTTATTGAAATTATAAAGAAAGAAGAGAATGATAAAGATGTTAAATGAAATAGATCCAAGAATATATAATTTTAAAAATCTTAAATTGGAAGATAAAAGGGTTATTGCTTTTCAGTTTAAGATTTTTTTATTAGTCAAAAAAGAAAAAGATGATTTAAAAGAAGCAGCAAAAAAGCAAAGTGCTTTGACTAAGTTTTTATATGAGGTTGCTATAGAAGAACTTGATGAAGTCGAAGAAAAAATCAAAGATACAATTATACAGACAATAGTTAATTCTATTGATGAATATGATTATTTTGTTAAAGAAATAGAAACAGATGATTATTTTTATGGATTGGAGGATTCAAAAGATGAATAAACAATTTGATGTATTTGTTAAAATGAAAATTACTGAGATGAGTAAGACCATTCATGATATGACTTATACCTATATTAATCCTGAAACAAAAAAACCAACTGATGTTCCTGCAAAGCATTATCAGGATATATTAAAACAGCCTGTTGAAGTCATGGTAGAAGAGCAGGTCAAAAGGCAATTTTTGAACGTTATGTTTAAACAACTAAAAAATTTAAAGGAAGAAGAACCGCATCTGTTTTATCAATCTTTATTATTAATGGATATTGGTAAATCACCAGATGCACTTGCAGTCAATGAAGAAGTTGCTTTAAAGATGACAGCTGATTATATGGTTAATGAGGAAAACAAACCTAAAAAGAAAAATGATCCAAAGTTTCATATTTCTCAGGATTCTTTTATAAAAAAGTATGATGAAGTAAAAAATGATGATTCACTGATGGCTGAACTTTTTGATGCTGCTGATGTAAAAGATGAAGGAATGAGTCTTAATTAAAATTTAAGACGGCAATGTTGCCGTGTGATTTAATAAAAAATATGAAAATAACGAAAGCACGTTTTATGGTGTATGGATATAAACCACCATCGAATTCAAGAATGAAAAAAGAAATATCTATGGATTCTATTTCAGGGTATTTTGAATATACAGGAAGAGAAGAAGCTAAAGATGTAGAAAAAGAAGTAGAGGATAATGAAACAGGCTATTTCGGATACACAGGGAGTCATACTGTTGGAACATCTAGTTCAATGGGCGTATTAAATACAAGAGAAGACAGGAAAAAATTCAAAAAAGAGATCAAAAAATGCTTCAATAAGAAAGGAAATATTTGCTGGGATTTGGTTATTTCACTGGAAAGTGATGCTGAAGCAGCTAGACTGGGTTTAGAAACAGTTGATAACTGGAATAGTGTTATGTCTGATGCACTCCCAAAAATATTCAAACAGTATGATTTAGAATATAATAATGTTCTATGGTGGTTTGATGTTCATCGAAACACGGAACATCCACATGTCCATCTGGCCTTTATGGAAAAGCACCAGACTAGATTTAAAGGAAAAATATCAAAAGCAAAACTGGAGAATGTTAAAAGGTCTATTTATACATGTATTGCTGCAAGACAAAAGCTTGCTGAGAAAACAGGATATGATTACAGAGAATATTTTAAGCTGAAGGATAAGGAATTTAATCAGCTTGTAACACTTGTTAAAGGAAAAGATTTATCAGACGTGAAAATATTAAATCAGTTGCTGGATGCTTTACCTAAAACGGGAAGACTTCAATATAATTCCTATAATATGAAAGATTTTAAACCAGTTATTGACAGAATAATTGATGATATTATTTTTAACAGTCCTGATCTGAAAAAGCAATATGATTTGCTAATAGAAAGAATTGATGTTTTGGAAGGAATCATGAATGAAGAATCAGATGGGATTTCAACTTTAAAAGAAGCTGAATTAAATAAACTTCATGAACGAATAGGAAATTATATTTTAAAGAACTATAAAAAAACAGAAAAAATCAAAGTAAAGAAGGAGACTAAAGTAATAAGAAAAGTTAAATACCTCAATGAAAAAAGACTTGAAGGATTTATTTACAGTGTAGCTCTAGAACAGCAAAATTCAATAAATAAATCCATCGAAGAATATTATAAACGTATGGAAAATAATTTAATCGTCTGACTGTTCTGCATCTTCAATATCATCAGGTATCTCAAATACAGGTTTGTGCAGAACTTCAAAAAGCTTTTCATTATATTCAATAAGTTTGGAAATATTATGACTCAACTGATCACATAAAAATGCTTTAGAAGCTTTTCCCTGACCATCGATAAATGAAGTAAGTATTTCTAAATCAATGCTATAAAGAGTCTGATATATTCCATTCAATTTATAAGCTATCTTGTCAATTTCATCATAGACTTCAAATATTATTTTTCTTTCTTCCATTTTCTTGTATACCTCCTTTTTTTAATTATGAAGGCAATTTCTTTTAAAAAGAAGAATTCCTGCATAAAATACAGAAAATATGCTTTAAAAACAAGAATATATAAATTACAGCTTTGTTTTTTTATTTTTTTTGAATGATGACGTGAAAGGAGTGAGCTATATAAATAATAAAATTAAATATGTATTCTTTATTGGGATAGCTGTGTCATTCTTTAGTTCTATGCAGATTTCATATAATTTATCAAATACGGGGATAACATTTAATCCTTTATATGCTTTTGATAATTTATATTTATTATTAGGCTGTATTGCATTTGGAATGATTCCTGCAATTATGCTAATTTTAAATAATCTTGAAAACCTAGGAAAAGATAACCGAAATTATTCTAAACTTGTAAATGTCAGTTATTTTAAAGGAAATCTTTCAAAAATTACTTTTAATCAAAATGCAGAAATAGTTGAAAGCAAACAGTTGTTTTTGACCAATGATATAAGAATGCAGATAAATACATGGATAAAAGAACATAAACTTGAATTTTTAAAAATACCAATTACTAAACAAAATTTAGGATTTGGTATTTTTTTTGTTACTGGAAAGAATTATGTATATGTTGATAATGCGGATCATCATACTCTGATCATTGGAACTACTGGATCAGGGAAGTCTTTCAGCTTTATTCTTCCAATGTTGTGTCTGCTTGCGATGACAGGAGAATCAGGATTGTGTGTGGATATTAAAGGAGAACTGAGTCAAGCAACTGCTGAACTATTCAAAAGCAAAGGATACAGAGTTTATTTTCTCGATTTCATTGATCCACAGAATAGTGATTGCTGGAATCCTTTGTATTTGGGGTCTCATGAATATATGAATCAGCTTAAAATTAAAAATGAGCAGGAAAACTATTTGAAAAATAAGCTTGAAAAGGGAAAAGAAGAGTTTGAAATATTACACGGCAATGTTGCCGTGTTTGATGGTAAAGAGTTTATGGGAAGAAATGAAGCAGGAGATTATATTTATAATGAGGAAAACAATTCGTTCCTGACAGATGCTGATTTCTCTCAGGCACAGGAATATCTACGTGATGTTGTTCAGGCTATTACTGAAGGTAAGAAACAGGGACAGGATCAGGAATTTTGGAATCAGGAAGCAGGAAGAATTCTGGAAGGTTATGTTCATCTTTTGTGTGAAACGGGAAATATTAATGTTGTTAACATACCAGCGGTCAATAAGTTAATGTTAGATGGTGATGAAGTTAAAAGAAAGACAACACGATCTGAAATTACTTTTCTTCAGTATTATTTGAAAAATTATAAAACAAACTTTGATATTTCAAAAGAGCGATTGTCTTCGTATGTAGATAGCGCTGAACAGACAAGAAAATCATCACGTAATGTTTTAACGAAACATCTGACATCCATCGTAACAAATGATGCAATTAAAAAAATTCTTTCTAATAACACAATTGATTTGGAAAATATTGATTCCTGTAAGACAATGATTTTTTTGAAAGTACATGATGAAAAGCAGACATATTATCCTTTGGTTACTTTATTTATAAAACAGCTTTGGCAATGTCTTGTTAAAGAAACCAGAAAGAATTCAAATTTGAGACTGAAGCATCCTTTTAATATATTGTTTGACGAAATGGGACAGTTTCCTAAGTTTCAGGAAATTACTAATATATTAACCGCTGGACGTTCAAGAGGGGTAAGGATGAACATGGTTGTACAGGGCTTTGATCAGTTAGAGTCAGCCTATGGTAAAAATGAGGCACAAACAATAAGGTCAAATGCAACAAATCTTGTTTATTTGCTTTCAAAAGATTATCAGACATTAGAAGAAATATCTAAAACATTAGGAAGTAAGAAGACATCTAAAACTAAAGAAGAAAGAGTTGTCACGGTTGATCGTTTGAAAAATTTTAAATTAGGTGAGGTGTTGATTATGGGAGATAGAGGAAAGTCATTAATCACTAATGTACTGCCTTTTAATAAATATAATTACTATCATAATTTAAAGAAATACAACGTAAGGGACATTCCTAAAAAAGAACCAAAATATTTTGATATTAAAAAAGAAATAGAAATGAGGGAAAATATGAATGAACAGTAAAATAAAAACTTATCTTATTTCAAAGGGGATTGATTTTTCAGTTCCTTTTTTAGTGGATGAAAATCATCTAGAAAAAATTGATGAAAAATATATTTATCAGAATACATGTTTTGAAAATAAATTAATCAAATACACAATGCTTGGAAAAAAGAAAGAACTGTTTTTAAGAAACTGTAAGATTGAAGCAACAAGTCTATCGAGTTTAGATATTAAAGAAAGAATAGTCTTTCATAACTGTATATTTGACAATGTTAAAATTTCCAAATGTAATTTTAAAAATGCAGTCTTTTATAACTGCAGGTTTAATAATTCAGTAATTGTAAATTCAATACTGGCAAACAGTTATTTTATTAACTGTAAAGGAATTGAGACAGTTGATTTTATGGAAAATAATATGCAGGGTGTCTCAGTAATTGGTAGCAAAGTTAATTTAAATGAGCTGGAAGAAAAACAAAACAGATTTGAAGATATTTTAATTCAAGAAGAAATGCTTGAAGCTCAACATGGCAATGTTGCCGTGTTGGAAGAAAAAAAGGAAGATGATCAGGAAATGAAAGAAGAAAATGAAAGACAAATTATAAAAAATGAAATCTATAGCAGTCAGGAATTGTCACAAGATTTTTTAAATAATAAGCTTTTTTATAAATGCCATTTTGTAGATTGTTCTGTAAGTGATAATGTAAAATTGAATGCTACAACAGACTTTAAAGAGTGTACTTTTTTAAACAATGCTCTTCATTTTGATGATGTTGACAAAACATCGTTTGATGACTGTATCTTTGAAAAGGTCTCTTTAAAAGGTAATTTTATACATGTATCCTTTGCTGGATCAAAGTTTAGCAATCTTTCTTTTATTGAAGGTTCTACATTCATTGCTTGTTTGTTTAATCATACAAACGCTATTGAGTATTTTGATAATAATAATTTGATAAAGCTAAGCAATATTGAACTTGTTAAAAAATCAAACGACAATACTGAAATAATGAAAAAAGTAAATGAACTTTATGAGATATTAAAATCAGAAGATAAGGTATTACAGCAGGAACTGATAGCAAAAACAAAAGTGGATGAGGAAGATGTTCTTGATTATATTTTACATTTGGATGATATGGAATACTTAAAACTGATTGCAAAAACGAGTAATCGAGTAGTTGAAGAAAAGATGGTATAGATGTCAAAAAAATTAGATGAATTATTCGAAACATATGCCTATGATGCAAGACAGAAGACACAGCTTCGTTTGGCTGATGAAAAAGGACTTGATATTTCTAAAATGAAAGATCCTAAGTTTAATTGGGAACAGATGCGAGAAATTTCATTAGCAATGGAATATGGATTAACCCCCGATACTTTATGTGATCCTGAAATTAGTGCAGAATCTATGGAAAAAATAAGATACAGTCTTATGGATCAGCAGAGTGTTTTTGAGAATGCAAAAGAAGAAGTTAAAAAGAAACGTACTAAAAGAATTTCTTTAATCATTTTTACTGTAATAGTTGGTTTTATTGTAAGTATTATCTATTTGATGAATAAGGATACAATCGATAAGTATATCGAGCCTGTTCCTCTAGAATTAACAACAGATAGAGTAACTGTTGAATATGGTGAAGATATTCATTTCATGGATTATGTAAAGTATTACGACAAATCACAGCAATTAACAATACCTTTGAATCAGAAGTTAAACAAGATAAAGGATTACAAGTTTGTTTTTTCTGTTACGAATGGTGTTAAAACAAGAGAAAAAGCACTGATAGTTAGTGTTGTTGATAAAACAAAACCAACAATTGAATTGACACAAAGTGAAATTACTCTTGATAATGGTGATCAATTTAATCCAAAAGATTATATTAAAAAAGTAGAGGATAATTATGATCAGTTATCAGCTGATAATGTTGTAATAAAAAATTCTGTTGATTCTAATAAAGATGGTGATTATGAAGTCAAGTATCAATTAAAAGATCAGCACGGCAATGTTGCCGTATCTATTTTAAAAGTTCACGTCAGAACTGTAGCATCAGATGAAGAAAAGACGACTATTGAAAACAAACAAGATTCAACAGTTAAAAAGAGTCAGGAACAGAATAATACACCAAACAAAGTAGAAACAACCAAAACATTAAATGTTGAACCAAAGATATTCTATATAAAAGATTACAACTATGATTTATCATCCTGTAGTCAAGCGGCTAGTGATTATATGAATCAGGTATTGAACAGCAGTAATATTAATTTGAGTGGATATATAGAACCTTATCAAGAAGCTGGAGGAATAGTTGGATATAAAGTTATATTTAAGTGAGGAGGAAGAAAATGAATTATATAAATGATATTTTGAATAAAAAATGTATTTCTAAGTAAATAACTGTCAATACAGATTTTTTATTAGATGAAGAATTGGATTTAAAATCAAGAGGATTGCTTATTACTTTAATATGTCTGGAAGAAATACCAAATCTCTCGATGACAATGCTAAATGAATTACTTCCTAATGGAAAAGATTCCATCAGATCTACAATGAATAATCTGATAAAGAACGATTATGTAAAAAGAAATGATAAAAGAAGCGAAAAGGGAAAGTTTGCATATAAAGTATCTGTAACTGATATTAAAGGAAAATTTAAAGATTGATATATTGTAACAGACTTGTATTTGTAAAAATTGATATTTAGAGAGACTACTTTAGAAACATTTTATTCATGTATAAAGCAATGTGTAAAAATGTATATAATTTATTTACATGTTGTTTGAAGAATAATATGATTATGTTGAGGTGAAAACTATGTATTGTAATTATGATGAATTATTTAATAAAAGAGAATCAGCAGGAGTAATATTAAAAAAGTGTTTAAATGATAGAAAATGTACAAAAATACAGCTGTCACAAGGAACCGGTATATCTAGACCAACTATTGATAAACTGATCAATGGAACAATTTCCAACAAAAAAACTTTTGTAAAACACATGATGAAGATAATTGAGTATTTAAATATTACATTGGATTATTTTATGACTAAAGATGGAATGATTGAAAACAAAATAGGAAACCTACAACGATTAACAGGACTTTCAAATGAACATATTTCAAATATTTCTAATCTAGATCAAAATGAGCTGATAAAAATTGACACGAAGGACTGTTCTAATAATGAAATTATCAAACTTGCACTATCTTTCTCTACAAGTACAAACATTATTGAAAATAATTATTTTTTTAATCCACAATTTTTTAATTACAAAAATAATAATCTAGTTTTTGATAAACTTTATCAATTCTGGGGATATATAGGAATAAAGCTAAATGCATATACTGAAATTAAATATTATCCAATTACTTTTAATACAATGGAGTATATTTACAAATGTATTTGCAATGATCAAATAATCATCCCATGTTTGAATAATAAAGTTCTTTTTTTGAATATGAAAAATATACAAAAAATATGTTTTATTTCTATAGAGAATGTTCCTTTGAAAGATAAAATAGTACTTGAAAAATTACTTGATAAAACATATCCTTTGGTTATATATGAGTTGTTAAGTGATGATGAATATAAAGAATTAGATGAAAAATCACTAACTGATTTTAATTTGGAGTATTTAACAAAAAGTGATTTAAGCGGTATGAGTAAATCCGAAATCAATCTTGCAAAAAATGAATTATATGCAAGACATGGACGCAAATTCAAATCCAAGGAACTTCAGGAATATTTTGAAAGCAAAGACTGGTATGTTCCAAAATATTCTCCGAAACAGTGGGATAAAAAAGGCGATACCTTTTTCTTTAATAAGTATGAAATTAAGAACCGTGACTTGTTGAAGAAATACGAAAACAAATAAATCCATAGGGGGCAGAATTAATGAAAGAAATTGCATGTGATGTTTTATTTGAAAAAGGACATACAATTGCAGAAAAAATTTTTGAGGGAGTGACCTATCCGTATGAGGTGCTTCCAAAGATTAGTGAGTTTATTTTAGAACTTGGAAAAACATTGCCGGCAGATAAGTTTGAGTGCAGAGAGGATAATATCTGGATTGCGAAATCTGCTAGTGTTGCAC
>OLVR01001059.1_pt1 | contig 29107 bp, 18 predicted proteins | sample 1673261 | NCBI WGS metagenome assembly OLVR01 (sample SAMEA3178938, study PRJEB25190) | human gut metagenome | biome: human gut; feature: human-associated habitat; material: faeces | place: Austria | collected 2013 | reverse complement strand
AGCAAAACACCCCACTTGTTAGATAGTATATCATACTGTCTAACAAATGGGGTGCTTTTCAGTATCTGCAATTCGGGACTTTTTGTTTTATTTTGTCCCATTTTGTACATTTTCCTGAAAATGTACACGGTTTGATGGGTCAGACAAAAAAGCGCACACCCCTCGGTGTGCGCTCGGATTTCAGGTCTGCGTCGATTCCCGCAGGCTTACCTGGTAACCCAACTCCATGCGGGTTTCAACAGGCTGCCCCTGCAAGGCGCACAGCAGCTGCTGCGTTGCTTTTAAGCCAAGGATATCCGCATTAAACTGCACGGCGGAGATGGGCGGCACGGTATTGACCAGATTCTCATTATCATACAGCGACGCCAGCCGGATATCCTGCGGCACGCGCAGGTTCAGCTGCTTGAGCATATTCAGCGTCAGCTGTGCCAGCCGTTCGTCCATGCACAGGATGCAATCCGCCCCGCGCTCTACAGCCTGCTGCACAGCCTCCATGCGCAAATCGTCGCTTTCCAGCTCCAAAAACAGCAGGCTTTCGTCAATTTTTTGCCCCATCTTGACATAAGCCTGCTGGAAGCCCTCCAATCGGGATTGGTTGACGGTGTACAGCATACTGCCGCCCAGCAGCGCAATATGCTTCATGCCCTTCATCAGCAGCAGACTGGTCATCTCACGGCAGCCGCCCACCTGGTCATGGTCAACGGAAAGTACCTGATCGTCCTCCGGCTGACCGATGGCGACAAACGGCACCTTGCGCGCCTTCAGCAGCGGGATCAAGGGGTCACGCTCCAGTGTGCGGGTCAAGATCAGACCATCGATTTTGCGGTTATCCAGCAGTCGTTCCACAGGACGGGTTTCGTTTTCGCCCACCAGCGTCAGCAGGACATCGTAGTCGGAATCCCCGGCAACCTGATAGACAGAACGCATCACCTTGCGCAAAAAGGGCAGCTCAAAGTCGGAAAATTGCGTGGAAATCACCAGCGAAATATTGTAGGAGCAGCGCTTCACCAGCCCGCGCGCCATCATACTGGGGGTATAGTTATGCTCTTTTACATAGTCCAGCACGCGTTGGCGGGTTGCTGCGCTGATGCGCCCGTTGCCGGATATGGCACGGGACACGGTTGTCTTGGATACGCCAAGCGCCTGCGCGATTTGCGTGATATCGATCGGCTTGTCGTTCTTCGGCAAAGGTGGCATGGTTTCTCATCTCCGATATGTATTTACCATTATCATAATCGTTTTTTGCCGAATCATCAATAATTTCTTGCGTAAAGCTTCCCCTTGCACAGCCCTCACACCGTTCGTCTGCACATTTTTTTGCGTAATTTACGGCACAGGGTCTGTATCTCCTGCGCGGTTTCGGTGGTGCATGGATCGGGCGCAAACTGTGCCGCCTGTACGGCATCCAGCAGGTGCTGCACGGTTTCGCGGTCCGTCTGCGGGCAATGCGTTTGCAGAAATTCCGCAAATGCCGCTTCGTCAGAGGACACCTCCGCCGCCAGCCCGCAGCGCCGCATCTTGCGATGGAGCGCACAAAATTCTGCCTGTACGGTCTGCAAAGGTGTGCGCCTTGCACGGCGCAGAAGTGCCAAGGCCAAGATGAGCAGCAGCAAAACCGTAGGCAGCACCCACAAAAGCGGGACGCTTTGCGGCGTTTCGGCAGTGGAGTCGGCCTCCTGCCGCGCGGGCAGGGGAGTGTCGCTGTCGGCGGCATTTTGCCCTGCCTGTGCGGCATCGGCGGCAAGCTCGCCTTCGGTCAGTTCGGCTGTCATACCGGGGGTGACCTCCAGCGGCGTCCAGCCCTGCCCGGAAAGGTAAATCTCTGCCCAGGCGTGGGCGTTATCGTCCTGCAAAACGGCACGGCAGCTGCCGTCGCCCGCAGCGGTAAACAGACTTTGCGGTGCGGCGTAGCCTACCACATATCGGGCGGGCAGCCCCACCATGCGGCACAGCAGCACCGCTGCCGAGGCAAACTGTGTGCTGCTGCCCGCGTGGCTCTCGCTCAGGAAATACAGCAGCGGGTCGGTGTCGTCGGGTGTCTCGGCGTCCGCGCTGTAACGGCAGTGCTCGTTCAGCCAGCTGCGCACCAGTGCGCGTCGGCCATCGATGTCATCATCCCTGAGTTTGCGCTCCTTCACCAGCGCAGCCAGTTCCTTGTCTATGGCATCGTACCCGGCACCGTCGGGCACATCCAGGCAGCGCGCACGAACATATGCGGCGTAGGCGCTTTCCAGACGGTCCAGCACCCCCGCGTCATCATCGTCACGGGCCGCCAGCAGCTCCTCTGCCTGTTTGCGCGGAAAATAGTAGAACATATCGTCCTGCACGGTCTGCCCCGCTATGGCTCCGTCGCCGTCCGGCGTGTAGTAGTCGTTAAAATATGCGTTGTACGGCGCAAACGTGTAGGCATCGTTTGCATGCAGACGCTGTACGGTCATTTGCTGCGGCTGTGCGCCGCTGTATGCCGCGCGCAAAAACGGCAGGTTCGCAATGGCAAGCCGCCCGTCGCCGTCGGTTTTCCAGTTTGCTGCGGCACTGTCGAAGGCAGCGGCATTCCCTGCCTGCCAGCTTGTGCCGTCATAGTCCACGCCGATAAACCCGCGCAGGTAGACGGTCTCCTCCGGCTTGGCGTCGGTCGTGACCATTATATCCTCCAGCCCCGTCAGCGCCAGGCCGTCGCCCCGTGTCAGGCTGCCGTCCTCCACGCCGCCCGCAGCAGCGCTGACATGGAAATTCAGTGCCCCGCCGCTGATTTTCGGCAGCCACTCGATCGCCGCGCTCAGCCCGGCCGCGCAGACTTTGTCGGTCACAGGCTGCAGCGCGTTCAAGGGCAGCATCAGCACGGGGCGCAGTGCCAGGGCAGGCAAAAACAGCACCGCGCAAATGGCAGCCATGCCGACACCGGCCAGCCTTTGGTTTATGCGGTGGGTCTGCAGGTTGGCGGCATAGACAGCGGAACCCTTGCCGCGCCACAGCCGTTTGCGCACCAGCGACCGCGCCGCCGCACAGCTTCCCAACCAGCCCGGCAAAAGCAGCAGCCAGCCCAAAACGGCACGGCCCGTCCCCGCCAACAGCGTGAACACCACGATCGGCAGAAGCACCGCCCCCAGCAACAGCGCGTCGGTGTGGCGGGCTGTCAGCGCGGCCAAAAACATTGTAAACGGCACTGCCGTCAGCAGCGCAAACAGGCCCATCTGCGCCGAAACCGGCGAGGCGGACACCACAAAATTTGCGTTGAAGCGTGTATTCAAGCACTGCCTAACGGCATCCGCGCACTGTGCCGCACCGGCCAAAAACGGCTGCTGCACGGCAAACAGCAGCACCAGATACCCCACGGCCAGCGCCAGCGCCGCGCCGTAACGGCCCGCCTTGGAAAGCGGGACGCGGTGCAGTGCCGGCCACGCCGCACACAGTGCCGCCACGCCAAGCCACACCCAAATCGGCAATGCCAGTGCAAACGCACCGTTCAGTGCCGTCAGCAAGCCCAAGGCCAGCAGTTCCGAAATCAGCAGATCCGCCGCCGTTTCCGCCATGGGGTGGGCAGCGGCCTTGGTGCGGGGCAGCAGCACACGGTCCACAAATACCAGTCCCGTAGCGGGGTCAGTGTCCTTGCGGCGGGTCAATCTGCGCAGCCGCTTTACGGCAGCCTGCCCAAAGTGCAACAACTGCTGCGGCGCGTCGGCCCCCTCTGCCAAAACGCTGCCCGCAGGGTCAGCGCGGTAGGTTGCGCCCAACGGCTCGCGCACGGTCAACTCGCCCACGCGGGCGGTCAGTTTCCAGTGGATCAGCTTCGGTGAATCACCTGCACGGTAGGGGCGCAGATCATAAACGCCGTCAGTCAAATCGCAGCCCGCCGCAGTCACTTTTTCGGCGCAGTTCTGCGGTTTTGTGCCTGCGCCGTTGTCCTCGCCCTCGGCGGGAGGCAGCACACACAGTTCTCTGCTTTGGGGCGGCACGGCGCAGTGCGCGGCAAACAGCCCCAACGGGTCGCGCACGGTGGCTTCCCGCACACGGAACCGCCACAGACCGCTTTTTGCTGCGCGCAGGGTCACGCGCAAATCGGCACACTGATGCGGGGCCAGCATCGCGCCGCAGGGCAGTTCAATGGCCGTTCCGCTTTCGGCGTCCACAGCCTGCAAAACGACACGCAGCTCCGGCACGGGCCGCCGCCCGTTGTTGTGCAGTTTCACCAGTACGGCAAAATCCTCGCCGGGGTGCACGGGGCGGGCAGGCAGCTGCAGCGTTACCGTCACATCCCTGCGCAGTGTGCGGACATACCACGCCAAAAAGCCGACCAGCAGCACCGCCAGTGACGCCAAAAAGACCGCAAACGACGTGCGGCTGACCGCTGCCGCGGCAAACAGCACGGCCAGCAGCAGCGCGCAGCCCACCTTACCTGCCATGGAACGGTTTCTCCGGGCGGGGGCGCGGCACGGTGTGCAGAACATCGTCAAGGATATTCTGCACTGTATCGCCGCCGGTGCGGGCCTGTTCGGTCAGGCACAGACGGTGGCGGGCCGCATCGGCAAAAATCGCGGTAATATCCTGCGGGGCTACATAATTGCGCCCGCTCAGAAAAGCCGCCGCGCGCGCCATACCGGCCACTGCCAGCGACGCACGGGGCGAAAGCCCCAGCGCCAGGCGGCTGTCCCGCCGCGTCGCGCGGGAGAGCTCCACGATATACCGTCTGATTTCATCGCTCATATATACTTCGTCTACCCACTGCTGCATAGCCAGCAGATCGTTTTTGTCCATCACCGGCTGCACACGGTCCAGCAGGGCACGGCGCGGCTGGCGGGACAAAATCTCCATTTCCGCCTCCGCATCGGGGTAGCCCATGACCACGCAGACCATAAAGCGGTCCAGCTGGGATTCCGGCAGCATCTGCGTACCCACCGAGCCGACGGGGTTTTCCGTTGCAAAAACGGTAAACGGCTGCGGCAGAACGCGCGTCACTCCGTCCACCGTGACGGCGCTTTCCTCCATGACTTCCAGCAAGGCGGACTGGGTGCGGGCGCTGGTACGGTTGATTTCATCGGCCAAAAACAGGTTGCACATCACCGCGCCGGGGTGGTACACAAATTTGCCGGTTTCCTTTTGGTACAGCGAGAACCCCACAATGTCGGACGGCAGAACGTCGGGGGTAAACTGCACGCGGTTTTGGGTCAGGTCCATAGCGCGGGCAAACGCCTGTGCCAGCGTGGTTTTGCCCACGCCGGGGATATCCTCAATCAGCACATGGCCGCGGGCCAGTATCGCCATCATGATTTTCAGCACGACTTCCGGCTTGCCCAGCACCGCCTTGCTTACCTCGGCTGTAACGGCCAGCGCCTTTTCGTTGATATTCTGCATGGGTCAATCCTTTCTATGCCTGCGCCAAATCAGCATACAGCCGACCACGGCGGCAATCAGCAGGCATCCCGCCCACAGGGCGTTGTTTTCCAGCCAAATCACCCAGTTGGAGTACGCGCCGCCCGCGTTTTCGCCGCCGCCCTCGTGGGGCAGGGGAGTGATACTTTCGGGGGTGACTTCCTCCAGCGCGGAGGTTCCGTCGGCCTCCACCGTCACTTGGCGCGGTGCGGCGTCCCAGGTTTCGTCACACTCGGCCAGGTCTGCCGCATGGGTGGCGGCCTCTGCGTCGGGGTCGCGCTCGGCTATCACCAGGTAGCGCTGGGTGTTTTGGGTGTAGGGGTGGCAGGTCGTCAGGGTAAGCAGGTCGCGGCCGGGCTGTATCAGCACGGCGTTTATGTCGTCCGGCTGTATAATTTTCAGCTCGCACACGCGGTAAACCAGCGTGTCCCACGGCGTTGTCATAGTAATTTTGTCGCCGATTTGTATCTGCTGCACGTTGCGCAGCATTTCCGCGCCGTAATAGCCGCGGTGGGCGGCAATGACGGTGTTGGTGTTTTCGCCGCCCAGCGGCATGGAGGTCTGCCCCAGCAGCGCGCCGCCGCGGGCCATGTTGGCCGCGTTGGCCCCCAGATAAACAGGCAGTTCCAAGTCCAGACGCGGTATCCACAGCGCGGCGATAACGTCGTCGGGCAAGCCGTAGCCCGTCAGGTCAAAGGCGGGGGTCTCGTAGGCAAAGGGGTCTTTCAGGCCGCTTTGGCCTTGGGCAAAAAGCTGTTGGTTGTAGGCCAGAAACGCGTCGTACAGTTCGGGGTAGGCGCGCGCGGGTTCGGCGGCGGAGGTTTCGGGCGCGGCGGGGGTGGCAGCTTCGGCAGCCTGCACAAATTTTTGCACGGTTTTTGTGCTTTTCTGCTCCGTCAGATATCGGCTGACCGTGGGCTGCAGCATCAGCCCAACGCCCAGCAAAATTGCCAGCCATGCAAAAAATTGCAGAAACAGGCGTTTCATCAGTCTTCCTCCTCGCGCTTTTTGCAGCGGTGCAACAGCAGCAGCAACAGCAGCGCCTCGCCGCCGATAACCACACTGCCCGTCACGCTGATCCACGGCCAGGCGTCCACAATGCGCTTTACCACGTTGCCGGTATTCAGCTGTTGGTACTGCACGGTCTGCGGCGTGTCGGGCTGCTCGTCCTCTCCGGTATACGGCACACGGGCGCCGCGCACAAGCATACGGTGGGTGTTGATGGCATAGGGTGTGCAGGTGATCAGTGTGCAATAGTCCCCGCCGGGGATAATTTCCAGATCCTCGGTGTTTTCCGGCTCCACGACCTTGACCTGGTCTACCTGATACGCCAGCACCTCGTCCATGATGTGGAGGTAAAAACGGTCGCCCTCGCCCAGCTTGTCCAGGTCGGTAAACAGTACCGCCTCGGCCAGACCGCGATGCCCCGTCAGCACACTGTGGGTGCCCGCGCCGCCCAGCGGATAGCTGGAGCCTTCCAGATGTCCGACGCCCTTTACCAGCACATCGTCGCTTGTGCCCTCATAAATGGGCAGGTTTACGTCAATTTTGGGTATGGTAATGTAGCCAAGGCTCTCGCCCACGTCCAGCATGTCCACATAGCTTGTGCCGATGTCGTCCGCTTCGCCCGCCGCATCGCGGTCGATGGCATTGTTCAGCTGTTGGTTGTAGCGGCGCGCAGCCTCCTTGGCGGCGTCGATTTTCTCGGCGTCCATCGACTGCACGTTGTCGTTGTAGCTTTCAATGACCGAGCTTGCGTGGCGCTGTGCCACCGCGTTGCTGACAATGGGGTACATGGCCACGCCGATGCCGGAGACGATCATCAGCGCAGCAAAGCCAAGTTTTAATTTGACGGTGGTTTCCATTGCAAAGAGCCTTTCTGTAAAGGGTTGACGCACTGCCACAACCGCCCATAGGGGAAGAACCGTTTCCGGCCCTTCCCCTATGGATTACCCGTTTATTTTGCTGTGGGTGTTTGGATGGTGTGCATTACGCACGGTTGGATTTCTTTTTCAGGCTGAACAGAACGCCGACGCCCGCCAGAACCAGCAGCAAGCCGATACCACTGAACAGCAGCGTACCGAAACCGCCGGTGACAGGCAGCGTAAAGCCCTTGCGGTTGATGACTTTGGCAACAGCAAGTTCCGGCTTCGCAGTATCTCCATTAGCATTAGTGAATGTGGTTGTCTGAACCGTGCGCTTTGTAAGTTTGCCGGATGCATCAAAAGTTGTGCTTTCATTCCATTTGACATTTGCGGTAACATCCAGCTTAACCTGAACAGGCTTTGTCAGCAGGTTATAGTCCTTAGCCGTCTTGGTTTCGACCAGATAGTAATCACCATTGGCAAGACCGTGGGTGTAGTTGGTGGCGTTGTTAGAGTCAGACGTATCAATGATGCCGTTTGCGTTAGTTGTCAAGCCAGACTTTACAAGAAACCATCTTTTAGCGCTGTCAAGACCAACTTTTTTGGCATCATCGCCAGTTATTGCAGACGTTTCTCCCGTCTTGGCTTCACGGTACAGGTCAAACACAACACCTTGCAGTGGAGTAGTTCCGTTTCCCGCAGTTTTTACCACCTTGATGCCAAAGCTGTACATAACAGCGCTGTCCTCAATGGTGTTCGTGGTAGTTCCGGGAGTATTGTCGCTATTGATTTTATTGGTGTATGTAAGTTTTGCGTTATTCGAGTTGCCGTTGCCGCCGACTACAGCGGTATCCTTTACAACAGCGTTGTAGGTAATGGTCACCGTGTGTCCGGCACAAGCCTTTACTGTGGCGGAATCGAGTGTGAATGCAATTTTGAATCCATCTGCGCCTTCGGGTGCAACCGTATAATCTGTGCCACTCGTCAGGTCTGTTGTGCCGTCTTTAACTTCAATGCTGTTTACATTATCCGTCAAACCTGTCGGCGTGTCGGTGACGGTAAAGGTGGAAAGTTTATCAATGTTCTGCGGGACTTCAATCGTGATTTTGTAAGGAACGGTATCGCCGACACCGTACGGGGCATCCTGCGCCCAACTGTCGCCTTTTTTGACTACCTTCTTCATATCGGGGCGGTGGTTGGCAACTTGAATGGTTGCATTAGGAGTGGCTGTATTTTCGCCTACCTTAATCTGACCATCCTTCTGCACGGTAAAGGTGTGGTATTCCGTATCCAAGATATAGCCCTTGTTAGCAGAATCACCGCTGTATGCATCCTCAAAAATGCGGTACTCGCCTTGCGAAAGCCCTGCAATTGTAATTTGACCGCTTGCGTCCGTTGTCAAGTTGTAGGCGGTATTATTGCTGTCATTTTGGGTGATATTCATCCAATTTTCCGGGGACGCGCTGGTCTTTTTTTGCAGTATAAACTTAACACCCGCCAACGCGACCGCAGGACCACCGCCGGTATAGCCCATTTTCTCAATCGTGACTTGACCGTAGGTGGTGCTGTTTTTCGGGTAAACGTGGACATCATAAATCCAGTCCGTCAGCGCATTAGTGTCCGTAGAATCAGCAATGCGCGTCATAGGTACAGAAACCAAGAACGGGGCAGCAGGGGACGTAACCTTATCGGGGGCACTCGTTTCAACAACCAGATATAAGCCAAACTCAAGGTTTTCTACCTTTGCAATACCGCCACCTGTCGTTTTAAAAGTGTGGCAATCAACAAACCCTGTGCGGTCAATACCGCTTTTGAATGTTACTTCATCGGTAGTTGGGTCAACAGAGTCTACATAATCTTGGGCATCCAAATGACTGCTAAGGTCTTGACCAGCAACTGTTTCATTGCCACTATAGTACGCCTTCAGCCAGTTTTCATCGCGAACTTTGTATATATGGAAGGTGACACCGTCCAGCGGTGTTGCGCCTAAGGGCGCGTTTTCACCCTCGGCACCGGTACCCTGTTGGGACGGTGCTCCCGATGAAGGGTTATACTCAAACTTATGAATCGTAATGCTGCCTTTTTTGGTTGTATCCCAAACAGGCATACCGTCTGCCAGCGGCGTCCCCGCCGTTGTGCCGCCTTCCGCCGCCATGGCGGGCATGGCGCAAAGGCTCAGGGCCAGGGCGGCGCTGAGGACTGCGGTAAATAAACGTTTCAGTTTCATCTTGTTGCATACCTCTTTCTTTCTATGTTGTTTTGTGTAGAGGGCTTTTTTAGGGGGTTCAGGAATGTTTGCCCCCTTTCTTATTGTATCGGAACACCAGCACCAGCAGCACAGCCACCAGTGCGGGCAAACCTATCAGCAGCCACAGGCTGGGTGCGTCCGCGCCCGTGTGCGGCAGGGCAAAGCCCTTGCGGTTGTAAACCGTCAGGGCAATGTTGTACACGCCGGGGGCGGTATCTGGGGTTACCGCGATAGACTCCCCGTTGCTGCGTTGGCACTTCCCGTCCGTTGTCAATGTAAACTCGATGGCTTCGCTCAGCAGGGTGTAGCCAGCGGCGGTTTTGGTTTCGGTCAGGCGGTACTTGCCGGGGGATAGGTCTGCAAAGGTAAGCTCGCCTGTTTCCGCGCCATCCCTGCCCGTCGTGCCGTTATAGGTTATTTCAGCCGTGTTGTCAGCCTTCAGCTTTTCCAGCTTGAACGCCACACCGTCCAGCTTTTTGGTTACTTCCTGTGCGTCCAGCTTTGTGATAACCAGCTTGTATTTGGCATCCTGCAGTTGGTTGGTCAGGGTCAGCGTTTTGTCGGTTGAATCGCCTGTGACGCGGCTGGTATTGAGAACCTTGTACTTCTTGCCGGAAATCTCAATCACATCACCGTCCGTGCCGCCGTACCAATTCCCGGTTCCCGATGCGCTTTCCACCACGCGGTACTCATAGGGGATGTTGTTGTCGTTGACATCCGTCTTGTCCAGACGTTCAAACGTGTGCGTCCACGTTTTGGACATATAGTCGTATTTTAGCTCGACAGCGTCCATAGACGGCACGTCTTGCCACGCGCCGCTTGTGTCATCCACACGGTGGCGCTCCAGCTTGACCCAGATGGCATCCGGCAGGTTATCGGTCAGCGGCTTGTCGTTTGCATCCAGCCACTGCTTTTCCACCTCAATATCCATCAATTTGCGTGCCGTGTTGGTAAAGGTGGCGGTGACTTGTTCTGCTTCGCTGGTAACCGTGCCGCGCACACCGTTGTCCACGTCGAACTTTGCGTCAGTGGCGTCGCACTGTACGCTTTTCAGGCTGCCAACGGCGGGCGTTTCTTCCACTACCTGGAAGCGTGTGCCAATGGGGATGCCCTTAATTTCCCAGCTTCCGTCAACTGGAATGGCATTGGTCATTTTTACGCCGGTTGCGTCGCCCAAGCCGATACCGCCAACGTTGCTGAAGATGACAGTAAATTCGTAGCTGCCTTCCAGCGGTGCTTCGCCGGGCGCCTGTTCCTTTTTAATTACCAGCGTACCGACCTTGACGGTGTTAATGAACTTGACCTTCAATTCGGGGAATTCTTCTTCCGGCGCGGTGTAACTGCGGAACACCAACGTATTCGTGCCTGTGGGCTTGCTGCCGTTGTAGTTGCTACCTGTCGTGCTGTCCGCCGTTTCGGTTCGGTTATCCTCCGGCTTTGTGCTGTCGCCTTGCAGCGGGAGGGGGGATGCGGCGTTTACAGACGGACTTGTCCCCACTGCGTTGACCAACGTCCCGTTCTCGTACACTTCCCAGCGGGTGTCGTACAAGGCGGTGTTTTCCGTCTCTTGCAGCGAGATATAACTGCCACGGCGGAACTGGTCCGTAAAGGTCACGGTTTCGCCCTTTTGCAAATCAAACGTGCCATCGGTGTCCACCGCCTGCGCGCCGCTGCCCGGTACGCTGGACGTAAATATCGCGCCGCTGGCGGGCTGCAAGGTGCCGCTGGTCACCGAGCCATAGTCCGGGATATCTGCTTGCTCTACCGAGAAGCCCACCGTTTTGTTTACCACGGGCTTGGCGGTAAAAACAAAATTGCGGAAGTAAACCGTGCGCTCGTAGTCATCGCCAATGCGGATTTTTTTGATGTTTTTCAGGTCAAAGCCATCGTCCTGTGGCATTTTGCTCAGCTGCAGCTTGACCGTGACCCATTGGTTGTTTTGCATCACAACGCTGCCGCTGAGCATGGTGTTCAGATAGGACTTTTGGCCGTTAGTCAAATCGCAGCCCATCTGGTTGTCCCTGTCGTCCTCCAAGGTCAGATACAGGTAGTTGGTGGACAGAACGCCGTCACCGTCCCCGCCAACGGCGTAAACGTCAAAGGACAGATAGTCGCGTTTTTCGATGTTGAGCGGTTTTTCCAGCGTCATAGTGCCGTAGCGCAGGTTGCGGTGTTCGCTGCCTTTATCATACCCTTGGGCGTACCATCTTACGGTTTGACCAGGGTATGTTCCGCTTTTGTCGGGCGGATTATCGTCCTTTTCCATGGTTGTTTTGTCAGTATCGCTGCTTCTGGCGGTGAAATTGCTGCCGACTTCCACGGGTTTGGGGGTGCCGTTGTCAGCAATTGGTTTTGCGCCGTAATGCGTAGCCAAGTTTTGCAGGGTAAAGGTAAAGAGCTTTTGATCTTTAAATAAATCTTTGAACGCGTCGTTTACCTTGTCGACATTGACCTCCTTTTCAACCTGCAATTCGTTATTGTCGGGGAAGTTGAACGCCACCGCCATGTTGGACTCCCACATACCGCGCTCCATATAGAACATGGTCAGGGTGTGGGTGGTGCGTTTTTTGTCCAGGTAGATGAGGTCACCCTTGTTTTGGAACGTGACAGGTTTATCGTTGAAGCAGACGGTTTTTGGGGTGCCTGTGTATGTCTTGTAGACTATGGTACCGTCTTGGGTGGTGTTCTTGTTGGAACTGACGTAGGGGGTTACGGTGTTGCCCGCGCCAAATTCCAGCAGACCGGACGCTTTGTCGTGCGCACCGCCAACATCCAGAACCAACTCGCCGTCAATGTAGACCCACACGTCATCGTCACCGGAGAAGAAGAACTTGATGGGGACTTCGATGTCCTTGCCGCTGGCGTCTTTTCCTACAACAACATTGCCGTCCTGTGTAAGCGTAAAGTCAAATTGCAGCTTGGCGCCAAAGCCGTAGTTGTATTGGGACGCCGCCCCGACTGTGGAAACTGTTTGGTTAAACGGGAAAAAGCCGTGGGAGCCATCTTGGCCGCCTGTTGCATCAATGTTTTTTGAGTTGTCGTCCGTGATGGGTTTGCCGTCATTATCTTTGGGGGATTCCAGATAATACTTGCCGTCGCCCTTATCCTGCTTCAGATACAGCGAGGCTTTGCTGCTGTCATAGTACCAATATTTGGCGTTTTGTTCAGGGTCATTTGCGTTGGTACTGCTCTTAAAAACGGCGTCCTTTGTGAACGGGAAGGAAACATCCTTATACACCTTGCCCAGCACGGTGTTAAAGCAGTTTTCGCCTTGCAGGAAATCTTCGTTAAAGTGCGGGTCAACCAGCGCTTTTGTTGTGTCGGAATTCTCGGTTCTTAACAGCGGCAGACCGTTTGCAGAGGTTGTCGAGGTTGTCTTTTCCACAAGACCTTGGAAGGTGCGGTTGTAGACGTAGGCGCCGCCATCAGTTAGCCGGTCACCCTTATCGTTATAGGCGGAGTTGTTTACCGCCATAAAGATTTTGTATTTGTCGCTACCCACATTGTCCCAGCCATACAGGTTCATACCACCGGCAACAGTCGAGAAATCCGCACTCCCTCCGAGGCCATTCGGTTGGAAATGCCCGGTGTAAAGCGGGTATTTGACATTGCCGTTTTTCGTGTAAGCACTGCTGAGGGCGCGGTCAAACTGCTCAAAAGTGACAAACCCGCGTTGGGAACCGCCAATGATCGGGGCGCTGTCGCGGTTCAAGCCGTTCAGCTCGTAGTCGGTGTAGTAATCGTACAGGGTGCTGGTGATATACTTTGTATCCTTCTGTTGGGTAAAAATGCCGCTGTTATCAATGTCCACAACGGTCGAGTTTTTGCCGCTTTCGGCATCGCGGCGGGAGTCTTTCTCGCCCCAGTAGCCGTCGCGGAAAACGGTGTCTTGCGAGTAAGCCGAAGGGTCGCCATCGTCGGCAAAGAAGCAGGGGTTCGTTAGTATCGGGGGGATTTCTGCCGTGCTGTACTTTTTGGTCTTGTTGTCTTTTGCGATGGCGGTTGCATTATCCACTGCGGAGAATTGCACTTCGGTGTAAGTTTTATCGTCAGGAATCTTGCAAGACCACAGCTTGCGGTCGGGGGTGGCGCTGTCGGTGACTTTGTCCATTGTCACGGTTTTGACAGTGCTGCCGTCTGAACCCGTCAGGAAGCAGTACATGGGTTTGCCATCGTCCGGCATAGGACTTTGATGTATGTCGGGGTCGTTCGCATAACTGTACGAGGACAGCGTGGCATCAAAGTAAATGGTTTTGCCCTTGGCAAGCAAATCGTTGCCCGCACTTTGCCAAGAGGATGCGGAATCATTGTAGACAAAGCAATTGGCTTTTGTTAAGTCGAACGTTGGTACGTTGTCGTAGGGGTCTGTGCTGAAATTATACAGGTCGCTTTCGCCGTTGCCGTCCCAAGTGAACTGTACAAACTGCGACTGATTGTCCGGGATCAGGATTTTCTGCGCGTAAAACTTGCCCGCTTCCACCGTGCCGATTGGCAGGCTGGTGGTTTTTACCGTGCCATTGGTTCCATCTTGTTTATAAAATACTGCGGTTACGTTGTTAAGGTCGGTGCTGCTTGCATTTTGGAAGTAAAGCGGCGTGTCCTTGTAATAGTACTCCACGCGCGTCCATTGGGAGGGGTTGTAGGGTTGATTTTGGTTGAAATGTGTGCTCAGCTGATCATTGTTAGTAATGCCTACACTGACAAGCTTTTTGCCGGCAAGCAAATCAATCGCTGTCAGCTTGTCAGTATTGCTAACATTGTCATTGCCAAAGGCGTTGATTTCTTCTTTCCAACTATTGCCTTCCATATACTGGAAGATGATTCGATAAAACCCGCCCGCTGGATAGTCCGCCGAATTCAGCGTAACGCTGAAGATTTTGTGTTGTTTCCCATCTTGGTCGGTTACTGTCTCTCCGGTATCCGCCATGACCTTGTCTATGTAGGCGTTCGTTTTGCTATCGGTGCACGCATGGAAATGAATGGTGCATTTTCCGCCAAGTTTGGAATCGTATCGGCCGTCATCCTCAAAATAAATGGTTGCCGTTGCCGGGATAAAGCCCTGCGATGCGCCCGTGTCCGCTATCGTATCAGGTGTGTTCGCGTCATCGTTGTCAGGCAAATGATCCGCAAGCATAGTATCTTCTTCGTTAGGGTTGTCCCCGTCAGCAAAAAGAACATCTTGCTCTGTGTTGTTTTTTGCTGCCGTGGTTTCCTCTGCGTTGATGGCATGGTCTGGCGCGGCAGCCGTATCGGAAGTGTCCGCAGGGTTTTTGTTCGTCAAGGCTGGGTCGGCAGGGGCGGTGTCCGTATCGGCGGCGGGAGTCTAATTTTCTGCCCCTTCCTGGGTTTTGCCGTCATTATTCGGAACCGTTTCCGTGTTTTGCACAGTGGTTTCCGGCTCGTTTGCGGCGGGCGGGGTATCTCCTTCACCCGGAATCGTTTCCAAGTCGGATGCAATAGGTTCTTGCGCAGGCTCTACACCTTCGCTTGACGTGTCTGCGGCAGAAATGGTCGGAATCGTTTCCGAACCTTCGTCAAAAAATAAAGCCCCATCCTCAGCTGCATAAACCGGCAGAGCCATACCGACCAGCAGGCACAGGGCGACAAGCAGTGCCGCCGCACGGTGCAGGATAGAAAATGCTTTCGTCATTTGCTTCGACTCCTTTTCTATATATGATATGTGTGTTCTCACGATATATCGGGGGAACGCGCGCCATTCGGCGCGATTTTATGCGCTGCGCACATCTGGCACGGAAACGGACTTTTTCCACAAGCTGAGCTGTATTTACAGTCTTTTTTGAGAATATAATCCGATGTGCAAACATTGTGCTTACGTCGAGAAAAGTAAGACACGGTATGTTTGTTGTGTGCCTTTTTATTTATAAGGAACAGTATAATACTTTGGGATGAAAATTTCAATACGGCTACATTCAAGCAAGTGATTTTTTGGCAGATTGCAAAATTTTGACTTGTCGAATTCGTCATAATGACAAGCGCTTTCGGCAACTATTATACACACCGCCAAGCACTTGTTAAGATTTTGCTGATGCTTTTGCGCAACTATTGCGCAAAAATCGCCACAAAAAAGCGCACACACAACACAAATTCAACGGGAATGTCCGTGAATTTGGTCGTGTGTGTGCTTGCGGTTTTATCCTTATCCGGAGCCGAAAAGGGCAGGGGTCAGCTTATGCGGCACACCAATGTTCAAGTTGAAGATGGAATCTTATATCTTCCCTGAGTATGCAGACTGTCAAAAAACTTTGTAGGGGCGAGCATTGCTCGCCCGTGCCCGTTTGCCTGTGAAAAAAACTTACCCGGAAAAGGCGTTGCGGCGCCAAGTTGGCGGGCGACCAATGGTCGCCCCTACATATTTAATAGGCCACGAATGTGATTTTTCGACACGCCGGAGTATGAGCAGGAGCTGACAAGCAAGTTGCGGTGGCCGCATAAAAAGGCGCGCGGCAAACACACCCGGGCAAGGACTGCGCTTGCCGGGAACAGCATGTGAGAGGTGTCCCTTGCACTATAGGACACCCGGCAAAGGGGCGCACCTCGCCCCTGGTCGGAGCCTTTGGGGGCGGAAGGCTTTACCCGCTGATGGCATCCTCGACCACGTCCAGCAGGTGGCAGGGGTCGAGCTGGGCGGCGGTGCAGCGGCGTGCGAGGGCCTCGACGAAGGCGCGGTCCAACGATACGTCGGAGATAAACTGTACGACCTGCTGGCAACCGCGGAGGTCCCGCGCGGCCAGAATGCCGTAGGTAGTGTAGGGCCCGAGCTCGGGCGCGGAGAGCTTTTGACAGACAACGCGATAGGTATACACGATTTTCACCCACTCCTGCTATGCTACATAACAAAATATATTGACAAAAAATGGTAACTGGAGTAAAATTGTGGTAGTGTTAGTGTACTTATAGATGCCGCCCTTCACAATATAGCATATCCCGGTGTGCAAAGTACACAACCAGTGCTGGAAATTTTGACGGCGCATTTTGCACCGCCGCTTTGCTGTTTTTCCGGCGGTGAATCGCGTTTTGAGGGGAGAGAAGATGTTATGTCCGCATATCGATACCGTGTGGCAGAAGCAATGACCGCTGCGAGGGAGGCGGCGGGTGTTTCACAGCGGGAACTGGCAGACCGCCTGGGCCGGGATAAGCGCACGATCCAGAAATGGGAAAAAGGCGAGATGAAAATCGCGCTTGAAGATTTTCTGGCCGTCTTTGATGCGCTAAAAGTGCAGGTGGAGCCCTACTCCAAATGGATTCGGCACCCAGAGCTTTTCCCCAATGGTCTGTCGGACATCCTGCAATACTCCACCGATAAAAAGCGCGCGGCACTGGGGGATTTCTACCGCTGCCAGGCGTCGCCCATGGAGGTCGAGCAGGAATATTACTTTCTGTATGCTGACCACGGCAGCGACTACCACGGCATGTACCAGCAGTGGATGGCCAACCTGCTGACACCGCTGCGGGATCGCCGCCGCATCTGTGCCCAGGTTATTGAGAATTATAACGAGGCCCTTGCCACCGGGACCATCACCGACCCGGACGCGCCCCAGCCCAACATGGAGGTTCTGCAGGCCTGCTATGAGGCCAGCGCCCAGAGCATCCAGAACGGCGCCAACGGCTACACGATGCTGAGCCTTGATTTGAACCGCTGACAAAGGCATAAACCCGCCGCCCCCTGCGTACACTCTGCGCAGGGGGCTTTGTTATGGCTGCACTTGTACAAAGGATTCGGGCGCGGGCGGCATCGCTGCCGACATTCGACATACCGTTTCTGCTGATCTTACTGCTGCTGTTGAGCTACGGGCTCATCATGCTGTTCTCCGCGGGGTACGCGGTGGCGCTCTACCGCCGCGGCGACGCCTACACCTACATCCGCCCGCAGCTGCTGTTTGCGGTGCTGGGCGTGCTGGCTATGTACGCGGCCAGCCTGGTGGACTACCACGTCTGGCACAGGCTGGCCTGGCCGATGCTGGGGATCTCGCTGCTTTTGCTTACTATCGTGCTTTTCATGCCGGAGTACAACGGCTGCAAGCGGTGGATCGTGCTGCCGGGGCTGGGCACGCTGCAGCCCAGTGAAATCGCAAAATTCTCGATTGTGCTGGTGTTCTCGCATATCATCTCACTGAATCACGACAGGATGAAGTCGTTTTCCACAGGCGTTGTGCCGTTCGCGTTGATTTTGGGGGTCGTCACGGTGCTCATGCTGCTGGAGCCGCACCTGTCCGGCACGCTGCTGATCCTGTCCATCGGCGCGGTGCTGATGTTTGTGGGCGGCACAGGGCTGCAATGGTTCGGGCTGGCCGGGGGGCTGGGCGCGGCGGCCATTGCGGCGGCGGTCATTGCGCTGCCGGAGCTGGTGCCCTACGCCACGGACCGGCTCGCGTCGTGGCGCGACCCCTTTGCCGACCCGCTGGGCGAAGGCCACCAGACGATCCAGAGCCTCTACGCCATCGCGTCGGGCGGACTGGCCGGGCTGGGGCTGGGCAACAGCCGACAGAAATATCTGTACGTGCCGGAGCCGCAGAACGACTTTATTTTTTCGATTTTGTGTGAGGAGCTTGGTTTTATCGGGGCGGCGCTGGTCGTGACGCTGTTTTTGCTGCTGCTCTTGCGCGGCATGTCGATTGCGGTGCGCGCGCGGGATAAGTTCGGCGCACTGCTCGTCGTCGGGTTCGTTGTGCAGGTCACGCTGCAGGCGATTCTGAACATGGCCGTTGTGACGAACACGATCCCGAACACCGGCATCAGCCTGCCGTTTTTCTCGTCGGGCGGCACCAGCTTATTGATGCTGCTGGGGGAGATGGGCATCGTGCTGTCGGTGTCCAGGCAGACGGATATGGTGTAGGGAATATTCCCCTGGCCCCCTCTGCGAGGGAGGCAAGGACATCCCAACATTTGTTCAACCTTTTTTCACACTCCCACCGTTGCAACGGCGGGAGTTTTGTTTTATAATTAAACTGTATTTTTGTGTGAAAGGGGTGCCGCATGGCAAAACCAAAAAACCAAAAACCACCCTTTGCCCTGCGGGCGCTGGCGGCGTTCGCCGTGACGCTGGCGGCGCTTTTTGTGCTGCTGCTGGCGGCCTACGCCCTGCCCGGGGAGCCGGTGCGGGACCATGTCTACGACTCAGCGGTGAAAATCGCCGGTGAGGGGCTGTACCCGGAATATCTGAACTTCAAGCTGTTCCAGATGGACAACTACACCGACACGATCATGCTGACCGAGGCCGCGTCCGCCGACGAGGCCCCGCCGCTGACGGCCATGATGACGAATACGGCCTACAACGTCGATAACTTTGAGACGCTGGCCGACGACCTGCAATGGTACATAGAAAGGGACTGGGCCGCGGGCGCACAGCGCACCGACGCGTCCGCGCTTGTGCCGTTCTCCTACGCGCGGTACTGGCACGGCTACCTGATCTGGCTGCGCCCGCTGCTGCTGGTCACCGACATCACCGGCGTGCGCGTGGTGCAGTATCTGGTGCTGGCGGCGCTGTTTGCCGCGGTGGCGGTGCTGCTGCGCCGCCGTTGCGGGCTGCGGGCCGCGGTGTGGTTCGCGGTCAGTCAGCTGCTGGTCACGGCGTTCTGGGCACCGCATCAGGTACAGTTTTTCACCTGCTTTGCCGTTGCCTACGCGGGTTGCGTCTGGGTGCTGGCCAAGCCCCGCCGCAGCGATGATGTCTGCCTGGCACTGCTGGTTCTTGGCGTTGTGACGTCGTTCTGCGACCTGCTCGTCACGCCGGTCCTGACCCTTGGCCTGCCGCTTGTCTGCTGGCTGCTTGAGCCGCAGCAGCGTCTGCGGGCCGGCACAAGGCAGTGCGGCATCGTTGTGGGCGGCAGCCTGACGTGGGGCGTCGGCTACCTGCTCTGCTGGGCATCCAAATGGGTGCTGGCCGGGCTTGTCACCGGGCAGAACGTCATTGCCGACGCGCTGCATCAGGTGGGCGTGCGCACTGCCGCCGACAGCTGGCACGGCATGGAATTGACCTGGGGTAATATTTTACGTTTTGTATACACGAGGCTGACGGGCAAACACCTGTTCTGGCCGCTGGTGCTGGCGGTCGTTCTGCTTCTGGCGCTGTTTGCGGCCAGCATCCGGGACAGGCAGCAGCTCGCGCGCGCACTGCCGCTGGGGCTCTGCGCGCTGATGACCCCGGCGTGGTTCATCGTGCTGCGCACCCACAGCATCCAGCACGGCTGGTTCACCTGGCGCGCACTGGGACTGACCGTCTTTGCAGGGCTGGCGTTTTTGTATTATTGCTGTGATGTGCGGCAAATCGCCAAACGCTTAAAACGTACGTAATACGTGTAGGGGCGAGCAATGCTCGCCCCTACACAACAGGATTATAGGTAAGGCAACAACAGGGGAAAGTAAAAAGATGAACGAACTGAAAACGAAAACCGAAAAAACAACCGATGGAACGCCAAAAAGGAACCCGTGGCGGCGCCTGCCCAAGGGCGGCAAAATCGCGGTCATTGTTGTCGGCATTCTGGCCGTGCTGGCTGTGCTGGCGGCCCTTTACGTCAACGGCAAGCTCGACCTGCTGCGCTATGATGACGGCAGCGTCAGCGAGATGGGTGAGATCGGCGCGGACGAGGACCAGGACCTGGACGGAACCGGCCTGACCCACACCGAAAGCGAGATGACAATGCCCGAGGGCAGCCCGTTCTCTGATGACAACGTGCTGAACATCCTGCTCGTCGGCACCGACGAGCGCACCGAGGCCGTCAACGACGCCGATGCCTTCACCCACCTGAACCAGCTCGACGGCACGGAGGACACCACCGAGTTCAGCGACGACGCGCGCTCCGACAGCATGATCCTGGTCTCGCTCGACATCAAGGATCACGTCATCCGGCTGGTCTCCATCGAGCGCGGCACCGGCGTGCCGATCCTGCTGGACGGCTATGAGGGCCAGTACGACTGGATCACCCACACTTTCCGCTACGGCGGCGCAAAGCTGACAATGAAAACCATCGAGGACTGCTTCAACGTGCAGGTAGACCACTACGTCCGCGTCAACTTCAACTCCTTCGTCCAGATCGTGGACGCCGTCGGCGGTGTAGACCTTGATATTACCGAGATGGAGGCCAAGGCCCTGAACTGGGAGGTCCCCTCCAACTCGATGCTGATCGTCAACCACGTTGACCCGGGCCCCAACCACTTTGACGGCTACACGGCGCTGCAATACGCCCGTCTGCGCAAGATCGACAACGACTGGAAGCGCGTCGAGCGCCAGCGCACCGTCATTAAGGCCGTGCTGGATCAGGTGCAGAACGCCAGCGTCATGGAGCTGGACAACCTGCTCAACACCATTCTGCCGCTGATCCAGACGAACTTTACCAAGTCCGAGATCGCCGCGCTGCTCGTGCAGCTGCCGGGCTTTTTGGGCTGCGATGTGCAGCAGATGTCCATGCCGCTGCAGGGCACCTACGGCATCCGCACGGGCATGGATGACCGCCTGATGTACGACCCCGACTGGGTCGTGAATATTAAGGCATTGCAGGACTTTTTGTACGATGATAAGACCGCCGAGGAGGTTATTGCCGCCACGCCGGAGACCGCCGCCGCCGAGGCTGCGGGCGAGCTGGTCATTGCGACCCGCGAGAGCGCCGACGTGACCAACCCCGTGGAGGAGTACAATAGTAAGTATCTGCACCGCATTGATATGACTTATGCGCTCGATGCGTCGGACTTCGGCAGCGATGAGTACCGCGTCTTTGTGGCCGACACCGACAACCTGCGCGGCAATGAGCTCCGCGGTGCGCTGATCGACAAGCTGTACAGCGCGGGCGTGCGGGTCGTGGCTGTGCCGGACGGTGCCGCCGCGGGCGTGCTGCTGGACAACTATCTGCAGACCGGCAATACCGGGAGCCTGGACAGCTACCTGTCCGTGCTGCCCGCCGACCGGCGCGACAGCGCCCGCACCCTGTGGGAGCACGTCCGCACGCGCTACCCCGGTGTTTTCCACGCCGCGGGTCTGGGGGCAGATGCCCGCAGTGCGACGGTGGGCAAAGCGCTGACCGTGCTGGCCAATGCGAGCCACAACACGCCCGAGACAGAGATCGCCGAGGCTGTGCAGGTCATGCGCAGCGGCACGACCAGCAATGCCGTCTACTGGTTCAAGACGGCGATGGCCAAATATCCGCGCCAGATGGAGCGGTTCTTCGGCAGCAGTTACGCCGCCGTGTCCCGCCTGTACTATGCCATGCAGGGCACGCTGAACGTCGCGGACGACAGTGAGCTGCCGACCTACGACGCGAAGCAGCTGCTGAAAACCTATAAGAAGGACGGCATCCTGATCTTTACCGACGAGGCCAGCGCCCTGATGACCGAGGGCAGCATGGCGTCCGAGCTGCAGGCGCAGCTGGATAAGCAGAAATACGGCGAGGAAGAGGACCCGCAGCGCGTCTGCGCCATTGGCGCAGTCTACGGCACCTGGAGCAACGCCGGCAGCTTCACGCCCGACGATACCGAGACCGCATGGGACGCTGACAGCCTGACCGAGTACCTGGGCAGCGACGCCCTGCGCGGAAAAGATATGCTGCTGGCGCTGGACGGTGAGGACAGCCCCTACCTGACGGAGAACTGCCTGCTGAAGGACACCGACACCCCCGTGGCCGAACAGGTGCAAAAACTGTTTGTGCTGGATAAAAACAACATGGCGTCGCCGGAATCCGCAGAATCTGAATAAAATTTGAAATTGGGTGTTGACAAACACACCCGTGTGTGGTATAAATGCTTTAAACCAATGAAGCGAAAGTAAAGCACACAGCGCAGTTACAGAGAGTCCCCGATGCTGGGAAGGGGATACAGAGCGGGTCTGCATAATGGTTCGCGGAGGGCACGGGGAAACGGGCATGGCCCGCAGTATCCGTTGACGGGCAGCTCCCGTTACAGAGCAGGGGAATGTTGGTTCCCTACAGAGTGGCCGTGATTGTATAGTAAGCACGGCAAGCAAGGTGGCACCACAGATTTGTTTTATCTGCCCTTGCACAGGAGAAGTTCTGTGCAAGGGCAGTTTTGTTTTTGACAATGGGGGAGAGGGAACATGAACCTGATGAAAGAGCGATGGCAAGCCTGAATTTGTAAAAACGATTTGCGCAATTACCCCTGTAGGGGCGGTCATTGACCGCCCGCGGGCGAGCAATGCTCGCCCCTACAACCACAACATCACCTGTTTTACAAATAAAGGAGAATTTACCATGAAAAAGTTTGTTGCTGTCCTGTCCGCCGCCGCCATGATGACCAGCCTGGCCGCCTGCGGCTACACCGCCGATACCGCCAACACTGCCGCATCTTCCGCCGAGACCACCGCATCCGCTGCTGAGAGCACCGCGGACACCGCCGCCGCTGACAGCTACAAGGTCGCCATTGTCCAGCAGCTCGACCACGCCAGCCTCGACGAGATCCGCGTGGCTATTGAGAAAGAGCTGGACGCCAAGGCCGCCGAGAAGGGCATCACGATCGAGTACAAGGACTTCAACGGCCAGAACGACGCCACAACGCTGAACCAGATCGGCACACAGGTCGTCGCTGACGGCTATGACGCCATCATTCCCATCGCGACGCTGGCCGCCCAGTGCATGACCACCGCCGCCGAGTCCACCAAGACCCCGGTCATCTATGCGGCCATCTCCGACCCCGCCGCCGCAGACCTGACAGACATTGACTATGTCACCGGCACGTCCGACGCGCTGAACACCCAGTCCATCATGGATATGATGTTTGCCGTTCAGCCCGACATCCAGACCGTCGGCCTGCTCTACTCCAACTCCGAGGCCAACTCCACGACCCCGATTGCCGAGGCCAAGGCGTATCTGGATGCCAAGGGTATTGCCTACGTCGAAAAGACCGGCAACACCAACGACGAGATCATGACCGCCGCGTCCAGCATGGTCGGCCAGGTCGATGCCGTCTTTACCCCGACGGACAACGTGGTCATGGCCGCTGCCGCCGCTGTCTCCGAGACGCTGACCAAGGGCGGCATCCCGTTCTACACCGGCGCAGACAGCTTCGTCACGGCAGGTGCGTTTGCAACCTGCGGTGTCAACTACACCGAGCTGGGCACCTACACCGCCGACATGGCGCTCGACATCCTCGAGACCGGCGTTGTCCCCGCATACCACGTCATGGACGGCGGCATCATCACCGTCAACACCGAGACCGCCGCCGCCTTGGGTATCGACTACAGCGCCTTCAACGATTTGGCCGGCCAGGTCGTCGAGGTCACCACGGCGGAATAACCCTCCGGGAAAAGACCGTAGGGGCGCATTCTATATGCGCCCGGGACGCCTGTGCAGCCGCAGCGTCCCGCGAGCGGATATGGAATCCGCCCCTACATTGTTGTATAATAGACTGTACCATTACTTTCAGAGAGGAAGTCACCCTATGTTTACCGTTGCCACCGTGCTGAATGCACTGGAGCTGGGCTTTATCTACGCGCTGGTCGCTATGGCGCTGTTTTTGAGCTTCCGCGTGCTGAACATCGCCGATATGACCACCGACGGTGCGTTCACGCTGGGCTGCGCCGTGTCGGCCACCGCCGCCGTGGCGGGCCACCCGTTCCTGGGGCTGCCGCTGGCCATGCTGGCCGGTGCGGCGGCGGGCTTTATCACCGCGTTTTTGCAGACAAAGCTCGCTGTGCCGTCGATTCTGGCGGGCATCATCACCAACACGGGGCTGTACACGGTCAACCTTGCGGTCATGGGCTTCTCCTCCAACGTGCCCATGCTGAAAACCAAAACGGTCTTTACCGCTGCACAGGGCGTTTTTGGCGAGAGCGCACCCTATAAGCTCATCGTGGCGGCGCTTGTCACCGTTGTGGTCTGCGCGCTGCTCATCGCGTTCCTCGGCACCCGGTTGGGCCTGTCCATCCGCGCTACCGGCGATAACCCGGACATGGTCCGTGCGTCGTCCATCAACACAGCCTTCACCATCACGGTGGGCCTCTGCATCGCCAACGCCATGACCGCGCTGTCCGGCGCGGTGCTGGCCCAGTACCAGCGCTCGGCGGACATCAACCTCGGCACCGGCATGGTCGTCATCGGCCTGGCCTCGCTCATCATCGGCGAGACGCTCTTTGGCCGCGGCGGCATGTGGGTCAAGGCTGTGGCCGCCGTCGCGGGCAGCGTCATCTACCGCTTCATTATTGCGCTGGCTCTGCGTGCCAACGTCCCGTCGGAGTGCCTGAAGCTGATCTCCGCCATCATCGTCGCGCTGGCCATTGCAGCCCCGGCCCTCAAGGCCAAGGCAGATTTCCGCCGCCGCCGCGCCAACGCCCAGAAGGGAGGTGCCCGCCATGCTTGATCTGAAAAACATCAGCAAAACGTTCAATCCGGGCACTGTCAATGAGAAGGTCGCCCTCGAAAACGTGAACCTGCATCTGGACGACGGCGACTTTGCGACGATTGTCGGCTCCAACGGCGCGGGCAAGTCCACGCTGTTCAACGCCATTGCGGGCGAGTTCATCGCCGACACCGGCACGATCACGCTGGACGGCAGGGACATCACCTTCCTGCCGGACTTCAAGCGCTCCAAGGCGATAGGCCGCATGTTCCAGGACCCGCTGCGCGGCACGGCCCCGCACATGACGATTGAGGAAAATCTGGCGCTGGCCTTTCTGCGTGCGTCGGGGCACACCTCGGCGTTCTCCCGCATCAACAAAAAGGACCGGGAGCTGTTTGCCGAAAAGCTCTCCGCGCTGGGTCTGGGGCTTGAGGACCGCATGAAGCAGCCCGTGGGTCTGCTGTCCGGCGGCCAGCGCCAGGCGCTGACCCTGCTGATGGCGACCCTCGTCACGCCGAAGCTGCTGCTGCTTGACGAGCACACGGCGGCGCTGGACCCCGGCACGGCGGACAAGGTGCTGGAGCTGACCAAAAAAATCGTGGCCGAAAACCACCTGACCTGCCTGATGATCACCCACAACATGCACGACGCGCTGACCCTGGGCAACCGCACGCTGATGATGGACCACGGTCATATTGTGCTGGACATCAGCGGCGAGGAGCGCGCCCACACCACCGTGGACGGCCTGCTGGACCGCTTCGCAGAGAACGTCGGCCACGCGCTGGACAATGACCGGATCTTGCTGAGCAAAGAGAAGTAAAAAAGAACCGCCCCGCACGAAAAAACGTGCAGGGCGGTTTTTTGTAGGGAAAGGCTTCCCCCTCGGGGGAAGCTGTCAGTGGCCCCGACCACTGACTGATGAGGGCAAAGCTACCGACAGCAGCCCGTTACCGGGCAATTGCCGCAAGGCCGCCCCTCATCCGGCCTCGGGCGGGGCCTCGGCCACCTTCCCCCGCAGGGGAAGGCAAGGAAGATCACATCTCCGCCAAATCAAACCGGTAGATCGTCGTCGAGCTGTACGGCTTGTTCGGCAGCAGCGTCGTGTCGGGGAAGTTCGGGTGGTTCGGTGCGTCGGGAAAGTCCTCCGTCTCAAAGCAGACGGCATCCCGGGCAGCGTAGTGTGCGCCGTCCTTGCCCGCCGTGACCGGGGCCAGGAAGTTGGCCGTGTACAGGTGGACGCCCGGCAGGGTCGTCAGCACCTCCATGCGGATGCCGGTCTCGGGGCCGACAGCCCAGGCGGCGTGGCGCAGACCGCTGTCACGGATGACATAGCACTGATCGTAGCCGCAGCAATCGGTCAGCGGGGTGAAATCCGCGCCGATGTCCAGCCCCAGTGTCTTTTCTTCGGTGAAGTCCATCGGGGTGCCCTTGACCGGCAGCTTGCGCCCGGTGGGGATGCTGGCGGCGTCGGCTTCGAGGTAAAAATCGGCGTCCACCGTCACGCGATGGCCCAGCGCACTGCCGCTGGCGTGGCCGTTCAGGTTAAAATAGCTGTGGTTCGTCATATTGCAGACGGTGGGCGCGTCGGTGGTCGCCCCGTAGCGGATGACCAGCCCGCTCTTGGCCAGGCTGTACTGGATGGTCAGCTCAAAGTTGCCGGGAAAGCCGTCTGTCCCGGCGGGGCTCGTGGCCGTCATCGTTACGCTGTCGGTCTCGCCGGGGGTCAGCGCCACGTCAAACATCGTGTGATTGAACCCGTGCAGGCCGCTGTGCAGACAGTTTCCGTTCTGGTTCGGCGTGATATGGACGATCTCCTCATACAGCGGGAACTGCGCGCCCGCAATGCGGTTGGCAAAGCGGCCCACGGCGGCGCCCATGCTGTCGGTGTTCAGCTCATAGTCGGCGGCGGTGTCATAGCCCAGCACGACGTCCACGGGATTGCCCTTGCGGTCTTTTACGATGATGCGATGGATAATGGCGGCGTAGCTCAGCAGCTGCACCTCGATAAAATCGTTTTTCAGCGTCGCCAGCTTAACGGTCTGGCCGCTGGTGGACTTGCCGAAATCCTGAATCGAAACGGACATGGTGAGACCCTCCTTATTTCTTTGTGTCGGCGGTGACGCCTTGTGCGGCCAGGTCCTCGCGCACGCTCTCGGCCACGCTGCCGGTGCCGTAGTTCAGCATACGGTTCACGCGGCTGACCGTGGCGCTGGATGCGCCGGTCTCGCGGCGGATCTCGCTGTAGACCTTGCCCTGCAAAAGGCACCCGGCCACAGCGTAGCGCTGCTCCATCGTGCGCAGCTCGGTCACGGCGCACAGGTCGTCAAAAAAGCGGATGCACTCATCCAGGCTGTTCAGTCGCAGGATCGCCTCATACAGGGCGGTGTTACGTTCATTCTGCTGCATAGCGTAAAGGCGCACAGCGGTGCGCCGACCTCTTTCTTTGTAAAATTTGCATTTGTTCGCTCTTGGCATCTTTTAATATTCTAGCAAATTTGCCCAAACAAGTCAATACACTAAAGTACGAAAGTGTGTTAAAACCGCTTGCATTTAACACCAAAATGTTGTATCATAGAAGCATCAAATGTAAGGGCAATACCGCATAATTCTAAGTGCCGATACGGCGAGCGAGGTGCGGCAGCCGCCGGAGCGGTGCTTAAGCCGTAAGGCGGGAATTATGCGGTGTTGCCTTAGGGAGACTGCCATGCCGACAACATTACTGATTGTGTATCGCGTGCTGGGCACCGTGCTTTTTGCACTGGCCGCAGCCGCCATTGTGGAAAAATACCGCACGGTCCGCGGGGCCGCGCTGCTGCCTGCCCGCGTGCTGGAATGCCGCCGTGCGTCATCCACCAGCAACAGCCGGGGTGCGGGCGGCTACCGCTATCTGGTGGAGCTGTACGCCAACGGTCGGCGGCTGGAGCTGGAGACGAACGACGCCTTCTGGTTCAGGCACGACAAGGACAAGGGTAAGGTGCTGCAGGTCTGGTACAACCCCAACGCCCGCTGTGTGGAGCGCAAAAGCTGGGAGACGGAATTTTTTGCGGCGGTGCTGGCCGTGATCGGCGCGGCGCTGCTGCTGATCCGGTGAGGTGCCTATGAGCTGGATTTTGTATGTGCTGCTGGTGCTGGCCGTGGCGGGGGACATCCTGCTGGCCGTGGTGCTGGCAAAGGTGATGCACAAAAACGACGAACCGCAGCAGAAAATTGATACGGCGGATGACTTTGTCCGCGCGGTAACGCCGGTTTTGCAGAGCGAGACCGACCTGCTGGCCGAGCAGCTGCGCGCCATGCAGGGCGAGAGCGCCCGCACAACGACGGCGACGCTGCGGGATTTTTCTGCCGTTCTGGCCGAGAACCAGCGCCAGAACGCCGCCGCCAGCACGGCGCGGCTGGAATCCATTGACCGAGCCGGGGCCGCCCGCCAGAAGGCCGCGAACGATGCCCTGCTGGCCCAGCTGACGATGATGGAAACGCGGCTGAAAAATCTTGAGGACTCCAATGCGACCCGGATGGACAGTGTGCGCGGCGCGCTGGTGCAGGGCCTGAACACGATCCGCGCCGACAACAACAAAAAGCTGGATGAGATCCGCGGCACAGTCGAGGAAAAATTGCAGGACACGCTGCAGCAGCGCATCAACGACTCGTTCAAGACGGTCAGTGCCCAGCTTGAGCAGGTCTACAAGGGTCTGGGCGAGATGCAGAATCTGGCCGCCGACGTGGGCAGCTTAAAGCAGGTGCTGTCCGGCGTCAAGACCCGCGGCATCCTGGGCGAGGTGCAGCTCGGCGCGATTTTGGAGCAGATCCTGGCCCCCGGCCAGTACGCCTGCAACGTCGCCACCGTGCCCGGCAGCACGAACCGCGTGGAGTACGCCATCAAGATGCCGGGGCAGAACGGCACGGTCTGGCTGCCCATCGACGCGAAATTCCCGGGCGATACCTACGCGCATTTGCAGGCGGCGCAGGAGCGCGGCGATGCTGCCGCTGTGGCCGCCATGCGCAAGGCGCTGAACAATGTCCTGCGCGCCGAGGCCAGGGACATCCACGACAAGTACATTGAGGTGCCCTACACGACGAGCTTCGGCATCCTGTTCCTGCCGTTTGAGGGGCTGTACGCCGAGGTGGTTTCCAGCGGTGTAACGGAGCTTTTGCAGCGGGATTACCAGATCACGGTGGCCGGGCCGTCCACAATGGCGGCGCTGCTCAACGCCCTGCAGATGGGCTTCCGCACGCTGGCCATCCAGAAGCGCAGCGGCGAGGTCTGGACGATCTTGGGTGCGGTCAAGACCGAGTTTGAAAAGTTCGGCGCGGGTCTGCAGCAGATGCA
>OLVR01001016.1_pt1 | contig 30121 bp, 12 predicted proteins | sample 1673261 | NCBI WGS metagenome assembly OLVR01 (sample SAMEA3178938, study PRJEB25190) | human gut metagenome | biome: human gut; feature: human-associated habitat; material: faeces | place: Austria | collected 2013 | reverse complement strand
GCGAATCCAAGCGTGGCGTGTGCGCCAAGTGCTACGGCTGGTCCCTGGCCACCAACAAGCTGGTGGACGTCGGCGAGGCCGTCGGCATCGTGGCAGCACAGTCCATCGGTGAGCCTGGTACCCAGCTGACGCTGCGTTCCTTCCACTCCGGCGGCGTCGCTTCCGCTTCCGATATCACCCAGGGTCTCCCTCGTGTTACCGAGCTTTTCGAAGCCCGTACCCCGAAGGGCGAGGCTCCGATCGCGGAGTTCGCCGGCGTGGTCAAGGTGGAAGACACCGAGCGCGGCCGTCAGGTCACCCTGAAGCCGAACGACGACTCCGTCGAGCCGATCGTCTACCCGGTGACCCGTCGTGCGCCGATGCTGGTCAAGGACGGCGACCATGTCGAAGCCGGCACCCAGCTCATCGAAGGCTCCGTCGACCCGAAGAAGATCCTGCGCATCCTCGGCCCGCGCGCCGCACAGGTGAACATCGTGGAGGAAGTGCACACCGTGTACCGCTCCCAGGGCGTGGATATCCACGACAAGCACATCGAGGTCATCGTGCACCAGATGCTGCGTCGCATCACTGTGATCGACTCCGGCGACACCGACCTGCTGCCGGGCGAACTCGTGGACAAGGCACGCTTCAAGGCCGCCAACATGGAAGCCGTGAAGAACGGTGGCAAGCCGGCCGCCGGCCGTCCGGAGCTGATGGGCATCACCAAGGCTTCGCTGGCCACCGATTCCTGGCTGTCCGCGGCCTCCTTCCAGGAGACCACCCGCGTGCTCACCGAAGCCGCCCTGAACCAGAAGGTCGATGACCTGAAGGGCCTCAAGGAGAACGTCATCATCGGTAAGCTCATCCCGGCAGGTACCGGCCTCGCCCGTTACCGCAATGCCACGGTGGAGCCCGACAAGGCCATCCGCGACACCATCTACCCGAACTTCGGTTTGGGCGGCGAAGGCACCGACAGCTCCTTCGGCGACACCGACCTGTCCGATGTGGACTTCTCCAACATCGACTTCGGCGACCTGAAGCTGGGCGATGACTTCAACCCGGATGACTTCCTGGACGACAACGGCGGCCAGACCGATCTGGGCGACACCCTGTGAGATTCCCCTCACGATAGTCGACAGACGAATCATCTGACACAGCGAAAGGTGGAACCGACCAATACCGGTCGGTTCCACCTTTCGCTATATCTATATGTCGTGGGATTGCGAGGTTGTGGATTAATCGCGGGGGAGGGTTTCGCAGTCGTCTTTTGACGTTACTTGATCTTCTCCGAAAGCGTGGTTTCCAGATTCTTCAACGAACCGCTGAGATCGGCCTCCTTCGCGGCCTTTTGCAAATCGGACTGATCCAGGGTCGGCGAATCGATGTCGGACATCTTCGCATGAAGATCCTGAAGCTTTTCGTAATCGGCGGACCCATACTCGATATCGTTGAGATTCAGATCGGCCATCTGATCCACAATGTCCTTCTTCTTGCTGACGCTTTCCTGCATATCCGCGCCATACTCGGCATAGGACTTGATGGGAACCTTGGCCAGATCGCCGGCGTCGGCGGCACAGCTTTCGAGCGCCTTGGAAAGATCGCGATAGTACGAAGACATGTCGGCGGAGTCGAATTTCGGCAGCTTCGTGCAGGTATGCGTCATCTTCATGAGCGCGGGCATGGTCTGGGCCAGATCGTTCATGTACCTCTCGTATTTCGCACGGTCCTGCTCGAACGTCTCGTACTTCTCCTTGACGTCCTTGTCTTTCTTCACGGCCTTCATGGCAGCCAGCTTGTCGCTGTCCTGCTTGAAGGTCTTCAACTTCTTCTTGCCCTCGTCATAAGCGGAGGATGAATCGTTGTCCGTTGCGCTCGACGCCGAGCTGAATTCCTCATTGATGGCTGTATAGCTGCTTTCCAACGCCTGCGTTTGGACCAGCGCTTCCTCGTAATCGGAACGGCTGACGCGATTCGTAAGGAAGAACACCGCTGCCAGCGCGATGACGACGACTGCGGCCACCGCGCCGATGATAATGGCGACCGGCGGCTTATTTTTGGCCGCGGCGCCGGCTTGCTGGGAAGGAAAGTTGCCGGGCTTTGGCGGTTGCGGCTGTCCGTATTGAGGCCCGCCCGGCTGTGGCTGACTGTAGTTTGGCGCCTGCGGCTGCGGAGGCTGGTTATACTGCGGTTACCCATTCTGCGGTTGACCATACGGAGGAGTGTTCGCCATGAGAAAAGTCCTTCTTATCCTTTTTCCTTTTTTGAATGTCGAATCCGTGAACACGGAGGGAAACATCGACGTGTCCGTCTCTTTTGACGAGTTACAGCATAATATTTTGAGATGGAATATGCGAGCATCGTATTGCAGAATGAGTATCGTCAGACGGCATGGACGTCACCTTCCTACAATGGGAATATGAGTTTTCTACCTTACCCGCCGCCGCCCGAACCAGGGTGGTATGACGATGACGTCACGGTGATGGCGCAACCCACAGCCGAACCCGTCGACAATGCCGCCGATTCCTTGGAAACACGCGAACGGCTCGCCGCACAGAACGAATCGGACGACCACGATATGCAGGATGTTTCCGTTGCGAAGGGCGACGCTGCCGTTTCGGACGAGGACGATATCGACTGGGACGGCACCGTGCTTTCCGAAGCCTTCACCATGAAGCAGCCGAAGCACACGTACGTGCTGGACAACGAGCAGACCGGACAGCAGGTGATCGTGGATATGGGCGTGCTCCTTGGCCGCAAGCCTTCGGCCGAAGTGCCCGCCGGCGCCAAATCGGTCAAGCTGGAGGATCCGACGCGCACAATCTCACGCAACCATGCGGCGATCAGCTTCGACCAGGATGGCACGCTGTGGATAGAGGATTACGGTTCGCTCAACGGCACGTACATCATCCAAGACGATGTCGAAACCAAAGTGGAACACAAGCCGATGCAGCTGGAGGCGCCATGCACGGTGCGTATCGGCGACCAGTTCTTCCAATTCCGCAAACAGTGAGGGCGTTTGTCGGTGAAGACACGATTACGCTGACGGACTGCGTTGACGATTTGTGTTGACAGCGTCGGCGCGGACGGTTAGCGGTAAGACGATAAGGGGTTGTCACGGAGATTCCCGCGACAACCCCTTATGTTTCAAATGGTCTGATAATCCGTTAGCTCACTGCTGGCGCAGACGAATGGCCGCGTTGATGGCCGAATCGTTCAACTGGCCAAGCCAGGCAAGCAATTCCGGATAGATGTACGGATTGCGCGCAAGACACGGACGAAGCTCCGGCGCTTCGCTGGCGATACGGGCCATCAGCATCTGATCGGTGGTGGTCATGGCCAGTTCCGCGGTGAACCCCGCGTCTGCCGGCGATTCCTGGGCCGCGGCATACTGCTGTTCGGCATACTGCTGTTCCGGCTCGTTCTGCGGCTGGCTCGATGAATAATCGGCCACTTCGAACAAATCGGCGGGATTCATGTATGGGTCGACATACTCGGTCGAAGCCTCGTTAGACGCCGCATAGGCAGCGTCCTGACCGTATTGCTGGTTCACCGGCTGTTCCGGCTGATACTGCTGCTCCTGCTGGAACTGTTCCGCCACTGCCGGCTGATACTGCTGCTCCGGTTGGACCTGTTCGGCAACCGGTTCGGCCATTGGCTGGGCCGTCGGCTCGGCAATCAGATGCGGCTGCACGCCATTTTGCGGAACCGGCCAGCCCATCGCCACCAGCTGCTGGCGGGCGCGCTCATCGCCGAATTCGGCGACCCAACGCTTCAGACCCGGGTACGCTCGCGGATTGGCAACGACATTCGCACCGAATTCCGGATTCTCGTATGCGATTTTCGCCAGGAACACGGGATCGGCGTTCGGATCCTGCACGGCCGCCACCGCGGCATCGAAATCGACCATCATGATCTCCTTGTCTCGTGGTCTGTAACCATCTTATTGAATGACTCGTAACGTTTGCAACGTACCGTCCAGCACATCGTCGATATCCTCGTCATCGCCGATCTTGCTGACGTTCCAATCCTCGTCGCACGGCATATCGGAACGCATATCCACCACGATGACGGTGATGTTGTCGCGGCCGCCGGCGTTCAGCGCGGCGCGTACCAGCATGTCCGCGGCCATCTGCGGGTCGGCGTACGCCGCCGCGATCTCGGCAAGCTGCTCACGGCCGATCTGCGCATGCAGCCCATCGGAACAGATGATGAACCGTCCGTCCGCATGCGCGGCGTACCAGTCAGGCTGGATGCCGGCAGGCGCGCCGACACATTGCGTGATGATGTTGCGCGGAATGCAACGGCTCGCCTCATCGGGCAGCATCTGCCCCGAATCGATGGCGTTCTGCCGTTCCGAATGGTCGCGGGTGATGCACGTCAGCGAATCCGCCAGCCACGCGCCATTGCCGTCGGCGCGCATATGGTACGTGCGGGAATCGCCCACATTGACGATGTAACACCGTTCGTCGGAACATATCGCGTCATCGCCGACACGCGTCGGCAGCAGCACGCCGCTGATGGTAGTGCCCGCAACGCCGCCGAGCTGCTCACCCAGACGGAGCACCTCCTGCTGGGCAAGGATCAGCGTTTCGTCAATCGCGTCAAGATCGCGCGTCGGCAGTTCGGCCAAACGCGCGAACCGTTCCGCAACATCGGAACTGGCCTGCTTGCCGCCCTTGCCGCCACCCATGCCGTCGCACACCACATACACGCCGTTGCCTGCGCAGGCGCTGTCCTGGTTGTCTTTCCTACGCAAGCCGATATTGCTGTTCAGACCGACCTCAATATGTTTGACGTTCATGAGTCCCGCCCTTTCACACCGATTTTCCGCAAGCGGATTTTCCGGAAGTGGAACATGTCTGCAAGCGATAGTTTCGCCCGCCACCTGCGGAACGTCGGCAGCGAGCCGAGCATGAACTTTCGTTCTTCGGCGATGTCATGCCAGTAGCGTTCCGCATGCTCCTGCGTGATATCGCCTCCGGAGAAGGCCGCGTAATCAGCCTCCCTGCCCAGCGCGAGCAGTGTATCGGCTTCGAAGCCCATCTGTTCGGCGATGGCCTGCGCCTGCTCGTTTCTGGTGCCTTGGACGTCAAGGCCGCTTTGCCGGGCAAGCGCCGCGACCGCCTGCCATCCGGCAGCGACGCGTTGCGATGCGCTGCCATGCCTGCGCGCCCGAGCCAGGGCGATCGCCTTGATGGCGAGCAGCAGGCCGCAGACGATGAGCACCGTCCACAGAGGGCTGCCGTAGATGGCGACTTTTCTGACGGTTCTGCCGAAACGCTGCCAGAACAGGCTCGTCGGCGTCTCGTCGGCCATGCTGCCGCCAAGTGACGTTTTACCCTTGGCTTGGTTGTCGTCACGCAGCGGATCGGTAAGCGGCACCGGAGGCTGACGCACCAAGGTCTGCGGATTGGGCGGAGTGAGATTCTGGTTCTCGTCGGGAACCTTCGTTTCCTTCGGTGTCGGGTAGAACGCCACCCATCCGTAACCGTCCAGCTTGATCTCCACCCAAGCGGTCACATCGTTGCCGGTGAATTTCGTGGTGGTGGTTTTGCCATGCTTCTCGGTGCGGCTGTCACTGATCTCGCCCTCGTCGTTCTTCGGCAGGAAGCCCAGCACCACGCGGCTCGGCAAGCCGAGACTGCGGGCCATAAGCGCCATCGCGGAAGCGTATTGCTCGCTGTCTCCGACCATCGCACTGCCGGCGAGCAGCTGGTCGATGCGATAGTTGCCGTGACCGGCTCTGGACGGGTAATCGCCATTCAAACCATGGGAGAACCAGCCGGATTCCCTGAGCTTGTCGGCAAGAGCCTGCGCGGCCTCGCCGCCCTTGGACTGGCCGCCCGCAATCGCGGTGGCCAGCTTATCCACGCAATCGGGCACATCCTCCGCCTTGGGCTGGTTGATGGAGGAAGCATTCGCCTTGGCGATCTCCTTATCCGTCGGCGTCCGTGGAATGACGCCGGTTTCCGTATAGGACAATCCCGGAGAGGTGCGCGAAGGGTAGATCGCCGACATGGTGTCGGTGTTGTAGTAGAACGAATCGGCGTCCGACGATGTGGCGAACTTCACGCTGGAAGCCGCGCCGGCCATCGGCAGCCAATAGTCGCTCAAACCGTCATCGACCGTGAATTTCGCGGTGAACCGCTTGCCGGTGGCGTTGTTTGTGATGGAATCGCCCACACGATGGTAGTTGGAGGAATCCGAAGCCATGGTGGAATCGGACAGGTTCCACACATTGCCGTCGAAACGGTCCATAACCGCCAAACGCACCGTGGAACCGGCCGGCAGATCGTCGACGGTCAGCAGCACATCGTCCTTATGGTTCTTGATATACGAACGCATGCCGCTCAACGGGCTGGTGTAATCGTACGGGCTCAGCGGCGGATCATAATGGTCGCGCAGAATGGTGCGGTTTTGCCCGACCACCAAGCATCCGCCGATCGCCACAGCCGAAGCCAGCAGCACGATGACTACGGAACTGAGCCAACGGCCCAATTCCAACAGTTTCCAACGCGCGCTGACCCAAACCACCAGCACGACCGCCATAATCGTGCCGATCGCCATACGGTAGAAGCCGCTCGACGTGCCAAGCAGCGCGCAGATCGCAAGATTCGCCACGACGGGAACGACCGCGACCATCGTAAGCCGGCCATCCTCCGCAACCGCGAAGATACCGGCCAGCAGCGCGGCCCACAGGCAGATCGTCCACACGGCGAGCAGCGAGCCGTCGCCGGTGCCGGTCGGCGGGTCGATGGCCAGCAGGTATTTGAACGAGCCGAGCATCCGCATCCACCCTTGCGTCAACGTGCGCAGTGTGGGAATGACATGGGCGATGGTGGTGCCATTCAGGAAGATGACCGGGCCGACCACCAGCTGCGCACACGCCATGAACAGCATCTGCCACCACAGGCGCAACGCGGGAACGAGACCGGCAAGCGCCACGAGCGAGCCGATGATGGTGGCGGGGATTGCGGCGCTCGTCCAAGACAGGGCGGAGCCGTATACGTCGATGAGGTTGCTGGCTGCGGCGATGGTCAGCAGGGCGGCGACCGTGAGGCTTGCGTATTGCGCGGCGTGTGGCTGGTTGGTGTTGGGCATGGCTGGGGACTTGCCGCTGCGGGACATCCAGATGACGGAGTGGGTGGAGTCCGCCCATGAGCCGGTGCCTGTGCCGGTCGCCATGCCAGTGTTGGTGTTGGCGGAGTTGGTGCCTGTGCCGGTGAGGTTGCCGGTGAAATTGCCGGTGTTGGTGAATGTGGTGCTCATGCCAGCACCCCCATGATCATGGGGAGGTCGTTGAGGTCTCCCACGGTTGCCAAGGTGAAGTCGGAGTAGCGTTTGATGGCGCGCGGTTGGCCGGTTGCGGCTTGAAGCGCCACGCAGGTTGCGGAGCGGGGGAGTGCGAGGACCATGTGTTTGATGTCGTCGATGGTTTTGAGCCTGCCGACGGTGAAGAAGTAGAAGGATGCGTCGGGGGCATGTTCGAGAGTGGTTTGCGCGAGGTTGGGATTGTCGTCGATGTCAGGGTCGATGCCGCTGCAGCCATCGAGAAATTCCGTGGCGTTGCGCGGAATGGCGTGCGTGGAACCGGCATGCGCGGTGACTGGCCGGTTCTGCTGCAGGCATTGCACGCCGATGGAGGCGTGGACGGATACGGCCAGTTCGAATTCCTGGGAATCGATGTAGTCATCCGGGTTCACGCTGATGGTCAGAGCGGTGTCGGTACGGCGGGTGGCTTCGTATTGGCGGATCATAAGCGATCCGGTTTTCGCGGAGCTGAGCCAATGCACGTTGCGCACGTCATCGCCGGGCTCGTATTCGCGCAGGCCGTAGAAGTCGAGGTCGTCGTCGACGATTTCGCCGCTTGGCTGACCTTCCAAATCGCGTGGAATGCCGGCGTTCAGGGTGCTGAGCAGCACGGTCTGCGGATGAATGAACACGTTGATCTGGTCCACGAGTTTCTTTTCGTGGCGGATCAGACCGAACGGGTCGCCTTTGCGGATGGATAGCGGGCCGATGGGCAGCACCGCACGGCTGACGGCGGTGAATTCCACGGTCGTCTGGCGTGACTGGCCTGCGGCGAGCATGGGAATGGCGAACCGTTCGTGGTTGTCTCCGATGGGCAGGTCGCCGCGCGCCGACGTGGTGGGGGTGCGGCCCGGATTGTCCACGCAGACGTCGACTTTCACCGTGTCTGACACCGTGACGCGTCTGCTGGACACGTCGATGGTGGCTTGGAACGAGGTGTTGCCAAGGGAAAGCATGACCGCCGCGGCCAGCATGACCGCGAACACCACCGCCATGGCCAGCAGCTCATGCCACCCCAGCAGGACGAACGCCACCAGCGAGGCGACGGCGAGCGCCGTCACCGCCCAGCCAAGCGGCGACACGTATGAGGTGGCCAGTCGCTTGATGCGATGTTTGAGGCGGCGTAGGGATCGTTGGATGGTCCGTCTGCGCTGCACTGTGTGCGAATGCCGCATTCCTTGACCTTTCGGATTGTGTGGTGCGTATGCCGGGGTGGATTGTGTTTCAGGCGTTGGCGCCCAGGGTTGGGGCCGGCACGTCTTCGAGGATCTGGCCGATCATCTGTTCGGGGGTGTTTCCGGCGAAGGTGGCTTCGGCGGTGAGGGTGATGCGGTGCGCGAGCACGGGTACGGCGAGGTTTTTGACGTCGTCGGGCACTACGTAGCCGCGGTTGTCGGAGGCGGCCCATACGCGCGCGCAGCGGGTCAAGGCGAGCGCGCCTCGCATGGAGGAGCCGACTTGGATGCGTTCGTTGTGGCGGGTGGCTTCCACCAGTCGCACGATGTATTCGAGGATCGCGTCGTCGAGATGCACGGTTTCGCTGATGTTGCGCATGCGCAGCACGTCTTCGCCGGTGAGCACCGGATGCACGGTGGCGGCGCGGTCGGTGACGTTGACCTGTTTCAGGATGTTGACGCTCACGTCGTGGCTTGGATAGCCGATGGTGGTTTTGATGAGGAAACGGTCCATCTGCGCTTCCGGCAGCTTGTAGGTGCCGAGCTGTTCGATCGGGTTCTGGGTGGCGATGACCATGAACGGCTGCGGCACCGGGTGGGTGACGCCGTCGACGGTGACCTTCTGCTCTTCCATGACTTCGAGTAGTGCGGACTGTGTTTTCGGTGAGGCGCGGTTGATTTCGTCGGCGAGCACGATGGACGCGAAGATCGGGCCTTCGCGGTATTCGAATTCGCCGCGCTTCTGGTCGTAGTAGGTGACGCCGACCACGTCGGACGGCAGCAGGTCCGGGGTGAACTGGATACGTTTGAACGACATGTCGATGGAGTTGGCAAGGCCTCGCGCCAGCTGGGTTTTGCCGGTGCCCGGGTTGTCTTCGAGCAGGATGTGCCCGCCGACCACCATGGCTGTGGCGCATTGGCGGATGGGTGCTTCCTTGCCGACCACGACCTGGGAGACGTTGTCTACGAGCTTGGCGAACTTCTCATGGAATTCGGTGATGTCTTTGCTGGGTGCGGTCATCATGGACGTGTCGACGACCGGCTGGGATTGTTTGACGGGCTGTACAGGCTGGCTGGGCTGTACAGGCTGGCTGGGCTGGACGGGTTGGGTTGGCTGGACGGGCTGCTGCGCGGGCATTGCGACTGCCGGATTGGCGGCCGGTTGGCGAAGGTTCTGCGGCATCGGCTGACGGAACCGCGGCTGGTTCGGCGTTGCCGGGGCGGACTGTTGCGGCAACGCCGGTTGGGCGGTGCCGTGCGCGCTCAGCAGCGTGCCCTCCGGATCCTCATCGGCTTGCGGCTGCTCCGGCAGATTCGGCGTGTGGAACGCCGGCTGCTGCTGGCCGGGTTGGCTGGGAACGCTTGGATTATGGCCGATGGAACCCAGCTGGGTGGCATCATCGAAATCGTTGCTCATGGGTTGCTCCTTGCTTGTTGTGTTGCTCGTGTGGATGGTTCGTTGTGTTTGCGATTGCTGTGATCGTCCGTTTCACCATCTGGCGTAGTAGGCCAGGCCGCGGATCCAAGGCTTGGATGCGCCGTCGACGGTGGACAGGGCGACGGAGGATGCCACAGGCCGGTCATTCCGCGTGGCCGCTTCGCCTTCCGTGGACGCGTCAGAATCCGATGGCTCCGACGGTTTTGATGGTTCTGAAGGTTCCGACGGTTCGGGTTTCGGCGTGGGAGCCTTGTACCTGTCATGGTCCAGCAGTGTGCCGCCATTGTCCTCGTTGTTGAGCGCGGTGTCGGTGCCCACCACCTTCGCCTTCCACGCGTAATCGACTCCGGTCGGCAGCACATCCTTGACGTTCAGTTTGTCGGAGCCCAATACCCAGGCGACGTCATAGGATTTGCCGTCCGCGGTGAAGGTGATCACGGTTCTGCCGGGCTGGCCGTACATGTTCACCGATCCGCCGCTGACCTTGATGATGTTCGGATCATTGGCGTCCCACGTCAGCATCGGCGCCTTGACGGCGGCCTTCACCTTGCGGACGTATGCCGGATCGGCCCTGCCGGACTTGGAGGTGCTTGCCGCGCCATTGAAATGCTGCGTGACGGAACCCGAGGAACAGAACTGCCATTCCTTGAGCGGGAAATCGTGCGATCGTTCGGAAGCGCCGGCATGGTAGGAGCCGAGTCCGTCCGCGCTCACCGTGAACCCGTCGGCGTGGCCGTTCTCCTTCCAACTGACTACGCACACGTCGTCATGCCCCTTGACGCTGACCGATTCGGGCGCCTTCACCGCGTATTTCGGTGTGAAACGTACGGTCGAATCGTCACTGGTCGTTTTCTCCTTGCCGACCACCGCCGCCTTGATGGTGTATTCCCTGGTGTTGAGATCATGGTCCGGAATCTTGAAATCGTAGGATCCGGAACATCCGTCGATGCTTGCGCTGACATCTCCGGAAATCTCGACGGCCTTGCATCCCGCGTTGCGGGTGTTGCCCACGGATTCGACGGTGACGGTTCCCGTGGTGTCGTCGTTCGTCACGGAGATCTTCGGCGCATCGGGCTTGCCCCACGGCTTGACAGCGTCGGACGCCTTGGACGGTTGGCTCCAATTCACCTTGTTGTGGGCGCGTACCGTAGCCGTGTACGAGTCGCCGTCGGAAATCGCGTTGTTATCGAAAACAAAATCGATTCCGGTGGAATTTGTCGTCTGCTTGGACGGCGCGTTCCTGCCGGACAAAGTCACCTCGTAATTGTCCACCGACGAGAAATTGCCGTCCGGAGCCTTCCACGTGACGCTCACCGTGTTGCCCTTCACACTGGCCGTCACATCCGTCGGCGCATCAGGCAGCTTGTCCAGCGTGCCCTCGACGGCGTTGGAATCCTTGGACCAGCCGACCTCGTTCCTGGCCTGCACCTTGAACGAGTAGGTCTTGCCGTTCTTCAACCCGTCGATGAGACAGGAGGTCTTCTGCCCGCACGAGCGCTCGCCGGACGCGTCTCCGCCCCACATCACCTTGTATTCGGTGATCGGGCTGCCGTTGGCCGAACCGGCCGTCCAGCTCAGATTCACGGCGCCATCCTGCGGGTCGCCGGACACCGCGGAAAGCAGCGGCGCATCAGGCTTGTCCATCACCGAAACGCTGATGGTGCCGGTCACCTCACGTTCCTTTGTTTTGGTGGCGTCGCGCACGGTGACGACCACCTTGTTGGTGTTCGCGCCGATGTCGGAAGCCGCCCTGATGGACACCACGCCGTTGGACGGGCAATCCACCGTCAGCTTCGACGCGCCATCGGACGTGCATCCGGTCACCGTCAGCGGAGTGTCGGGGAACGGATTGTACGCGTCGGACAGCAGATTCACCTGCTCGCTGGAACCGGCCTTGATTTTCACGGTCTTCTCGGTGACACGGGCGAGCGGCCTGTTGGACGCGGTGACGCGCACGGTCATACCGGCGCTCACCGTACCCTTCGCATATTTGATCGAGACGGGCACGCTCACTGTGGTGTCCGGCGTGGCCGTCTTGTCCGCGGACACGGTCAACGTGCCGGAGGGAGACACTCTGGCATCCACACTGCCGGAATTCACGCCGCCGGAATACGAGTACTGCTTCTCATCCTCGTACAGGCCCGACGCCGAATGGGTCAGCGCCGTCAGATCGATGGTAGTGGCCTTCTCGCCGGCCACCACATCGACAGTGGAGGATGAGAACGTCGGCGGCGGAACCTCACGTCCGATCACCGTGATCGGAAGCGTGAGCACCGCCGAATTGACGATCTTCACCTTGTCGTTCTTGTCTTGCTTGCCGTCCACCGCGGTGAAGGTGATGGACGCGGGACCCGCGTAATCCTTCGGCGCGGTGAACCTCAACGTCTGGTCGTTGACGTACAGGTCGCCGTCCGCGGCCTTCGTGGCGCTCACCGAATCGGCGCCGTCCACATACGCGGTCTTGCCCGCGCCCACACGCACGTAGTCGGCGATGTTGATGGTGATGGTCTCACGCGCATTGACCTTCAACGCCGGCGCCTTCGGACGTAGAACCGGCGGAAACACGCCATATGCGGGCACTTGGATGAACGCGGTGGACGTGATGCCGTACGTCGTGTTCGTGACGGTGTACGGCACCGCGCGCGCCTCGTCGGTCAGATCAACGGTGATGATGGTGGAATCCTTGCCGCCCTTGACATGCGCATGGTCGGTCGCGGAAGGATCCACGCCCACCTGAAGCTCGTCGGCGGTGCCGGACGGATTGGCGATCCACTGCGAAACGTCCACGTCCACGGATTTCTTGTCGATCGTGGCGGCGGCCGGAACACGGTAATCGTACGCGGTCGGCGGGTCGATGGCGGCGTTCTCGTCGACATTCACCGTCAACGTCGCCGAATCGGACAGGCCGGCCTTGTCCTTGACGGTGTAGACCACGTAATACGTGCCCGCCTGCTTCGGCGTGGTGAACGACAGCATGTTGTCAACGACCTGAATGCCGTCGATGCCTTGCGATTCCACGTCCTTGGCCACGGTCAGATCAGTATTGTCCCCGGAAATGTCGTTCTGCGCCACCGGCACGGTGGCCGCGGTGTTCGGACGCAGCGTGATCTCGTCGTCGCGCGCGTACACACCCGAATCGGCTCCGGATTTGAACACGCCCACACGCACCTGCGCGGTGGCCCTCTGACCGGTCCAATCCTCCACGGCGTAGGAGAACGTGTCCGTTCCGGACGAATCGGCATACGCCTCATACACCAGATACGTGGCGCCCACCTCGCTGATACGGCCCAGTTTCGGCGCTTTGTTGCCCAAGCCGAGCAGCTGCACGTCATCGCCGTCAGCGTCGATGCCGGTGAGCGTGATCGGAATCTGCACCTTCTGACCGGCCGCCACCTGCGCCTCGACGTCGGACGGTGTCGGAGCCGCCTTGTTGGACGCGTCCTTCTGATGCACGTTGATGGTGATGGTGGCCGAGGCCGCGTTGCCGAGATTGTCCTTCACCGTGTAGGTGACGGGGAAGGAGCCGGTTTGTCTGGTGGCCTGATAGCGCACGGTGTCGCCGGACACGAACACCAGACCCTTGAACGTGTTCTTGTCATACTGCAAATCGTTCTGCAGGCTCACCGTGGTGCCGTCGGAATACGTGACATGGTCGAGCACGTCCACGGACACGATGCCTTCGGTGCGCACCTGTGTGGTGATGTTCTCGGCCTTCGGCACGGAATTCGACGTGGTCAGCGCCGGCGGCTGCAGGACGATGACGCCGGTCGACGATCCGGCCGCGTTGGCCACGGTGTAGGAGATCCGCACCGGCTCGGTAGGCACCTGACGCGCGGTGATATAGACGCGCTTGTTGCTCACCACACCGGTTTTGATGCCGCTTTGCGCGTCCGCGGTGACGCTGGTCACCGACAGCACGCCGCCCATCGGGTCGACGTCGTTGGCAAGCGGCTCCACGATCGCGGTATTGTCCGCGCCGAGCAGCGCCACATCGTTCGCCGCGATCGGCTTGGCGGCGTCTCCGGCCACCGCCTGCACCTCCACACGAGCCAGACCGGTCGACGGAATGGAACCCTGCGTGATGGTGTACGGCACATAGTAGGTGCCGGGATTGGAGGCGGTGAACGTGATCGACATGTCGGTGGCGTTCATGGTGGTGGCCGCGCCGGACGGCGTCTCCACCGCGGTCAATTCGGCCGGTTCGACGGACGTGCCGTGCACGTACGGTTTGAGCGCGATGGTGGTGCGGGTGTCGGGCGTGGTCTGTTTGACCACGGGGTCGATGACCGCGCCCAGCGTGTTCGCCGGCTTCACGGAGAAGTAGATCATGCCGATGCCGGTCTGCTGGCCGTCGGACACCGTGACCTCGATGCCCGCCCTGCCGGACGACATCGAACCGGCGTTGAAGACCAATTGTCCGTCGGCTCGCGTGGACACCGTCACCTGATCGGTGTTCTGCGGCGATGCCGACACCAAGGTCAGCGGATCGCCGTCGGGGTCGGAGAAGCTGCCCAACGCGTTCGCGGTGTACGAAGCACCCTGCTCCACGTCGATTTCCGGCGGAGTGTCGCTCTGCAGCGGCGCATGGTCGTCGCCGCCGGCCAGCGTGAGCGACACGGTGGCGCTGGACGTCTGCCCGCGCCCGTCGGAAATCTCATAGCTGAAGGACACGTTGCCCGCGGCGGCACCGGAGGCGTCGAGCTGCAGATACCGGCCGTCATAGACGGGGGAGACGGTGATGTTCGCGCCATCCGGAGCGCTCACCGACGTGATGCGCAGCACGGAACAGTCGGTCTGCTCGTCGTTGCGCAACACGTCGAGAATCTGCTGCGATCCCACGCGCGCGCCGAACGAATCGTCCACGGCCTTGATCTGCCCCGACTGCGCCGAACAGTTCTTGCTGAAATTGTGCTGGTTGTTGGCGCTGTCGTTGTTCTGCTGCTGTTGCTTCGACTGCTTGGTCTCCACCTTGTTCCACTGGATTTTGATGACCTTGGTGGACTCCTGCGGATTCCACACATTGCCGTTGACCACGTCGTTGAGCACCACCAGACGATGGTTGGTGCGGAACACGAGCTGCGAGGTGGGATTGACATCTTCCAACGAGGAAAACTGTGCGTCCTTGTCGTTCGCCGCGCACATCCTGATGTAATTGTTGGCCTTCTGCGCCCACGCGGCGAACACGCAGCCATTGGTGGACACCGGCTGCGCGGCATCGCCCTTGCCGGCATTCGGCAGCTGCGTGACCTTTTTGCTGCCCAAATCGACCATGGCGATGCCCCGCGGCGTGGAAACCGCCACCCAGCCAGTCTGCCTGCCATCCGTGGACGGCGCCTGCAACGTCGCCTGACCCTGCAGGCCGATATCCGCGCTGCCCTTCGGCCAGAACACCTTGCCGGCACCGGCTACGACCGGCGTCTTGCCGACCACGGTGAACGATTCGACATTCGTGGCGCCCTTGATCGTCGCATCCTTGCCGGGTGTTCCCTGAGGTCCGTCGACACTGAGCACCGCGCCGTCGGACGTGCGGTAGCCGTAGACGACACCGTCATGCGTCACCGCGATACGGCCACCCGACCCCAGCTTCATCTTCGGCGAATCGGTGGTCGGATTCATGGATTTCACATCATCGGCGGACCCGACCCACACATTGCCCGTCTTGACGTTGATGAACGCCGCGGTGTTGCCTCCGACGACGGTCCGCATATCCGATTTGATGGTGGTGTTGCCGCTTTCGCTGACGGTGGAGGCCTCGATGTTGCTGGCCTTCGTACCTTCGGAGATCACGGTGGAGCCATCATGCTGGGCCACGTCGAACCGGGCCGCAGTGGAGGCGACGCCCGCGTCGGCGTCCCGGTTGCGCACGTTGAAACGGGCGGCCTTGCGGTCCTTGAGCGAAGTGACCCACACGGTGCCATCGTCGAGCTGCACGTGACGTTGCGTCACCGAACTGACGATGACGGCTCCGGCGACGATGCCCAGCAACAGCAGCAGCATGACGATCGGCGTGATCCACCGGCGACTGCCGGAAGGCAGCAGCTTGCGCAGCATCGACCCGAATCGCAACTGCCGTTCGTACGATTGCGCCGACTGGTTCTCGGCGTTCCTATGCTTGCTCATCGACTGGCTCTTCCCTGATTGTGCCCAAACTTTGCTTGACCGCGCATCCAACCGCATGCGCCTACCTGTTTGCCCGCATGCATGCCGGGCTGTATTGGTTCGTATCGGTTCATGTCACCCGCATCCGGCCGCAAACTCACGGCTTGGCCGCGCACGCGATCATGGGATTCTCGGACATCTGCCGGTCCGCGCGAACCAGACTCACCTGCACGCACGTCTGCGCGCCGTCGGCCGGATCGATTTCGATACTCGTCGACTCCGTGGTGGTGCCCTGCGCGTTCGGGTCGGTTCCCGAATCGCCGACCAGCGACCACGCGTACGAATCGCCATCCTTCGGCGAAGGATTGACCCATGTGAACCGCACTTTGCCGTCGGCGGTGTATTCGCCCGTAAGATCCTGCACGCTCGGCACACTGCCCGACGTGATCGCCGAATCGGGATCGTCCTCGGCATGGTTCTGGGCGCCATGGTTCTGCACCTGCACCTTGCTGTTGTCGGAGGACGCATCCATATTCGGCATGACGACGGTGACGAACGCCAACGCCATCACGACCACGGCGGCCGCCGCAGCAACCGTGACGGCCAACGGCTTCGCCCACCGGGCATGCTGTTTCGCAACCGGGGCGGACTGGTCGAATGCGGAAGTCTGCGCGTACATGTTCTGCGGATAATCCGGCACACCCTCGACGGTGGTCTGCACGGCACGGCCATACAAGGCCTGTTGCACGCGCTGCATGTCGCGCGCGAACTCCAACGCGGAATAGTAACGATCCTCGGGCGTACGGCTCAAGGCCTTACGCAACACCCGTTCCACTTCGGCCGGCACGTCGGGACGGTTGAGCTTGGGCAGCGGATTGTTGAGAATGACGGACTTGAGCCGTTCGGCCCGCACCTGCCGTTGGGAATCGCCCAGCACATCGGCGTAGAAATACTCGTACGGCGATTGGCCGATCAGCATGGCGAACAGCGTGGCGCCAAGCGAATAGATATCGGACGATTCATTGCCGCCACCGCCTTGGGCAAGCACCTCCGGCGCGGCCCACGCGATGGTGAAGCCGACACCCGGACGCCCATAGACGGACCCGGCGATGCCGAAATCGGCGAGCATGGGCATATTGTGCGCGTTGATGAGAATATTGCTGGGCTTGATGTCTCGATGGATGATGCCTTTGCGATGCGCGGTGAACAGCGCGCTCGCCAGATCGATACCGACGGTGAGCATCTGGTCGGCGGTGAGACGGCCATGCTCGAGGAACGTCTTGTAATTGCCACCCGGAGCGTATTCGAACACGGTGTAGCCGCGCCCGTTGACGGTCACGCCGTTCTCATAGACGGAAAGAATGTAGGGGTGTGTGGAGATCTGCCCCATGAAATTCGCTTCGGAACGGAAGCGGACCGCGGCACGTGGGTCGAGCGTGTTCTTGCTGATTTTGATGGCCACCTGACGGGCCGGGGAAAGCTGCTGGTACAGGTACACGTCGGCTTCGGAACCGGAGCCCAGCCGTTTGATCAGTGTGTAGCCGGGAATCTGAGGGGGAATGCTCCTTGAGGCTTCCATGCTTCCTCTTTCTTGTAGTTCCTGCCCGGTTCCGTGCGTTGCGTCTATGCTTCGACTGTACTCGTCGTCATGGGCAGGCCGTCTGTTCGCTGTTGAACCTTCCCGGGCTGCGCCGCTAGTCAATCTTATTGGTGGCGGTGTCCGAAAAACTTTGTAGAGGGTATCGATGTCCATATATAAAGATGGCGGTGTCCACGATGACGTTTTCAGGACGGCTTCGGACGATGATATGCGATTCGTGGCCGGACCGTTCGGCTAAGCTGGGGAGACATGATGGATGTGGACGATCTCGATGGCGCGACATTGGTTGCGGGGGCACCCCGCAGCGGCAAGACCCGGTTCGCGCTGGACATGCTGGTCGCCGCGATGAAGCGGCATGGCGACGCGTACGCCGTGATGACGGTCTCCGGCAGACAGGTGGCCGACCGGCTCGGCGACACCGTGATCCGCGAACTGTCCGCGATTTCGCAGGCGCGCCCCGTCACCACCCTGCCAGCCGTCGCGTTCCGCATCATGACCGCCGTGCGATCGCATGCCGGACAACCCCTGCCGAAACTGCTCAACGGGGCCGAACAGGACGTGGTCATCCGCCGCGTGCTCGCCAAGCATGCCGAACATGCCGAGCACGGCGACGAATGCTCCACCTGCGCGCTATTGCGCACCTACTTCGTGGTCGCCGACTGGTCGGGCATGGTGGTGGACGACGCCACCGACGCCTTCGCCAACCAGCTGCGCGACATGCTTGCCCGCATGAACGAGATCGGCGCGAAACCGGAACTCGAAGACGCGCTGATTTCCCGCGCTGCCGACGAACACGGCACGCTTGACGAACGACGCGAACGACTGCGCGTGCAATGGCGGCTCGCCTTCGCGCTGCGCGCCGAATACAACCAGGCCATCAACGAGGCATATCCGGACCAATACCGTCTCGACGCCTCGCAGCTCATGATCGACGCCGCGGCCGCCGTGAACGAAGCCGAAACGTCCGACCTGCCGAAACTCGTCATCGTCGACGATTTCCAGGACGCCACACTCGCCGGCTTCGACTTTCTCACCGCATTGCGCAACCGTGGCGTGCGACTGTTGCTCGTCGGCAACCCCGACGAGGCGGTGCAGACGTTCCGCGGATCGTACCCTGAATATTTGTTCAACATGGCGCAATCGCGATTGGGCGCGCGACTGGTACGGCTGGAACCGTCCCATATGGCCGAAGGCACGGACCTGGCTGCGGTGACGAGCCGCGTGAGCCTGACCATCGCCAGCACGGAATCGACCGACGACGCGCTGGCGAACCGCCCCGGCAAAATGCCGGCCATCGCCATACCGGAGACGCACGACGGCAGTCTTGAAGCCGCGATGTACCGTTCCACCGTCGAAGAACTCGACGACGTGGTGTGGAAAATCAAAACCGAACATCTCGAACACGGCCGCGACTGGAACGACATGGCCGTGATCGCCCACGACAACGCCACCGTGCGCACGTTCGGTGAACGGCTACGCGCCGACGGCGTGCCCGTACGCTATTCGAGCGTGACCCGCCCCCTCAAGGACGAGCCGTTCGTGCAGGGCCTGTTCTCCATGATCGAACTGGCCGAACTGAAACGGCAAGGCATCGCCACCTCGTCCATGAACCTCGACACGGCCGGCGCATACGTGCGCTCACGCGTCGCATCAATCATGAACTCGCCGCTGATCACCACCCCCGGCGAACGTCCGGCTCGGCTGTGCGTGGTCGAATCGGCGATGAACGCGCTCGGCTCGCTGGCCACGGTTTTGCATGACGATACAGCCGATCCGACCACGTCCGACACGTCCGGACGCGCGCTGCTGCCACAGCTGATCGACGATTGGAACGATTACGTCGAAGCCTTCCACACCGCACGCGCGGCGGCATCGGCGTCGGACGCGGAAAACGCTGCCGACATGGGCCTGCCGGCAATCGACACCGACGACCGGCTGATGACGGGAGAGCGTGCCGCTGAGGACGCGGACGAACCATCCTTCGGCATGAACGCGCTGTACATCCTGCTATTGGAAGGCGACACCGACCGCGTGCTCGACGCGATCGCCTCCGTACTGGGCCGCAAAGACCCCCAAGCGCAAGCCTTCGCACGCCTGTGGAAAGCGCTCGACGATACCCTGCGGTCGGAGGCACGCCTGACATCCCACGAACCGCAATACATGCTCGACTGTGCATGGCAGGCGTTCGGCAAAGCCGAAATCTGGCAGAAAACGGCGTTGCGCAACAACGCCGAAGGCCGCGCGGCCAACGACCGGCTCGACACCGCGATGCGCCTGTTCAGCTACGCGTCCGGCGGCGAATCGAACGGCGTGACGGCAGCGCACACCATCGACGCGTTCATCGAACAGGTCCGCGCGCTCGCCATCGAAGCCGACTCCCTGGCGCACACCGCGCCGATCGATCAGGCCGTGACGCTCACCACGCCCGCCGGAGCTGCCGGAAAACATTGGAAACTAGTATTCATGCCTGCGTTCCAACAAGGCCAATGGCCGAACCTCTCACCGCGCAACACCCTGTTTGGCGGGGAGGAGCTCGCCGACATCATGCTGCATGGACGACTGTCCGACGACATCGTCACTTCCGCAGGCCGCGAAAACGCGCAGCTCGCCGCGGTGCTCGCCTCCGAACAGAAAAGCCTCCTTGTGGCGCTCACCCGCGCCGATGAGCGCGTGACGGTAAGCGCGGTCCTCAACGAAGACCATGTGCCGTCCGACTTCCTCTACGGCTACCTGCCGGAATGGTTCGACCGCGACCGGGATGCCGATGCGGAAACACGCGTGTACACGGCGGTCGGCGAGGCCGGCGAATACGCGGGACTGGAGGCCGACCCGCGTGGCCTGGTCGCCGCCGCGCGAAGCGTGCTGGCCCATGCGCCGGCCGATTCCCCCCAAGCGCGCGATGCCGCGCAAGCCTTGGCGTTGTTGGCATCGCATGGCATCGCCGCCGCGAATCCCGACAATTGGGCGTTCCTTACGGAACATGCGGGAGCCGACGATATGACGGGAATCGACGGCAAGATGGAATCTGACGGAAAAACGGAGCATGCCGACAAGGCGAAGCTTATCGAACAACCGGAATCCATCGAAAAAACGGACGGCCAATCCGACGTGGTCACCCTTTCTCCATCCGCCGTGGACAGTTTGTGGGCGTGCCCGGTGTGCTGGATGCTGGAGAACCGTTTCGCCGGCCCACGCATGGGCAGCGCGGCCACCAGCTTCGGCTCGCTCATCCACGCCGTCGCGCAACAGGCCACCGAAGCCGGCCTCGACCTGCCCCAAAACCACACCGCGGTAAGCGACGAGGACAACATCGACGAAATCGCCCAATGGATGATCAGCCGATACAAGACCCTACGTGGCGACCTCAACGCCATCGACGACCCCGAGGAACGGTACAAGGCGCTCGGCAAGGACGCGAAGGCGTCGGTCGCATTGCGCAACATCGCCACATATTTCGTCAAGTCGAACCGTACGGGATACCCGTCGAACAACACCGAAAACATCACCGTGGGAACATTGGACCATGCCGAAGCGGAACGGCAGTTCGCCGCGCGATTCGACTTCGACGACATCCTCGACGCCTACAACGCCATCGACGGCAACGCTCCGATCTCCCGCGACGAACTCATCGCCATCATGGGCGCGCTCGTCGACGGCTGGCCGGAAACCGGCATGAGCGACCGGCTCACCGTACGCCTGTCGGGCAGAATCGACCGTCTTGAACACCGCCGTACCGCAGACGGCCGCGAACAGGTACGGCTGATCGACTACAAAACCGGCAAAGTGCCAAACGGACGCTCCCTGTTCAGCGACCTGCAGCTCGTCTGCTACCAGCTGGGCCTCGCATTCCCGGAACACGGCGGAAAACGCGGCGCGCAGGCGATCGCAGCCATGCCGGACATCACCCAAAGCGCCCTGTTCCACGTCATGGAATACGCGGCACCCGCGCCACGCAAAGGGCAAGGCGACGAAGCGTACCACCAGCAGGCGCTGTTCGCCGGCGGAAGCATCAACGCGGGCGATTTCATACCCCGCAAATACGTGCCCAAAATGGCCAGCGTCTTCACCAGCGGCCTCGACGACGTCGAACGGCCGGCGCAGGTCAGCGAAGAACATTGGAAGCAACTTCTGGAATCGCGGTCGAAGATGACGGTATGGTCGCGGACCATGATCTCCCGCGTCTTCTATGCGGCCGCGGCGAGCCGGGCCACCCGCATCACCGCGCGTCCGACCGTGGAACACGTCGGATACTGCAGAACGTACGGCAGTGGGGTCTGCCCGGCCTGCCAAGGCGAGCAGAACACCGTATTCGAAAGGACCGTGGCATGAACGGGAGTAACGGTATGAACGGAAGCATGTCAACGAACGGGGCCACAGCAAAGGGCGATGCGATGGGCACTGTGCCGGCCGCCACGCCGAAATTCACCGACAGTCCGGAACAGGCCGCCGTCATCCAAGCCCCCTCATACGAGGACGTGGTCGTGGTGGCGGGCGCCGGCTCCGGCAAAACCTACACCATGACCCGCCGCATCATCACCCTCATCGACCAGGGCATCAGTCCCGAGAAGATTCTGGGCCTGACCTTCACACGCAAAGCCGCCTCCGAACTGCTTTCGCGCGTCTCCGCTGCCGTGACACGCAACCAAGCCGGACGCGGTACACGCGTCGCCTTCCTCAAACCGGAAGTCTCCACCTATGACGCGTTCTTCCAAACCATCGTGCGCCAATACGGCCTGCTCGTCGGCTTCGACCAAAACACGCAGCCATTGAGCGAGGCCGGAGCCATGCAGCTCATCCACACCGTGCTCGACAAGCACATGGACCAGCTCATGGCCTTCGACCAAGGCGGCGACGAACTCGGCAAATTCTCCACCATCGCCGGCAACGTGTTCACCCTATCCAACGCCATCGCAGGAGCCATGATCGGCAGCGACTGCACCAGCTTCGACGAAGCCGTGGAACGCGTGCGCGCATGGGATAAGGCGTTCGTGGCGCAAGTGGCCAAAGCGCTTGAAGACGAGGACGTTCCCGATGACGAGCCGAAAGTGGGCAAGGCTCCGAAACAGAAGAAAAAGGAATCCGACACCGCCTTCGAAACCCGCATGCGCGAATACCGCGCCCAATGCCACCAACTCTGCGTCTACAAGACCGCGCAATTGGCCGGCACGGCCCGCAAACGCGACCTGCTACTCGACCTCGTGGCCGACTACCACGCCGAAAAACGCGCCCTCAACATGGCCGAATTCAGCGACTTCACCATCGCCGCATTCCAACTCGTCACCCGATTCCCCTCCATCGGAGCCACCTACCGCAAACGCTACACGCACGTGCTGCTCGACGAATACCAAGATACCTCCACCACGCAGGCGGCCCTCCTGACCGCACTGTTCCACGCCGATTCCACCCATCGCAGCGCGGTGAACGCCGTCGGCGACCCCTTCCAATCGATCTACGCGTGGCGAGGAGCCAGTCCAGGCGCATTCCGCATGCTGCAACACGACTTCGGCCACGACGCCACCGACAAGCCCTACACGCTGACCGTCACCCGACGTAACTCGCGCATGGTGCTCGAAGCGGCCAACAATCTGACGAAACCATTGCGCCTGCCCGCCAGACGTCGCGGCAGCTCGCTTATGCGCGAAGTGGACGTGCCCCCGCTCGCCAACATCGACAATGCCCCCGAAGGTACGCTCGGCGTGCTCGGCTACGCCACATTCGGCCAGGAAATCGACGCCATCGTACGCTTCGCCAAACAAGCGATCGTACTGCACACGCCAACCGAAAACGAGCTCGCCGACGGAGCCAAAGACAACCGTCCGCACGTGGCGCTCCTGTTCCGCTCCAAAACGCAGATGCCAGCCTACGAGGACGCACTGGAACAAGCCGGCCTCACCACACTCGTCGTCGGCCAGGCCGCACTCCTGGAACGTCCCGAAATCAAAGACATCCTCGCCCTGCTGCACGTCGTATGCGACCACACCGACAGCGCCGCGCTCATGCGGCTGCTCGCCACGCCACGATTCGGCCTGTCCGCCGACGATCTGCAGGCGCTCGCCGGCATCGCCGAACGGCTCAACACCGCGCAACGCTACCGCGCGCTCGTGTCGGCCGGCATTGTGGAGGCGGATGCGAATCCGTCCGACGCCGACATCCGCGCCACCGTGCGCGCCTACCGCGACCAAGTGCCCAACGCCGTCTTCCTGATCGACGTGCTGCTGCGCGGCGATCTGCGGCACCTCGTCGACGGCGTATTGAGCCGTACGGGAGCCGCGAGCGTCATCCACGCCGGTCGCGTCATCCAACAGGTGCAGCGCATGGTCGGCCATCCGTTGCCGGAAGTGGTACGCACGGCCATCACCGCGCTCGGACTGGACATCGACCTGCTGCTCGCCGAACGGATGCGGCATCCGGATGCCGGCAATCGTGCCACATCGCATGCCGCTTCGTCACTCGACGCGATGCTGTCTCTGGTGGACACCTACTTGCAGGAAATCGCCGCGCAGGGCACGCCAAGCCTGCGCGCGTTCATCTCGTGGGTGGATTCGCTGCGTGACGCGTCCGATGACAACGCCACCGCACCAGATACCCCCGTCGATGTGGTGCTCATGACCGTGCACCAGTCGAAAGGCCTGGAATGGGACGCCGTGGCCGTGGTCGGCATGCGCGACGGCACCTTCCCGTCCAGTCAAGGCGACCACCTGAGCGTCAAAACGGACGAAGACCATCCGGGCGGTCGGCGCGACGGCGTATGGGAGCCGCCGGAATACTTCGAAAAAGCCCACACTTGGCTGGAAGACCCGTCCGCGGTGCCGGTTCCGGTGCGCGCCGACGCGGATATCCTGCCACGATTCCCGCACGACGCGCCCATCGGGGGCAATCCCGTGGAATCGCTCGACGGATTGGACGATGCGGAAGTGATCGACGACGAGGTGTTCGGCACCTTGCGAACCATGGCCGTCGACGATATGGAAGGAATGGATCCGGCAAGCCTGTACCTGACGCAACAGGAGGAATACGGCCGCCGACTGCACGCCGACGAACGCCGTCTCGCCTACGTGGCGTTGACGCGCGCCCGCTACGAGGCGCTGCTCGTATACAGCGGATGCAACGAGACGAGCCGCGACTCCCGCCTGGCGGAGGGAAAGAAAAGCGCCGCGCCGTCGAATTTCTGGCTGGAGACGCGCGATTCGATGAACGGAATCGTCACCGCGGTACGCGAACCGGACAACCTGTCCGACGATGTGGACGGCTCCCCGCACACGCTGGGACTTGACCTGCCCGACGGCTATTTCGTAGGCGAACACGCCCGCGATTTCGAGAATGCCGTGGTGGGCGATGCGTGGAACACGCCGCTCGAACCGGTCTCGGACGACCATACTTTGCCTTGGCCGTGCGATCTGAGCGCCGATGTCGCCGACAAGCTGCGTGCCGCGGCCGAACAGGTACGTGCCGTCGAATCCGACGAACCGAATATCGCTGAATCCACGGGAACGCAGGGCGACGTTGCCGATGAATCCGCCACGCCATCGCCGGAAACCGGAAACTCACTGCTGCGTCTCGCCAAACTGCTCGTCGCCGACGAACATCTCATGCCGGAACCGGACGCGGCTGACGCAGGCGAATCGCAGGACGCCTTCGACGAGGCCGTGCGTGCCAAAGGCGAACGTATCCTTGCTGCCGGCCGCCAAAACGTCACCTCGCTGCAAGCGCGCGCCGGCTCCATGGGCGAGCGTGACTCCCGCGCCTACTGGCGTGGTCTGGTCCGTCCGATTCCGCACGTCGCCTCGCCGGCGGCACAGCTCGGTACGCGGTTCCACGCATGGGCTGAGCGTTTCATCATGGCGGATGCGGACGTCGACGGCATCGGCGGTACGGAAGGTGCTGCCGGTATGGCCGCGCAGTCGCGTGCGGAACTGATCGCATTGATAGGTGATACGCAAGTCGACGCGGACAACGGCGGCGTGCAATCGCAGGATGCACCATCGCAGGACGCCCAATTGCGAGACGAACGGAAACTGGCCGCTTGGCAGCGTCGTCTCGTCGCCTCGCCGTGGGCAAAACGACGTCCAGCATGGGCGGAACGCCAGCTCGTCGTCGACATGCCCCAGCTTGGCACCATCGTCAACGGCAAACTCGACGCGGTGTTCTTCGGCGGTCTCGACGAAACGGACGAGACGAAACGCTACACCGTGGTCGATTGGAAAACCGGCGTAAAACCACGCAAACCGGACGAAATCAAAGAGAAACTCGCACAGCTCGACCTGTACCGCCTGCTGCTCGCGGCGATGGAAGGGGTGCCGTTGGATGCAATCGACGCCTGTCTCTACTATGTGAGTGAGCCTCACGAGGCCGATCGGGAGCTTGACGCCCTCGACAAAACAGAAGAAGAGATCCTTGCCGAGTTGAGCTACGGAATTCCGCAGCAATCCGACAACGACTAGTGCCGGTGCGCAATGGCTCCTTGACCGAAGAAAGCGGGGGAGCGGCGCTTTCCGGCCTGCCTGCGGGAGAAACCGCTATGCAGGCAGCGTTGTGGAGGAACGCCGCTACCCTCGTGCAGCATGTGTGGGCGGGCGCACATGCCGGACGCAACGACAGTTAAGGAGTGTTTGATATGGCTGCGAACAGCGCAACCGCAATCCCGAACGCCGGCATGGGTGCCGGAACAAACAACGCATCGGCAATCGTCTTCCGTCCCATCGGCTGGGGCGATCTGGACGCGGTGGTCGACCTGTTCGACCGTACCTGGCCGCAGGATGTGGACAAGGTCGGCGCGGACATGTCGCGGCTGATCTCCCGATATTTCGTGCTGCACTACCTGCTGCCGACCACGTTCGCCAACGGCGCGTTCGCCGCCGACGGCACACTCGCGGGCGTCACGTTCATCCGCGTCGCCGGCGAGGCGCCGCAGCTCGACGAAATCGAAGTCGGCGAGGAAATGAAGGCCTTGGAACGCCGCATCGACGCCGATCCGGAGGCCGCCAAGCATATGGCGGCGCTGAAATCCGGCTTCTCGGTGGAACTCGATCTGGAACGCGAAGGGCGCGCCAACGAAACCACCATGGGCGAGCTGGAACTGTTCATCGTCAACCCCGACGTGCGCGGCCACGGTGTGGGCGGGCGGCTTTGGAGACGCATGCAGGAGCATTTCGCCGCATGGGACGTGCCCGCGTTCTACCTGCACACCGATTCCGACTGCGACGTGAGCTTCTACGACCACAAGGGGTTGGACTGCATCGCGCACCGCACGGCAAGCGAGACGGTCGCCCGGCTCGGCGGCAGTGCCGACGGCGAAGTGCCGCCACTGTTCGACGACATGTTCATCTACCGGGGAAAGGTGACGGCGTGACGGGCGCGAAACCGCAATCGCAATCGCACGAACCGCAGAAAACGCAATCGCCATACGCGCAGCTTTTCCGCATTCCCGGCACGAAGGCGTTCTGCGTGTCCGGAGCCATCGCGCGACTGCCGATGTCCATGATGGGCCTCGGTATCGTGCTCGCGCTCAACCACATGTACGACAATTGGACGATCGCCGGCGTGATGAGCGCCGCGTACGTGCTCGCCACCGCCGCGGTCACGCCGCTGTACGCGCGCCTGTTCGACCGGTTCGGCCAGCGCAAGGTCGGTCCGGTGATCCTGACGGTGCAGGTCATCGTCATGCTGGGCTTCGCGTTCGCCGCACTGATGCGCGTGCCGATTCCGCTGCTGTTCGTGCTTGCCGTGGTCATGGGCATGACGCAGTTCTCGTTCGGCGCGCTCGTACGCACCCGTTGGGCGTACGTGCTCGACCGCGCCGACAAGGAGGACCTGCTCAACACCGCGTATGCGCTCGAATCCGCCATCGACGAGATCGTGTTCATCTTCGGGCCGATTCTGGCGGCTTTCCTGGCCGCGTCCGTGCATCCCGTATCACAGCTGTTCGTGCCGACCCTCGCCTGCGCGTTCGGCGGTGCCGTGTTCTTCGCATTGCGTGACACTCAACCGCCGGTATTGCGCGAAATCACGGTCGTCGCGGCCGGTACGGACGATGCTGACGTGCGATTGGCGGCCGCTGGTGCCGCTGCGAACGGTACTGCTGGTACCGCTGCTTCCGCGAATCGTTTCGACCTCGACCGGCTCAAGACGGACGGCCGCGACCGCAACAAGCGCAATGTGCTCACCTATGCGGGCGTGCTGCCGCTCCTCGCCGTGTTCATCGTGTTCAACATGGCGTTCACCGCGTTCGACACGTCCATGACCGCCGTCATGAAATCGCTGCACCTCGACTCCGTGCTGGGTGTGCAGCTCGCCATGCTGGCCGTCGGCTCCTGCATGGGCGCGCTGGTCTTCGGCTCGCGCGAGCTCAGAGGCTCCCGTTGGCGTCACATGATCATGTTCCTCGCGTTGATGACCGTCGGCTTCGTGGTGATCCACCTGTGCCAGGGCAACCTGATCGTGATGGGACTGGTGGAGATCCTCACCGGCCTGACCGACCGCCGCGAGGCTGCAAAGCAGCTGTATGCGTGGGGCGCAAAGGAGATCCTCATCTCCCACAACAGCGAAATGCTCGTCTATGACGGCAAGGACTTCTTCACCTGCCCGGTCAAGGCGCGCAACCTCTCCGGCCGCACCGGACGCGGCGACACCACCTTCGGCGCCTACCTTGCAAAGCGCATGACCGGCAGCCCGATCGCGGAGGCTCTGCTCTTCGCTACCGCAGCGGTTTCCCTGAAGATGGAAGCGCCCGGCCCGCTCTCTGCATCCGAGGCCGACATCCAGAAGTATATCGACGAATTCTATGCCTGATTTCATATGAATTCGATCATCATTTTTCACAAAAATCACTGAAATCCCAGCGTGAACGGCTTAATCCCTTGTCTTTCACCTGCAAATACGCTATCATTATGGCAGTACCCTGATACTGCCGAAGAGACGGAGGTAACGGGTATGGAACGATCCGTAAGATCAAGGAAGGAAGCTGCAAGCCATATGCGCCACGTAACCATTAAAGATATCGCCCGTATTGCCGGCGTCTCCACTTCGACCGTATCCCGCGCCCTCAGCGGCTCCAAGGAGCTGAGCGAGGCGACGCGCGAGCGGATCGTAAAGATCTGCAATGAACAGGGCTATCGCGTCAACGCGCTCGCGCGCAGTCTCATTCGCAGCCGTACCAACGTAATCGGTCTCATCGTTCCCGAGGTGACCAATCCTTTTTATGCCGAGGTTTCGCTCGGCATCGAAACGCACGCCCGCCAGCTGGGCTATAATGTCATGCTGTGCAACAGCCAGCAGGACACCAAGACCACCGAGGAGCTGTTCGGCTTTCTCTCCAGCCACCAGGTGGACGGCATTATTCTCGCCAATTCCCACAGCGACGCGCCCCGCTGGATCCAGCAGTTCGCGCCGCATCTTCCGACCGTGCTCCTCGGCACGCCCGCCTCTCTAAGCGGCGACGAGGTCAACTCGGTCTGCGTCGACAATCTGGCAGGCGGCCGCCTTGCAGCGGAATACCTGCTGTCGCTCGGCCACCGGAGCATCGCCTATCTCGGCCACCGTTCCGGCAGCCTGACCCATCAGCTGCGCCTGCGCGGCTTTATGGAGGTGCTCGGGAAGGAAGGCCTTACGCCTACCGTCATCGAGAACACCGCAGACTCCTCTTCCATCGGCGCCGGCTATGAGCTGAGCCGCAAGCTGTTCAACGAGGGCTGCCCCCATACCGCCATTTTCGCCGCGACCGACTCGCTCGCCCTCGGCGCTATGCAGGCGGCCGACGAGTTCGGCATTTCCATCCCGGACGACCTTTCGCTTCTTGGCTTCGACAATATCATCTATTCGTCCCTGCCCAAGATCACCCTGTCCACCATCGACCAGAGAAAGTCTCTGCTCGCAGAGGCTGCGGTCGATATCCTCACCCAGATCATCGAGTCCGATGAACGGGATGAGTTCACCCACCGCATGATCCGCCCGGCGCTCATCCGCCGCTCTTCATGCGCATCCATCGTCGACTGAGCGAAAGCAGACTCGCACGGCACAGGACGAACTTCACACACTCGTCTCTTTCTCACACACTCACTTCACACACCATATGCTGCCGTGTGCCCCTGCAACCGCTTTTTCTGAACCATACCAACTTTTTGAACAGCTCGCCCCGACCGGCAACGGTTCAAAAGAACACAAGCTGCCGTTCCTGCGGCAGCCTTTGTTTTGCCGCAAAAGCGCTGTTCGCTCCCGGAAAAGGAGAGATAACCATGTACAAAATCGAAACGCACCTCCACACGACCTATATTTCCCACTGCGGCTGGCTCGGCGCACAGGCCATCATGAAGGCGTATTCCGCCGCCGGCTACGACGCCATCTGCGTGACCGACCACTACAACCGTGATACCTTCGACTACATCGAAATGGACCTGTCCACCCCGGGCAGCAAGACCCGCGACTTCCTGCTCGGCTACCACCGTCTCAAGCGCGAGGGTGAAAAGTACGGCATCCGTGTTTATGCGGGCGCAGAGCTGCGCTTTGACGGCTCTCAGAACGACT
>OLVR01001010.1_pt1 | contig 30237 bp, 29 predicted proteins | sample 1673261 | NCBI WGS metagenome assembly OLVR01 (sample SAMEA3178938, study PRJEB25190) | human gut metagenome | biome: human gut; feature: human-associated habitat; material: faeces | place: Austria | collected 2013 | reverse complement strand
ATAAGCGACAACTTATAATATTTTGATTTCTACAGTTCGCCCGCCCAGGTTCTCATAAATTCTGTGGGACACTGACAGTACCGTGCGACCCTCGGACGCCCGCCGCAGGGCCTCCAGCACGCGGGCTTCAGTTTCGGCGTCCAGGTTGGCGGTGATCTCGTCCAGCAGCAGCACGGCGGGGTCCGCCGCGGCGGCTCGGGCGATGGACAACAGCTGCCACTCGCCCTGAGAAAACATCCCTTCACTGCACGGGGTGTCGTAGCCGTCGGGCAGCGCTTCGATGGCCCCGTCAATGCCCGCCAGTTGGGCCGCATGTTTGGCCATCTCGGCGGTGATCTGCGGATCGCCCAGTGTGATCTGGTCCAGCACGGTGCCGGGCACGCGGGCAAAATGCTGCTCCACACAGCTGATGCAGGTGCGGCGCTCCCGGTCGGTGATGTCCGCCACCGGTACGCCGCCAATGGTGACGGTGCCGCTTTCGGCCGGGTACAGCCCCAGCAGCAGCTTGAACACGGTACTCTTGCCCGCGCCGGTGCGGCCGATCAGCGTGACCTGCTCGCCCTGTTTCACGGTCATCGAGAAGTCATTCAGCACATGTTTCTCGCCGTAGCCAAAGGTGACGTGGGAAAGTTCCACATCGCCCCGGGCCGCCCTGGTACGCTGTGCGGAAATTTCCCGTTCCGGCTGGGCCAAAAACGCATCAATGCGTTTCACGCCCGCCATGGCAGACTGGATGGTCTGAACCTCCATGCCCAGGCTTTCAATGGGGGCGAAAATACGCGATATGTAGTTGATAACGGCTACCGAGGTGCCGACGGACATGCCGAACAGCTCCAGCACCACCGCGTTGCCGGAGGCCGACAGCAGCATAACGATGCCCACCACCACGGCGTTCAGCAGCAGCACAACGGGGGAGTAGACGGCATCGTAAAAGTTAGTGCGCTCCATGGCGGCGTAGCCCGCGCCGATGCACCGGTCATAGCGGCGTTCCATGTACTGCTCCATGCCCAGCGCGCGGATGGTGCGGATGTTGTGCAGCGTCTCGGGCACCTGGCCGGAGACGGCGGCCACAGCCCGGCGGTTGTCCAGCTGAGCGGCCAGCATGCGGCGCTGTACACGGCGGGTAAACACCGCGAATAGCGGCAGTACCAGCATTAAAATCAGCGCAAGGCCATGATTTTTCACGGCGATGACCGCCATAATGGAAAGGATGCGGCAGGCGTCCGCCACCATGCTGATGATGCCGGAGGTGAACAGCGCCTCCACGGCATCCACATCGCCGGAGAAGCGGCCGACCACCTCACCGGGGTTCTGGTCCACCAGCGTGGCCACCGGCAGCTGCGTCAGCTTTTGAGACATCTCCCGGCGCAGGGCATGGGTCATTTTCTGCCCGAACAGCACCAGCAGGCTCTCCTGCGCCGAGGACAGGATACCCTCCAGCGCCAGACTGCCGAAGTAGAGCAGCGCCGCCAGAAGGCTCAGGGGGAGTCCCCCCGTCAGCCGGTCGATGATGCGGGCCAGCACCAGCGGCGGCAGAAGCGACGCCGCCACCGAGGCTGCCACACATAAAAGCGTCCCCACGGTCAGCAACCGGTGCTCCCCCGCCGCCGCCCGGATGGCGGCAAACACGCCTTTTTTCTGTCTGTTTTTCATGACTGCTCCCCTCCCGTCTGACTCTCATACAGCTGGCGATACACCGGAGCGGATGCCATCAGCTCCTCATGGGTCCCCACAGTGACTTTGCCGTTCTCCATGAAGATCACCTGCCGCAGCTGTGGGAAGTGATACAGCCGGTGGGAAATCAGGAACACCACCTTGTCCTTGGCATAGTCCTGCAAATGGGCGAACACCTCGTCCTCGGTGCTGCGGTCCAGCGCAGAGAAGGGGTCGTCAAGCACCAGCACCGGCCGGGGATGGGCAAGGGTACGGGCCAGCGCCAGCCGCTGGGCCTGCCCGCCGGACGGGCGGGCGCCGCCGCTGCCGATGAGGGGATCGGGTCCGTTTTCCATCGCCGACACCTCCCCCTCCAGCGCCGCAGCGGCCAGATACGGCGCTGCGTTCTGTCCCTCACCGCAGAGGACGTTATTGCAAACGGTATCGGCGCTGAGTTCCGGGTCGTGGCCCAGATACCCCACCGTGGCGGCGATCTGCCGGGGCGTCAGGGAGGAGAGCTCCCGCCCCCCGAACCGAACCGAGCCGCCATAGGGCGCTTCGCACAGGAACACCCGCCCCAGCGTAGACTTGCCGCAGGCCACCGCCCCGGTGATTCCGATGATGTCGCCGGGCTGCGCCGTCAGGGTCAGGCCGGCGAACACCGGCGTGTCCCCATAGGCAAAGGACAGGTCATTCAGCGCCACCTCCGCCGGGGCCGGGACGGCCAGCGGCTCCAGCTCCTCCGGGGCCTTCATCAGCGGCCGGATGCGCTTCCACGACACCTCCGCCTTCTGCACGGCATTGAAGAGCTTGGCCGCCTTGGAGGACTTCACCGTCAGCTTGGTGAAGCAGGAGAGGAAGGTGGTGAAGGCCGCAATGTTCCATGTGCTCCACCCCGTTCCCAGCACATTTTTCGCCCCGAACCACAGGATGAACAGCACCCCTGCCTCCGACACCGCCAGATACAGCGGCGGCAGGGCCGCCTGCCACACGCTGCTGCGGACGGCAGTCCGTTCATAGTCTGTCAGTGTCTCCTCGTACTGCTGCTCACGGGCGCTCTCGCAGCCGTAGATGCGGTAGGTGACGGCGTTCTCCGCACGGTCCAGCGTAGCCGCCCGGAGGCTTCCCGCCGCCTTTTTATAGGCGGCTCCCGCCCGCTGCACCGGCTTTTTCATCCACGCCGCACAGATATAGGAAACCGGTGTGAACAGCAGGCTCAGCAGCGCCAGCCGCCAGTCATACACAAGAAGCATCACCGCATAGCCCGCCAGCGCCACACCGGTGTCGAACAACTCCGTGGTGAATTTCCGCATCCCCTCCACGCAGTCGTCCACGTCGGAGATGGCCTTGGTCATCAGCTCCCCGGCCCCCTCCTGCTCCAGAGCGGCCCGGCTCTGGAGCACTAAGTTGGCGTACAGGATGCCCTTCATCCGGCGGCTGACGTTGTTGGCAAAGCGCCGGACGTAAAACCGCTTGACGAACCGGGCTGCCTGCACTGCCAGCGTCACAAGGACGTAGCTCAGCACCAGCGTCACCATCCGGGCCGCCGTCTCCCGGTCCCCCAGAATATCCGCCAGACACTGGGCCAGCCGTCCCTCAAACCATGGGGCAGCCAGCAGGCCCACGTTATAGAGTAGGCCCGATATCGTCACGAGGGTCAGCGGCAGCCACTCCGTGCGGAAGTAGGAGCCGATCCGATCCGGCCGAAACGCCTTATTCTCCCTCATCACCTATCCCTCTCTCTGCCGCCTGCCGGAAGTGCGGAAACCCCGCCCGGCTCTCCGTCTTGGAGACTGTGTAGAGCTTATGCAGCGTCGCCGCAAAGGCGGCAGCCTCCTCCTGCGAAAGCGCCGCCGTCAGGTATTCATAGAAGGACGCCTCGATCTCCGCCTTGGAGGAGCGCAGGCTCTCCGCCTTCTCCGTGGGGTACAGCAGCTGACTGCGCCGGTCGTTGGGGGCGTCCCGGCGAACCAGATACCCCTTTGCCTCCAGATTCTTCGTCCTCCGGGCAATGGCAGCCTTGTCGGCGTGGAGAAGCTCCGCCAGCGCCGCCTGCGTGCAGCCGGGGTGGTGGCGCAGCGCATGGATCAGGTCGATCTCCGCCGTCCCCACGTCCTTCTCCCGCAGTGTACGCACCACCAGCTTCTCCGCCTCACGGGCGATCTTCGTGATCTTCCGTTCCGTAATGTCCATGGTCCCCTCCTGTCTCCAAAAAAGATGTATCTACATCGTTGTATGTACAACCATTATAGTGCATCCGCTCGCGTTGTCAATGGCTGCTGCTCGTTTTCCTTCGCAGGCCGCTCTATGAAGGTATTTTCCGCAAAATCACATTTTGCCGGTGATTCCGTCCGGCAGGCGGGCGGGACGATTGACAGTCGGGATGCCCGGTGCTATCGTGGCGGTAACTACACGAAAGGAGTACTGCGCCATGACCCCGGCCTGCGGCTTCTTCCACCACGCCTGCGAGTATAGTGGTGTGGAGCTGGTGACGTCTCCCCTGATGGATGATGCTGCATAAGGCTCTCTATATTCCCTGTGCCATTCTGGTCTGTGTATGGGCGGCGCATCTGGTGTACTTCCTCTGCTTCGTCAAGACCCTCCGCAAGGAGCCGGAGACGACGGAGTCCTGAGCCGCTTCTTGCAAAGTGTAAGGCTTCGGGTATATTTTCTCCTTCCTTTTATTCCGTTTCTCTGCTATACTGGAGCCATACTAGGAAACACACGGCGGAGGTTCTTCCCTTCTCTGCCGGAAAATCGTAAGGAGGATACCACCATGCGTTATGAAATCAAAGGCACTCCCTTCCCCGTGGTGATCTGTCAGCTGGAAGACGGCGAGCAGATGGTCACGGAGCGTGGCTCCATGGTCTGGATGAGCCCTAATATGGAGATGCAGACCCATGGCGGTGGACTGGGGCGGATGTTCTCTAAAATGTTCTCCGGCGAGAGTATGTTCCAGAACATCTACACCGCTCACGGCGCCGGGATGATCGCCTTCGGCTCCAGCTTCCCCGGCCAGATCAAGGAGATCGCCATCACTCCCGGCCACGATATGATCCTTCAGAAGAGCGCCTTTCTGGCCGCCGTGCCGGGAGTAGAGCTGTCCATCCACTTCAACCAGCGGCTGGGCGCGGGCCTCTTCGGCGGCGAGGGCTTCATCATGCAGCGCCTCAGCGGCAGCGGCATGGCCTTTGCCGAGATCGACGGCACGCTGGTGGAGTACGACCTCCAGCCGGGTCAGCAGATCGTGGTGGACACCGGCAACGTGGCGGGCTTCACCGCCGGGGTGCAGATGGAGATCCGTCAGGTTCCCGGCATGAAGAACAAGCTGTTGGGCGGCGAGGGCCTTTTCAACACCGTCCTCACCGGTCCCGGACGTATCTGGCTGCAGACCATGCCCATCTCCGGCGTGGCCGCCGCCCTGCTGCCCTATATCCCCACCGGCAACAATTAAGCTGTCTGTCAGGCCCGCAGAGTCCTTCTTTGCGGGCTTGGCAAATTTTTTTATTTTTCACGCAATAAAACCGCATCTCCACGCATTACAGGGATGACAGGAGATAAAAGCCTATGACTGCATGGCCCGCCACAACCGAATATGCCGGCAGCAGTGCTCATCTGACGGAGCTGCTGGCCGCCATCGCCGCCGGGCAGCAGGATGCGCTGGCGCAGCTCTACCATCTCACCCGAACGGCGGTGTATGGTCTGTCGCTGTCGTACCTGAAAAACACCCACGACGCACAGGATATCACGCAGGATGTATTCGTTCATGTGTGGGATCACGCCCCGCAGTATCGCCCCACCGGCTCTCCCATGGGCTGGCTGCTGACGGTCTGCCGGAATCTGTGCCTGATGCGCCTGCGGCGCACGGAGCGCCACGCCGTTCTCAGCGAGGCAGAATGGGACGCCATTCCCCAGCAGGAGACCGGTCTGACCACAGAGGAGCGAACGCTGCTGCAGCACGTTCTGTCCCGTCTGGGGGAGGAGGAGCGGCGCATCGTACTGCTCCATGCCGTCACCGGGCTAAAGCACCGGGAGATCGCCGCTCTGCTGGAGCTGCCCCTCCCCACCGTCCTGTCGAAGTATCACCGAGCAATCCGAAAAATGCGTGCTGATCTGGAAGGAGATAACGCCCATGACAAATGAAAAGCTGGAACAGTGCCTTGCACAAGCGCTGGAAAAAACAGCCCCCCATGACGTGGACGGCGTTCTCTCCCGCTGTGAGAAGCGGAAAGGAACGGAAATCCCCATGAAAACAAAACCTCACTCCCTGAAAAAATGGATGGCGATGGCGGCCTGTCTGGCCCTTCTGCTGCTGTGCGGCGGCGGACTGTTTCTGCGGCAGGCCAATGCTGTGGCCTCCGTGGTCTCCATCGACGTCAACCCCAGTATCGAGCTGCGGGTCAACCAAAATGAAAAGGTTCTGGCCTGCGTGCCTATGAACGACGACGCCCATGCCATTCTGGCGGATATGGGCGACGGCGAGGATCTGAAGGGGGCCAAGCTGGATGTGGCAGTAAACGCCATCGTCGGCAGTCTGGTCCGCAACGGTTATCTGGAGAGCATCTCCTCCGCCATCATGATCTCCGTAGAGGATCGGGATCAGAGCCGGGCTCACCGACTACAGCAGGACCTCTCCGCCGCCGTGGACGGCATCCTGCGGGACAGCGCCTCTCAGGCCTCCGTATTGACCCAGACGGTCACGCAGGACACGTCTCTGGAGAAGCAGGCCAAGGACCACCACATCTCCACCGGCAAGGCGGCGCTGGTGAACCGTATCCTCGCCCTGAACAACAGTCTGTCCTTTGAGGAGCTGTCCAGGCTCTCCATCGGTGAGCTGAAGGATCTGGCCGAGACCGGCGCTCCTGCCATGCCCATCGGCATGGAGCGAGCACTGGAGATCGCCCTGCTCACCTGCGGGCAGTCCGCCGACCAGCTGACCAAGCAGGAGGTGGACGCTGAACTGGACGAGGTTCCCGCCCACTACGAGGTGGAACTGGAGGACCGCAGCGGTACGGAGTACGAGTATCGCATCGATGCCTATACCGGCGCTGTGCTCACCTCCTATGTGGAGCCGGACGGTCACGACGATGTGGATGACCATGATGATGACCACGACGATGACGACGATGATGCCCAGCACACCGGCAGTGCCCAGCACACCGGGCAGATCGGCCACGCCGCAGCCAAGGCCGCTGCCCTGACCCACGCCGGTGTGTCAGAGAGCCGGGCCTACGACATGGATGTGGAGCTGGATGACGAGGATGGCCGCTGGGTATACGAGGTGGAATTCAAGGCGGATGGCATGGAGTACGAATATGTCATCGATGCCTATACCAGCGCTGTACTGGAATACGATATGGAGCAGGACGATTGACCCCTTATAGCAAAAGAGGCAGGCACAAAAGTGCCTGCCTCTTTGTCGTTATTCCGATTCCGGCGGCGCTCCGGGGTCTCCCTCCGGCAGCGATGTCTCCTTGTCCTCGTCCTCCGACAGGGTGGGGATAAATGCCTGCGCCAGCTTTCCCTTGCCCCGGTGCTTGATGTAGAAGTAGCCGATGACGCTGAAGGTCACGGCACCGATGAAGTTGACGAACAGATCCTCCATGGTATCGTACAGCCCGATATCCAGATACCCGTCAAAACCCAGATCCGTGCCGTTGACGGCCACCGAGTGGATGCCGTCGATGGTGATGGGGGTGTTGCTGTTGGTGGGGTCCAGCATCACGGAGGTAATGCTCTGCACCACGGTGTCCTTCTGCATATCCAGATGGAACACCCGGTCCATGCCGAACTCGAAGAACTCCCACAGCACCCCCACGGTCATGGAGAAGCAGAAGGCCGCCAGCGCCACATATACCGGCGACAGCTGGAACTTGATGCGGCTGTTGCGGTTCAGGATGTCGATAAGGGCAAAGCCCGTGGCGGCGCAGAGGAAGCCCGTGGTGGTGTGGAGCATGGAGTCCCAGTTGGGGTAGGTGATGAAGTAACACTCCAGCTCCCCCAGTATCTCCGCTGCAAAAATAAACAGCAGGATAATGATCTCCAGCACCGACGGCAGTTGGATACCGAAGTTCTGCTGAATGAAAAACGGCAGGATGAACAGCGCCAGCACCAGCAGGCAGATGAAGGCGCTTTCATATTCGCCCCGGATGATGGACATTACCAGCTCCGCCAGCACGATCAACCGCAGGGCCACATATACGGCGAACACCGCCGGCTGCTTGTGAATGGTCTCCTTCAGCCGCCGGACCGTATCTCTGGGTTTGGGCGTTTTTTTCATAAAGACTCCTTCCCGGCACAGCACTGCGCCGCTGTGGTTTTTTCTGCATGGTATCATATCCCCGGTCAAAACGCAACGGAAAATGTGACAAAAATCGTGGCGGCCCGTCTTGACAAGCGGCCCGCTGTGTGGTAATCTAATAAAAATTTGCCATGCGGAGGTGATGACCGTGACCGTCGTTTTTCAGGATGCCCAGATATTCCGCCGAGGTGTTCTCACCCGTGGGGATGCTGTTTTCTCTTTTGAAATCCGACACGGCGCCAGTGTTTCTCCCGTTCATATTCCCGCCTCTTCTTTTGTGATATGTCCCGGTTTCGTTGATGTACACGTGCATCTTCGTGAACCGGGCTTTTCTTATAAGGAGACCATGTCCAGCGGCACCCAAGCCGCCGCTCACGGCGGATATACCACGGTGTGTGCCATGCCAAATCTGGACCCGGTGCCGGACAGCCTGCCCCATCTGGAGCAGCAGCTGGCCCTGATCCGCCGGGATGCCGCCATCCGGGTGCTGCCCTATGGCTCCATCACCCGTGGCCAGCTGGGGGAGGAGCTGTCGGACATGGCGGCCATGGTCCCCTATGTGGCGGCCTTCTCCGACGACGGGCGAGGTGTGCAGAGCGAGGTGCAGATGCGCCTTGCCATGGAAACCGCCAAGGGGCTTCATAAGCTCATCGTGGCCCACTGCGAGGACAACTCCCTCCTCCACGGGGGCTACATCCACGACGGGGCTTACGCCCGCACCCACGGCCACCGGGGCATCTGCTCCGAAAGCGAGTGGGGGCAGATCCGGCGGGATCTGGAGCTGGTGCGCCAGACCGGCTGCGGCTACCACGTCTGCCACATCTCCACCAAGGAGAGCGTGGCCCTGATCCGCCGGGCCAAGGCGGAGGGGCTGGACGTCACCTGCGAGACGGCCCCCCACTATCTGCTGATGGACGAAACCATGCTGCAGGAGGACGGCCGCTTCAAGATGAATCCCCCTCTCCGCAGTCCCTCCGACCGGGAGGCCCTGCTGGAGGGACTGGCCGACGGCACCATCGATATGATCGCCACCGATCACGCCCCCCACAGCGCCGAGGAGAAGTCCCGCGGGCTGGAGAAGAGCGCCATGGGCATCGTGGGGCTGGAGACCGCCTTTTCCCTGCTGTATACCTATCTGGTAAAGCCGGGTCTGCTCTCCTTCCCCCGTCTGATGGAGCTGCTCCACGATGCTCCCTGCCGCCGCTTCGGCCTCCCGCAGGGGGAGATGGATGGCCCCCACGCCGATTTCACGGTCTTTGACCTGTCGGCTTCGTATCCCATCGACCCGGCGGACTTCCTCTCTCAGGGGAAGGCCACCCCCTTCACCGGCTGGCCGGTACAGGCCCGCTGCCTGCTGACGGTCTGCAACGGCCGCCTCGTCTGGCAGGACGGTGATCTCTTTTCCAAGGAGGACCGCACATGAAGCAGGTCACATGGATCATTACGGAAAATACGCCCCTGACGCCGGACACCTACCGCCTACGTCTCACCGGCGATACGGACGCCATCACAGCCCCCGGTCAGTTCGTAAACCTGAAGCTCTCCGGCTTCTACCTGCGCCGCCCCATCTCCGTCTGCGACTGGGAGCCCGGTGCCGCCACCCTTATCTATAAGGTGCTGGGCCACGGCACGGCGGCCATGACCCATCTCCCCGCCGGAACGGAGCTGGATGTGCTGACAGGGCTGGGCAACGGCTACGACACATCTCTCGCCGGGGAGCGCCCCCTGCTGGTGGGCGGCGGCGTCGGCATCCCGCCCCTGTACGGACTGGCCCGCCGCCTGACGGCGGAGCATCGTCAGGTCACGGCGGTGCTGGGCTACAACCGGGCGTCAGATATTTTTCTGGCGGAGGAGCTTCATGCGCTGGGCGTCACCGTCCGCCTCCTCACCGCCGACGGCAGCGCCGGGACCTGCGGCCTTGTCACCGACGGCATGGAGGGCGTGAATTACACCCACCTCTATACCTGCGGGCCGGAGGCCATGCTCCACGCCGTGTGGCAGCGCTGCCGCACCGATGGGCAGTTCAGCTTTGAAGAGCGCATGGGCTGCGGCTTCGGGGCCTGCATGGGCTGCACCTGCCGCACCAAGTACGGCCACAAGCGCATCTGCAAGGACGGCCCCGTCCTGCGAAGGGAGGAGATCGTATGGTAAATACCGCCGTCACCCTCTGCGGTCTGCCGCTGGAGAATCCCGTCATCCCCGCCAGCGGCACCTTCGGCTATGGGTATGAATTTGCACAGATCTACGATATCAACTGTCTGGGTACCTTCTCCTTCAAGGGGACGACGCTCACCCCCCGGTACGGAAACCCCACCCCCCGCATCGCTGAGTACGCCGGGGGCCTGCTGAACTCTGTGGGGCTGCAAAACCCCGGCGTGGAGGCCGTCATCCGGGAGGAACTGCCCCGTCTGCGGGAGGTCTTTCACAAGCCGGTGATGGCCAACGTCAGCGGCTTTTCCATAGAGGAATACGCCCAAGTATGCCGGCAGCTGGACGGGGCGGAGCAGGTAGGCTGGCTGGAGGTGAATATCTCCTGCCCCAACGTCCACGGCGGCGGAGCCGCCTTCGGCGCAGACCCCCGGACGGCAGCCGCCGTCACACGGGCCGTCCGTGACGTGACGAAAAAGCCGGTCATCATGAAGCTCTCCCCGGCTGCGGCGGATATCGCCGCCGTGGCACGGGCCTGTCAGGAGGCCGGGGCCGACGGTGTCAGCCTTATCAATACTCTACCGGGGATGCGGATCGATCTGAAGCGCCGCCGTCCCCTGCTGGCCAACGGCACCGGAGGAATGTCCGGCCCCGGCATCTTTCCGCTGGCGGTGCGGATGGTGTATCAGGTCTACGAGGCCGTGGACATTCCCATCGTGGGCATGGGCGGCGTCAGCACCGCCGAGGACGTGCTGGAGCTGATGCTGGCCGGGGCCACCGCCGTGGGCGTGGGAGCCGCCAATCTGGTGGAACCCTGCGCCTGCCGGAAAATCATACAGGACCTGCCTGCCGCCATGGAGCGGTACGGCATTCAGCAGCTTACGGATATCATAGGAGGAGCACATCATGGGTAAAGACGTTATCATTGCACTGGACTTCGACAGCCGGGAGAAAACGCTGGCTTTTCTGGACCGCTTCACAGAGGAGAAGCCCTTCGTCAAGGTGGGCATGGAGCTGTTTTACGCCGAGGGTCCCGCCATCGTCCGGGAGATCCGCCGCCGGGGCCACCGCATCTTTCTGGATCTGAAGCTCCACGACATCCCCAACACGGTGAGAAAGGCCATGGCCGCCCTGTCGGCGCTGGATGTGGACATCATCAACCTCCACGCCGCCGGTACCGCCGCCATGATGACCGCCGCTCTGGAGGGCCTCACCCGCCCCGACGGCACCCGCCCTCTGCTCATCGCCGTCACCCAGTTGACCTCCACCGATCAGGAGCGCATGGAGCGGGAGCTGCTGATCCACGCCCCGCTGGAGGAGGTGGTGCTCAGCTACGCCGCCAACGCCGCTGCGGCGGGGCTGGACGGCGTGGTCTGTTCCCCGCTGGAGGCCGGAGCCATCCACCGGCGCTGCGGGGCCGACTTCCTGACGGTGACCCCCGGTGTCCGGTTCGCCGGAGGGGATGCCGGAGATCAGAAGCGGGTCACCACCCCCGCCAAGGCCCGTGAGCTGGGCTCTGATTACATCGTGGTGGGCCGCCCCATCACGCAGGCGGAGGACCCTGTGGCGGCCTATCGCCGCTGTGTAAAGGAGTTTGTGGGCTGATGCGCTGGAATACGGTACTTTTCGATCTGGACGGCACGGTGACGGACCCCAAGGAGGGCATCACCTGCGCCGTGGCCTACGCCCTGCGGCAGCAGGGCATCATCGCTGACCCCGATACCCTCACCTCCTTCATCGGCCCTCCCCTCCACGAGAGCTTCCCGGAGCTGTTCGGCCTGACGGAGGAGCAGACGGATCGGGCCGTGGAGGATTTCCGGGTGTACTTCTCCCGGCAGGGCTGGGCGGAGAACATCCCCTACAAGGGCATGGCGGAGTTGCTGGAGAGCCTGCAAGGAGCCGGGCTGAAGCTGGTCATCGCCACCTCCAAGCCGGAGGAATTCGCCCTGCGCATCATAGAGCACTTCGGTCTGGCCGCTTACTTCCACCGCATCTGCGGCGCACAGAGGGAGGACCGGGCCAGCGCCCAGAAGGGCAGCGTGGTGGCCGACGCCCTGCGCCGCAGCGGCGCAGACGGCCCCGCCGTCATGGTGGGCGACCGCCGCTTCGACGTCGCCGGCGCCCACGAAAACGGTCTGCCCGCCATCGGCGTTCTCTACGGCTACGGCAGCCGGGAGGAACTGGAAAACGCCGGAGCCGACTATCTGGCCGCCGATCTTCACGAGCTCAAGCAGCTTCTGCTGCAGGAATAGGAGGAACTTATGGACAACATCCGCACCCACATTGCCCGGCACCTGCTCTCCATCGGAGCGGTGTTTCTGCGGCCCGACGAGCCCTTTGTCTGGGCCAGCGGCATCAAAAGCCCCATCTACTGCGACAACCGCCTGATCCTCACCGCCCCGGAGGCCCGGAACGAGGTGGAGCAGGCCATTGCCGACACCGTCCGCCGGGAGTACCCGGAGGCGCAGGTGCTCATGGGCACCGCCACCGCCGGTATCGCCCATGCCGCCATCGCCGCCCACCTGCTGGGCCTGCCCATGGGCTACGTCCGCTCCGGCAGCAAGGATCACGGCCGCAGGAACCAGATCGAGGGCAAGCTGACCCCCGGCGAGAGGGTGGTGGTCATCGAGGACCTGATCTCCACCGGCGGCAGTGTGCTGGACACCGTGTCCGCCCTGCGGGCCGCCGGAGCGGAGGTGCTGGGCGTCATCAGCATCTTCACCTACGGCATGGCCAAGGGCCGCCAGCGGCTGGCAGAGGCCGGTGTCAAGTGCGTCAGCCTCACCGATCTGGACACCATCGCTCAGGTGGGCGTCCAGCAGGGATACATCACGCAGGGAGACATGGCCCGGCTGCTGGCCTTCCGGGATGACCCTTCCGACGAAAACTGGATCAGAAAAGGAGAATGAACCGTATGAACCATCTCATTGACATTTTGCAGCTGTCCCCGGAGGAGATCATGGAGCTGGTGAACACCGCCTGCGACATCATCGACCATCCTGCCGCCTACGCCCACAAGTGCGACGGCAAAATTCTGGCCACTCTGTTCTTCGAACCCTCCACCCGCACCCGTCTCAGCTTCGAGAGCGCCATGCTGAGTCTGGGCGGACAGGTGCTGGGCTTCTCCTCCGCCAACAGCTCCTCCGCCGCCAAGGGCGAGAGCGTGTCCGACACCATCCGCACCGTCAGCTGTTACAGCGACATCATCGCCATGCGGCACCCCAAGGAGGGCGCTCCGCTGGTGGCCTCCCGCCACTCGCTGGTGCCCATCATCAACGCCGGAGACGGCGGACACAACCACCCCACCCAGACCTTGACGGATCTGCTGACCATCCACCGGGAGAAGGGCCGCTTCGACGATCTGACCATCGGCCTGTGCGGCGACCTGAAATTCGGCCGCACCGTCCACTCTCTGGTGGCCGCCATGAGCCGCTATACCGGCATCCGCTTCGTGCTGATCTCCCCGGAGGAGCTGAAGCTGCCCCGTTACGTCAAGGAGCAGTACATCAAGAACAAAAACATCCCCTACATCCAGTCCACCTCTCTGGATGAGGTGATGCCGGAGCTGGATATCCTCTATATGACCCGTGTCCAGCGGGAGCGGTTTTTCAACGAAGAGGACTACCTGCGCCTGAAGGACAGCTACATCCTCACTCCGGAGAAGCTGAAAAACGCCAAGCCGGACCTGCGGATCCTGCATCCCCTGCCCCGTGTCAATGAGATCTCCGTGGCGGTGGATGAGGACCCCCGTGCCTGCTACTTCCAGCAGGTGCAATACGGCAAGTACATCCGCATGGCACTGATCCTGAAGCTGCTGAACATCGCTTGAAAGGGAGGGCATCATCATGATTATTGATTCCATTCAAAACGGCATCGTCATCGACCACATCTCCGCCGGAAAGGCCATGGAGCTGTACCGTATTCTGGGTCTGGACAAGCTGGACTGCACCGTGGCCATTCTGAAAAACGTCACCAGTGGTAAGCTGGGCCGCAAGGACATCATCAAGATCGACCGGGAGATGGAGCTGGACTGGGATCTTATCGGCTACGTGGACCCCAGCATCACCGTCAACAGTATCCGGGACGGCCAGCTGGTGGAAAAGCGCACCCTGAAGCTGCCGGAGCGCATCCGTGGTGTGCTGCGCTGCAAAAATCCCCGGTGCATCACCTCCGTGGAGCAGGAGCTGCCTCAGGAGTTCGTGCTCACCGACCGGGAAAAGCGGGTCTATCGCTGCATCTACTGCGAGACGCAGGCAGAAAAATAAATGGTACGCAAGAAAGCCCACGGTTGCGCCGTGGGCTTTCTTGCGTTCTCCCCCGTCTCCCGCTTCCCCCTCCATGTTCTTCCTGCGGCGCAGCGTTTTTCGCCCGTTTTTATTTTATTACAATTTTGTATACATTATTTGAATCGAAAACGCCGATAGCACGGCCTTATCTCCTGAAATCGCTATTTGCCACTCGTGGAGGCTGATGGTAGAATCTCTGTTGCAAAGTGCTTCGGCAGATCGCTGCCAGTGGGTGAACCATGCGATCAGGACGGTTATTCCGAAGCTTTGAAGATATCGTGCCGCCAGGGCACAACAGGAGGCAGGCAAAATTGCTCACTATGGGAATCGATTCCGGCTCCGCCATGACCAAGGCGGTGCTGTTTGACGGACAGGAGATCGTGGACTTCCGGATGGAGCCCAGCGGCTCCACCCCCGGCCGGGTCATCCATCGGCTCTATGAGGAACTGAGGACCCCCGACACCGCCTTTGTGGTGGCCACCGGCTATGGCCGGGCGCTGCTGCCGGAGGCGGACAAGTCCATTACGGAGATCACCTGCCACGGAGCCGGGGCCGCTTTTCTCTGCCCCGGCTGCGACACGGTCATCGACATCGGCGGGCAGGACAGCAAGGTGATCCTGCTGGATCCCTCCGGCGGACAGGTAAAGGACTTCCTGATGAATGACAAGTGCGCCGCTGGAACGGGCCGGTTTCTGGAAATGACCATGAGCCGGGTGGGCAGCGACATCGCCTCCATCGACACCTTTGTGGAGGGGGCGGAGCCGGTGACCATCAACAGTATGTGCGCCGTGTTTGCCGAGAGCGAGATCATCGGCCTGCTGGCGCAGGAGACACCTCCCGGCAACATTGCGTTGGGGTGCATCTACTCCATCTGCCGCCGCACCGCCATCTTTGCCCAAAAGCTGGCTCCGGAGCATCCCAAGGTGTTCTTCTCCGGCGGACTGGCCCAGTCGCAGGTGGTGCGGGAGGTGCTGGCCCGGTATCTGGGGGTAGAGAGCGTCACTGCCCATCCCCTGTGCCAGTATAACGGTGCCATCGGCGCTGCGGTGCTGGGCTGGAAGCGGGTCAATCGGTAAATGAACAGGACCGGCCTCCACCGGTCAAGATATATGTGAAAAGAAAGGATCAAGCGTATGGTTGAGCTGAAAAAGGATCTGCCGGAAATTTTTGAAGAGTTTGCCGATCAGCGGAGAAACTCCTTCCTGGCCATCAAGAAGCTGAAGGAGCAGGGCGTGCCTGTGGTGGGTGCCTTCTGCACCTACCTCCCCAAGGAGTTGCCCCGTGCCATGGGCGCTGCGGTAGTGGGTCTGTGTTCCGTGTCGGATGAGACCATCCCCGACGCCGAGAAGGATCTGCCCCGGAACCTGTGTCCCCTCATCAAGTCCAGCTACGGTTTCGCCAAGACGGACAAGTGTCCCTTCTTCTACTTCTCCGATCTGGTGGTAGGCGAGACCACCTGCGACGGCAAGAAGAAGATGTATGAGATGCTGGCTGAGTTCAAGCCCGTCTACGTCATCGAGCTGCCCAACCGGCAGTCCGAGGAGGGCATTGCCATGTACCGCCGGGAGATCATCCGGTTCAAGGAGGAACTGGAGCGGCGCTTCGAGACCACCATCACCGAGGAGGCCATCCGCCATGAGATCCGCCTGAACAACGAGATCACCAAGTCCCTGCTGCGGCTGCAGTACCTCATGGCCAACGATCCCGCCCCCGTCAGCGGTCTGAACATCGTCAACACCGCCTACGGCAGCGGCTTCAACATGGACGTGGAGTCCCTGCCTGCCCGCATCAACGATCTGGCGGACCAGATCGAGGCGGAGTACGCCGCCGGCAAGAACGAGGGCAAGAAGCCCCGTATCCTGGTGACGGGCTCCCCCTCCGGCGGCGCAGCTCTGAAAGTCATCCGGGCCATTGAGGACGCCGGCGCTGTGGTGGTGGCCTTTGAGAATTGCAGCGGCCTGAAATCCATGCTCCTCACCGACGAGGAGAACCCCGACGTCTACGACGCTTTGGCCCGGCGGTATCTGGGCATCGGCTGCTCCTGTATGTCCCCCAACCCCAACCGCATGGCCATGCTGGATAAGCTCATCGACGAGTTCCATGTGGACGGCGTGGTGGATATCATCCTGCAGGCCTGCCATACCTACAACGTGGAGACAGCGCTGGTGGGCAAGCTGGTGAAGGAGAAGAAGGGCATCCCCTACACTGTGGTGGAGACCGACTACTCTCAGGCCGACGTAGGCCAGATCCAGACCCGCATGGCCGCCTTCGTGGAGATGCTGTAAGGCGGAGCGGCGTATGAAATTCGACTTTACCACCATCTATGACCGCCGTGGGAGAGACGCCATGGCGGTGGACGCCGTGGAGAAGATTCCGGTATTCCAGCCCAATGAGGGCTTCGACGCCATTCCCATGTGGGTAGCAGATATGAACTTCGCCACGGCCCCCGCCGTGACGGAGGCCATCCGGAAGCGGCTGGAGCATCCTCTGTTCGGCTACTTTATGACCAGCGATGAGTACTTTGACTCCATCATCCGCTGGCAGCAGCGCCGCAACGGCGTCACCGGGCTGGAGAAGGAGCACATCGGCTATGAAAACGGCGTATTGGGCGGGCTCATGAGTGCCCTGGCCGCCGTATGCGCCAGAGGCGACCATGTGCTGGTCCACTCCCCCACCTACATCGGCTTCACCCGTTCCATTGAAAACGGCGGCTATCACGTCATCACCAGCCCCCTGAAGCCGGACCGCTACGGTGTGCAGCGCATGGACTTCTTCGACATGGAGACCAAGATCAAGCGCAACGACATCCGTGCGGTGGTGTTCTGCTCCCCCCACAACCCCACGGGCCGTGTATGGGAGCAGGAGGAGCTGGAGCACTTCATGGACATGGCCCGGCGGCTGAATGTAACGGTGATCTCCGACGAGATCTGGTCGGACCTGACCCTCCGTGGTCACCGGCACATCCCCCTGCAATCCGTGTCCGATGACGCCCGGCAACGCACCGTGGCCCTGTACGCCCCCTCCAAGACCTTCAATCTGGCGGGGCTCATCGGCAGCTACCACATCGTGTATAACGAAACTCTCCACAAACGGATGAAGAAGGAGAGCAGTCTCAGCCACTACAACAGCATGAACGTGCTGTCCATGCACGCCCTCATCGGCGCTTACAGCGACGAGGGCAGCCAGTGGGTGGATGAGCTGCGGGAGGTACTGACGGAGAACGTCAAGTACGCCTGCAAGTTTATCCGCAAGAATCTGCCGGGGGTCAGCGTGCAGCAGCCGGAGGGCACCTATATGCTGTTTCTGGACTGCGAGGAGTACTGCCGCCGCAGCGGCCGCACGCTGGATGAGGTGAAAAAGGCCGGGTACGAGGTGGGCGTTGTGTGGCAGGACGGCCGTCCCTTCCACGGAGCGCACCACATCCGCATGAATCTGGCCCTGCCCATGGAGAAGGTCGTCATCGCCATGGATCGGCTGAAGGAATACGTGTTCATCTGATAGATCTCCCGGCAACGGGCTTCTATACATAATAATCATCAAAATCACAAGAGGAGAAAAGACATGAAGAAGCTTTCCAAAGTCATTTGCCTCGTCCTCTCCGCTCTGATGCTGCTGAGCCTTGCGGCCTGCGGCAAGCAGGCCGGCGGGGCGGACGATGCCCAGGGTAAGCCCATCGAGGGCGGCACCTTCGTCTACGCCATCGAGGAACCCATCACCTCCCTGAACTGGTACAACAACAGCTCCACGGATCTGGGCAAGCAAGTGTTCCAGAACCTGTATGACCCCATGTGGAAGTCCAACACTGACGGTTCTCTGGACTATCGTCTGGCGAAGAGTGTGGACATCAGCGAGGACGGTACCACCTACACCCTGACCCTGCGGGACGACATCTACTGGAGCGACGGTGAGAAGATCACTACCGATGACATCGTGTTCACTCTGGATACGCTGACTGTTCCCGAGGTGGCTCCCAGCACCGCTGCCGCCTACAAGGTGGACGGCGAGTTCTGCACCTATGAGAAGCAGAGCGATACCGTCATCGTGTTCAAGGTCGGCCGGGCCTCCAACCTGTTCAAGAAGGCTCTGGGCACCCTGTATGTCCTGCCTGCCCACTGCTTCGAGGGGGTACCCGCCACTGAGGTACTGACCTGTGAGCAGAACGCCAACATCGCCACCAGCGGTGCTTTCGTGGTAGATAGCTTCAGCGTGGGCGAGAAGCTGGTGTGCCTGAAGAACCCCAACTACTACCGCACGGCCGCCCACATCGATGGCTTCGAGGTCCGCTGCGTCTCTGACGCCAGCACGCAGGAGATCGCCTTCCGCAACAAGGAGCTCTCCATCTTCACCATCAGCAACGCCGAGACGCTGGCCAACTATAAGGATAACGACGAGTATCAGGTGGTGTCCTACCCCGACGGCCGCATCACCTTCATGGAGATCAACCCCAACAGCGAGGCCATGTCCACCATGGAGGCCCGTCAGGCTGTGATCTATGCGCTGGATCTGGACGCTCTGGTGTACGGCACCTACGGCGACGAGGCCCTGTGCCGAACCGCCACCAGCATCCTGTCCACCGTTTCCATGTTCTATAACCCTGAGATCACCAACTACAAGCAGGATCTGGACAAGGCCGCCCAGCTCATCGAGCAGACCGGTCTGAAGGACAAGACCATCAAGATCATCTATAACTCCGCCCGTGTGGGTCAGGAGGAGCTGGCCACCATGATCAAGAGCCAGCTGGACGCTGTGGGCCTCAATGCCCAGATCGACTCCATGGAGACCGCCGCCTACTTCAAGTCCTACTTCTATGCCACCGATTCCTATGACATTGCGCTTATGGGCAACGGTATGCTGGACGATCCCAGCGGCTTCGTGGGCCTGTTCGCCCACACCCGCTCCGGCGCCAATATGTACACCACCGACGAGGTGGATAACCTGTGGGCACAGCTGGATCGTGAGATGGATCCCGCTGTCCGTCAGGACATCATGAATCAGGGCCTGCAGGCCCTGAAGGACTGCTGGTCCTGCGTACCCGTGCTGGATACCAACTATGTCTGCGTCGCCCAGAAGAACATCGGCGGCTTCGAGGCCAGCGACCGTCTCACTGACCTGACTCAGATCTACTTCATCGGCTGACACCGCCGCTGAGGGTGCAATTGCGTGGAGCCGGTCTCCACGCAATTGCCTTTCACGGCGGTATGAGGAAAAACATGAAAAAATACTTTCTGACCAGACTGGCTCTGGCCCTGCCGGTGATTTTGCTGGTATCCGTCTTTTCCTTTGCGCTGGTGTTTCTGGCCCCCGGCGACCCCGCCGCCCAGTACCGGACGCTGGAGATGACCGACGAGGAGTACGAGCAGCTGAAAACGGAGCTGGGCTACAACGATCCGGTCATCGTGCAGTATGGCCGGTGGCTGGGGAACGTCCTCCACGGGGACTTCGGCGTCTCCACCAGCAGCCACACCGGCGTGTGGCCCCTCATCAAGGCCAAACTCCCGGCCACCGTGGGGCTAATGGCCGCCTCCATCGTCTTTTCCCTGTTGGTATCCATCCCACTGGGGATGCTGGCGGGCTACTTTGAAAACTCATGGTTCGACCGCATCACCAACGGCCTGCACTATGTGGCCATCTCCATTCCTTCCTTCTGGTTTGCCATCATGCTCATCATCCTGTTCTCCCTGAATCTGGGCTGGCTGCCCAGCTCCGGGATGCGGACCACCGGCATACACACCTTCTGGGATCTGTCCCGCCACGCCATCATGCCGGTGCTGGTGCTGAGCATCGGAAAGATCTCCATCTACGCCCGGTACGTCCGGGCCGCCACCATCCAGCAGCTGTCGGAGGACTACGTGCTCTTCGCCATCTCCAAGGGTGCCAGCCGGGTCTATATCCTGCTGCGCCATGTGCTGAAGAACTGCCTGCTGCCGGTCATCACACTGGTGGGCATGAATCTGGGCAGTCTGGTGTCCGGTGCCTACATCGTGGAGACCATCTTCGGCTGGCCGGGACTGGGTACCACCGGCATGAGCGCCATCTACTCCCGTGACTACAACATGATCATGGGAACCACCATGCTCTCGTGCCTGCTGCTGGTGGGCGGAAATCTGCTGGCGGATCTGTGCTACTGTCTGGCCGATCCCCGCATCAAGGCCATGCGAGGTGACAAGCGATGAAAAAGAATCATAAGCTGCCCCTCTCCATGGTTCTCAGCGGCGGTGTGCTGCTGCTGATCCTTCTGGCCGCCCTGCTGGCGCCCCTGTCCCCCCACGACCCCATCGCCGTGGAGACCGTGCAGAAGTTCCTGCCCCCCTCCGCCCAGCACCTGCTGGGAACGGATAACTTCGGCCGGGACACCTTCACCCGCCTGCTCTACGGCGGACGGGTCTCCCTGCTGGTGGGCTTTCTGTCCATGCTCATCTCCATTGTGTTCGGCACGGTGTACGGCATCGTTAGTGGCTCCTCCGGCAAGCTGGTGGACGGCTTCATGATGCGTATCGTGGACATCCTCATGTCGGTACCCAGCTTCCTCATTATCATCACTCTGAACATCTACATGAACGCCGGCATCCGGACGCTGGTGGTGACCATCGGTCTGTTCTCGTGGATGGGCGTGGCCCGCATCGTCCGGGCGGAGGTACTGAGTCTGCGGGAGCGGGACTTCATTCTGGCCTCCGAGGGGCTGGGTGCCCGGAAGAGCTGGGTCATCACCCGGCACTTCGCCCGCAACGTCTTTTCCCCGGTGCTGGTGGCCTCCACCAACAGCATCGCCTCCGCCATCCTGACGGAGTCGTCCCTGAGCTATCTGGGCTTCGGCATCTCCATCCCCAACCCATCCTGGGGCGGTATGCTGGAGGGCGCCCAGACCTACATCCTCACCCACCCCTCACTGGCGGTCTATCCGGGCCTGTGCATCCTGCTGACCGTTCTGTGCTTCAATGTGCTGGGCAACGGCTTCCGCCGCCGCTTCAGCCCCAATTCCGGGAGGTAAGTCATGCATCAATACGACATCCGTGACCTCCGCATCCACTTCCCCACCCGCCGTGGCGTGGTGGAGGCAGTGCGGGGCGTCAGCTTCTACATGGATCAGGGCGAGTGCGTGGCGCTGGTGGGAGAATCCGGCTGCGGCAAATCCGTGACGGCCCGCTCCCTCATGGGCCTGACGGAGGTCACCGGCGGACGCTGTCAGCCCGGCAGCCAGATCCTCTGCCACGGGGAGAACATCCTCGATTACAGCAAGAAGCAGTGGCAGAGCTATCGGGGCCGGGACGCCGCCATGATCTTTCAGGACGCCATGACTTCCCTGAACCCCACCATGCAGATCGGTCATCAGATCGCCGAGTGCTACCGCTTCCATCAGAAGATCGGCCGCAAGGAGGCGCTGGAGAAGGCGGCGGAGATGCTGGCGCTGGTGGGCATCTCTGACCCGGAGGCGGCCCTGCACCGCTATCCCCACGAGTTCTCCGGCGGTATGCGCCAGCGTGTGATGATCGCCTCGGCGCTGGCCTGCCAGCCGGGGCTCCTCATTGCCGATGAGCCCACCACGGCGCTGGACGTGACCATTCAGGCCCAGATCCTGGACCTGATCCGCCAGATGAAGGAACGCAGCGGCACCACGGTGCTGCTCATCACCCACGACATGGGCGTGGTGGCGGGACTGGCCCAGCGCATCGTCATCCTCTACGCCGGGTGCGTCATGGAGACCGGCACCACCGATGAAATTTTCTATCAGCCCGCCCATCCCTACACCAGGGGCCTGCAAAAGGCCTCCCCCCGTTTGGACGAAATGGGCGGCGGACGGCTCTACACCATCGAGGGAACGCCCCCGGAGCTGATCGCGCCGCCTCCCGGCTGTCCCTTCGCCCCCCGCTGCCCCCACGCCACGGAGCAGTGCCGCCGGGAAATGCCCGCCCTGCGGGATCTGGGCGGCGGCCATCTGGTGGCCTGCCACCACGCAGAACAGGAGGTGACCGCATGAGCCAGCCCATCCTTCAGGTGGAGCACCTGAAAAAATACTTCCCCGCCGGGGGCCGCAAGGTCCTGCGTGCGGTGGATGACGTGAGCTTCTCTGTGCAGGAGGGAGAAATTCTCGGCATCGTAGGCGAGTCCGGCTGCGGCAAGACCACCTGCGGCCGCACCGCCATCGGCCTGTACAGCAAAACCGACGGTGTCTCCCTGTACCGTGGGGAGGACGTCCACCGGATGCGGGGCGCCAAGCGCCGTGCCTTCTGCTGTCAGGTGCAGACGGTCTTTCAGGACCCCTACGCCTCACTGGACCCCAAAAATAAGGTCATCGACCTCATTGCCGAGGGCATGGACATCCACCACCTGTACACCAGCCCGGCAGAGCGCCGGGAGAAGGTGCAGGCCCTGATGGAGCAGGTGGGTCTGAACCCCTCCGGCATCGACCGCTATCCCTACGAGTTCTCCGGCGGTATGCGCCAGCGCATCGGCATCGCCCGTGCGCTGGCGGTGGAGCCCCGGCTGTTGCTGTGCGACGAACCCATTTCGGCGCTGGATGTGTCCATTCAGGCCCAGATTGTCAATCTGCTGCTGGACCTACGGGAACAGAAGTCCCTGACCTATCTGCTGATCTCCCATGATCTGTCCATGGTGCGGCACCTGTCGGACCGTATTCTGGTAATGTATCTGGGGGAGGTGGTGGAGGAGAGTACGGCGCAGGAGCTGTACACCCACCCCCTGCACCCCTACACCAAGGCCCTCATCGCCGCCATCCCCATTCCCGATCCCAAGGTGGAACGGGCCCGCCCCCGCAGCGTGCTGCAAGGACAGGTCCCCAGTCCCGTGGACCCGCCTCCCGGCTGTCGGTTCGCCGGACGCTGCCCCTACGCCACAGACCGCTGCCGGACGGAGAAGCCGGAGCTCTGCGACATGGGCGGTGGCCACCGGGTGGCCTGCCATCTGTGCCGGTAACGGCCGTCGTATCGCATTTTCCTATGAAACGCCGGCATCCATCGTTTTTTGTCGTTTTACCCGTCCCCACCGGGGCGGTATAATGAACCCAAGCAAAGGTTCCCGCCCCAGCGGGCAGCCTGATAGGAGGTAACATCACATGAGCAAAATTTTAGTCAACGCCGTGGGCGACGCCTGCCCCATTCCCGTCACGAAAACCATCCACGCCCTGTCCGGCATGACCGAGGCCGGTACGGTGGAGGTCCATGTGGACAACGAGACCGCCGTGCAGAATCTGAACCGTCTGGCCACCGGCAAGGGCCTGAAGTTCAGCGCCGAGAAGCGGGAGGAGAAGCTATTCGTGGTGACCCTGACGGTGGACGACCCCGCCGCCGTGTCCGGCACCGCTCCGGAGGAGACCGCCTGCGCCCCGGATAACCGGGACAACACCGTGGTGGTCATCGGTACCAACTGCCTTGGCTCCGGTGACGATACGCTGGGTGCCACGCTGATGAAGGGCTTTCTCTACGCCCTGAGCCAGCAGGAGCGTCTGCCCCGCACCATCCTGTTCTATAACGGCGGCGCCAAGGTCACCACCGAGGGTTCCGTCTCCATCGAGGACCTGAAGAACATGGAGGCACAGGGCGTGGAGATCCGCACCTGCGGCACCTGCCTGAACTACTACGGTCTCACCGACAAGCTGGCTGTTGGCTCCGTCACCAATATGTATGACATCGTGGAGACCATGACCTCCGCCGGTAAGGTCATCCGCCCGTAATTTTTCCCCAACAGCATAATCAAACAGGGAAGCGCTGTGCGCTTCCCTGTTTTTTGTCGGCCACGGACGAGACGGTGTCAGCGGTGCAGCAGCTGCTGACTGGCCTGTGCCATCTCCTGGAAGATACCTGCGTGACGGCGGGACACAATGGCCCGGATCACCAGCAGTGTGCCGATCATCAGCGCCACGGCAATAGCCAGACACAGCCACACCGACTGCACGAGTCCTGCGATGATGAAGCTGACGAAGGCCACACCGGAGGCGGTGAGGGCATAGGGCAACTGGGTGAACACATGGTTCAGGTGGAAGCAGTGAGCGCCCGCCGAGGCCATGATGGTGGTGTCGGAAATGGGCGAGCAGTGGTCGCCCATAACGCCGCCGGAGCAGGCTGCCGCCAGACCGATGGTACACAGCACCGGCTCCACGTCGTAGTTGAACACGGACACCACGATAGGGGCCATGATGCCGATGGTCCCCCAGGAGGTGCCGGTGGCAAAGCCGATGGCGCAGCCGATGAGGAAGATCACCGCCGGCAGGAACACCTTCAGATCCCCGGCCCCTGCCATGGCGTTCTTGACGAACACGGCGGAGTACATCCCGAAGCGGGTGAAAGAGCACAGGGTCCATGCAAAGGTCAGAATGAGGATGGGGGCGATCATCTGGATAAAGCCCTGCGGCACAGACTCCATAGACTTTTCAAAGGAGATGGCCCCCCGCAGCCAGAAGTACACCACCGTGAACAGCATCCCCATAAGGCCACCCAAGGCCAGCGCCATGCCGGAGGAGGAGTTGGAGAAGGCCCCCACGAAGTCGTGGAAGTACTCGCTCTCGCCGTCATAGTAGCCGCCGGACCAGATCAGGGACACGATGCACACCACGATCAGCACCACCACCGGCAGCAGCAGATCCAGCACGGAGGAGCGGCCACGGGCGGGCTTTTCATAGTCGTCGGCCCCCTCAAAGGGGCGCTCCGGCGTGGTAAAGAGATCGTCCTTCACCTGAGCGTTATACTCATGGGTCAGCATGGAGCCGTAGTCGATGTTCATCACCGACAGCACCACGATCATCACCAACGTCAGCAGACAGTAGTAGTTCCACGGGATCTGCTTGATGAACATCTCGATGCCGTTGACGGCGTCGGACTGCACATAGCCGGATACCGCCGCCGCCCATGAGGACACTGGGGCGATCATGCACACCGGGGCCGCCGTGGCGTCGATGAGGTAGGCCAGCTTGGCACGGGAAATTTTGTGGCTCTCGGTGACGGGCCGCATCACAGCGCCCACCGTCAGGCAGTTGAAGTAGTCGTCGATGAAGATCAGCACGCCCAGCAGCATGGTCAGCAGCTGTGCGGCGCACCGGGTCTTTACGGTCTTGGAGGCCCAGCGTCCGAAGGCCTCCGATCCGCCGCCCTTGTTCATCAGATCCACCATGATGCCCAGCGTCACCAGAAAGACGATGATGCCCATGTTGCCGCTGTCGGCCAGCACGGAGACGATGCCGTAGTCTGCACCCACCAGCGCCACAATGGTGTCCCATGGGGCAAACTGGGCGTACAGCAGAGCGCCCACCAAACACCCCAGAAACAGGGACGAGTAGACCTCCTTACTGATCAGGGCCAGCACGATGGCCACGATGGGCGGCAGCAGGGACCAGAAGGTACCGGCAAAGGGCGTGTCGGCCAGCACCGGCTCCCCCTCTACCTCCAGCGTGGGCAGGGGCGTCTCCCGGTATGTAAGGCCCAGCACCACCAGCAAAATGAGGAATACACCGACGGCTGTAAAGTATGCGATTTTTGTGCGTTTCTTTTCCATTGCGTGATTCGACCTCCTTATAGGATATTCCGTGGCTCCTAACGGCACCGATTATGGGTCCGGAAGCTTAATAAACCGACAGGGTATTTCTTAAGTTTTCTGAAGACGGAAAACCCTCTCTCCCGTCAGCGCCTCCCGCCGTGTGCCGTTCTTCACCGGATAAAGCGCAGCCGCCGGATGTTGTCCGGCGGCTGCGCTCACCAAATTTGAGGGGTCTATCCCCGTCTCCCCTTTCGGGAGGATGATCCCATTCTACCGTTGCCTCCTTAATATTTCGTAGCAAAAAGTATGAAGGTTTCTTAAGGCTCTGCTAAAAAAGCCCTCAGGGGATTGACGGCGGCGGCAGGATCGCTATCATAAGGTCACAGGTTATTTTCAGCACTATATTCTTTTGTATATATAGTTTTTATCAAGTTTTGTCGAATTTTCTGCACTATTTGTCAAGGAGGAGATATCATGCAGAAGCGATGTATTCTGTGTGCCGATCCGGATCCGGAGCTGCGCTCCAATCTGGGGTTCCTGCTGGCAGGGGAGAACTGCGTGCTGGAGGAGGCCGCCGGTGGGGCCACCCTGCTGACCCAGCTGCGGCGGAGCACGGACCTTGTCATCCTCCCCCAGCAGCTGCCGGATATGAGCGGCTTCGACGCCTGCACCGCTCTGCGGCGGCAGTCCGCTGCGCCGGTGCTGTTCTTGCTGGAGAAGGCGGACGAGAGCGCCAAGACCCTGTCCTTCTCCGTGGGAGGAGATGACTGCCTGGAAAAGCCCGTCTCCTGCCATGAGCTGGCGGTGCGGGTGAAGGCGCTCCTGCGGCGCTATTGCGTCTACGGCGCCCGGCCCACCGGTCTGGAGCGGCGGCTGCGGTGCGGCGGGCTGGAGGGGGATACCGCCGCCGGCACCGTGTGGCAGGAGGGTCGGGAGGTACCGCTGACGGAGCTGGAGTATCGCATCGTCCTGCTGCTGGCCTCCTATCCCAACAAAATCTTCTCGGCGGAGAACCTCTACGAGAGCATCTGGGAGGAGCCGTACTTTTACAGCTGTAAGAACACCGTCATGGTCCACATCCGCAACATCCGCCAGAAGGTAGGCAGCGGTGCCATCTGCACCGTGTGGGGTAAGGGATATCGCATGGGTCCGTCCAAGCCCTGACATCCCCCTGTCCGCCGGCCGCTTGACAGTCCCTCCGCTTTTGCGTAAAATAAAGGCGGAAAATAACGCAAAACGCCGTTGAGGGGGATATTTATGGACCGTATCAAGAAAAATTTCGGTTTCGGCTGTATGCGCCTGCCCATGTCAGGCGACGAGGTAGACAAGGTCCAGATGTGTCAGATGGTAGACGCATTTCTGGAGGCGGGCTTTAACTACTTCGACACCGCCCACGGCTATCTGCAGGGCAAGAGCGAGACGGCCCTGCGGGACTGTCTCACCAGCCGCTACCCCAGAGACCGCTATGTGCTGACGGATAAGCTCACCGGCAGCTACTTCAAGACCGAGGCAGACATCCGCCCCTTCTTCCAGAGCCAGCTGGAGGCCTGCGGCGTGGAGTACTTCGATTTCTACCTGATGCACTCTCAGCATGCCGGGAACTTCGGCCACTTCCGGGATTGCCGGGCCTATGAGACGGCCTTCGCCCTGAAGGCCGAGGGCAAGATCCGCCATGTGGGCATCTCCTTCCACGACCGGGCGGATGTGTTGGAGGAGATCCTCACCGCCTATCCCCAAATCGAGGTGGTGCAGATCCAGTTCAACTACGTCGACTACGACGACCCCGGCGTCCAGAGCCGCCTGTGCTACGAGGTGTGCCGCCGCCACAACAAGCCCGTGCTGGTGATGGAGCCGGTGAAGGGCGGGCATCTGTCCAACCTGCCGCCCCAGGCCAAGGCTGTGCTGGATGAGCTCCACGGCGGCAGCCCCGCCAGCTATGCCATCCGCTTCGCCGCCGGCTTCGAGGGCATCCTGATGGTGCTCTCCGGTATGAGCACACCGGAGCAGATGCAGGACAACATCGCCTTTATGAAGGACTTCCGGCCGCTGGATCCGCAGGAGCGGGCCGCCGTGGATCGGGTACAGGCGATCTTCCATGGGATGCACCTGATCCCCTGCACCTCCTGCCGCTACTGCGTGGATGGATGTCCCCAGCACATCGCCATCCCCAATTTGTTTGCCCTGATGAACACCAAGCAACTCTACCGCGACTGGAACGCCGACTTTTACTATGAGGCCGTCCACACCGGGCCGGGCCGCAAGGCATCGGACTGCATCCGCTGCGGCCAGTGTGAGCGCATCTGTCCCCAGCACTTGCCCATCCGGCAGCTGTTGGTGGACGTGGCCAAGGAGTTTGAAAAGCCCCAGGCGTAAGGGCATCCCAAAAGCGTATCATGAAGACCCCTGCTCCCCCCTCGGGACCGCAGGGGTCTTTATACCTTTCTTCCGACAACAAAAAGGGATGCTGATACAGAGTATCAGCATCCCTTTTTGTTGATGCAGGTATCAGCTAAAGCTGATCTCTCCCCGCATAGTCTTTGACAGCAGCTCATCGCTCTGCACCGGCAGCTCCGTGGCGTACTCCACCCGATTCTCAAGCGCCGTGCGCACGGCTACCTGCCGATCCAGTGGGCAGTCCAGCACCGTGAATTGATAGGTATTGCAGGCCCCCAGCGTCTCCCGATCCATGGCCGCCTCCGTTTTATGTCTTGTCATGGGCGATTATACCATGCAGACGCCGCTATTTCAACGGGTCAAGCCCCGGAAATTTCCCTACTCCTTATACGCCCCAATGGTAACGTCGGCATAGTACCAGTGTATGATCTCCTGCCACGTCTTGCCCTGACGGGCCAGCAGCTCAGCTCCGTACTGGCTCATGCCCACGCCGTGACCGAAGCCCGTGACCCGAAAGGCAACGCCCTCCTCACCCGTATCCACGGTGAAGCACGCTGAGCGCAGGGAGAACAGCTGCCGCACCTCCGTCCCCTTCACGCTGATGCCGCCGATGGTCATATGCTCCACCCGGCCGGAGTCGTTGACCGTCCGATCCCGGAACCACTCCGCCGGGTCGCCGGAGAGGTCGGCATCCCCATGGGCCGCCAGAAAGATCTCCCGGAACTCCTCCGGGGAGAAGGTGCTGACGCTGTAATAGTTGGGGACGCTGTCCTCCCCCTCCGGGGTCTCCACGCTGTGCAGATACGGCAGCGAGGAGGACCACACGTCCCCGGAATCTGCCGTGACCCCGGCGGAGGAGGAGTGGAAGGCCGCCAGAATGGGCGAGCCGTCATAGAGGATGATCTGCCCGTCGGTATCCCGCACTGCCTGCTGCACCTTGGTCTCGTACTCCTCCGCCTTGTCCCCCCACCGGGCCGCTGCGTCCTCCTGCGATACGTAGGCGCTGCAGCAGGCCGGAGAGGTACAGACATCCGCCTCCGGATGGGCATCCTTACGTCCGCCCGCCATGTGGTAGCAGATGAAGGTACGCTCCGCCACAGCCTGAGCGTCCAGCGCCTGCTGGGAGAAGGCGGCGGGCATCTCCCCCCGCACCACCCCCGGCAGATACTCCGCCATGGTCATCTGCCGCAGCTCCTGCCCGTCCCACACGGTGAGGGCAATGTCCGCATCCGCCCGCTGCTCCTCAGCGGCGAGCGGCTCCGACGGAGCCTGTCCCCCCTCCGGGGCCTCCGCCAGCCACGGGATGCCAAACAGCAAAAGCATCAGCACAAGTGTCACCGCCGCACAGGAACGCATGGGCCATACCTCCCTCTCCTCTGTACCGTCTATAGGGCTTTGTCCCTTCATGGTATGCACCGGCGGTGGAAAATAGACCTGCTAAAACCACAAGGCGGAGAACCTCTCGGTTCTCCGCCTTCATGGTAGGAAGATTGATGAAAAAAGTTATTTGCCTCTTGCAAGTATAGGATACCCAAGGGATGTTACAAAAATTCGGGGGTAATTATTACAAAAGTCTTAAATCTTTTTCGGCGGAAAATCAGCTGCTCACTCCCCCAGAATGTGCATGAATTCCTCGCCGGTGATGGTCTCCTTCTCATAGAGGAAGGCCGCCAGACGGTCCAGCTTCTCCCGGTTCGCCGTAAGGATGTCCACCGCCTTGTCATGCTCCCGCTTCACCAGCTCCACCACCTGTTGGTCGATCTTGGTCTGGGTATCGGCGGAGCAGGCCAACGAGGCGTCACCTCCCAGATACTGGTTGGTGACGGTCTCCAGCGCCACCATACCGAAGTCGTCGCTCATGCCGTAGCGGGTGATCATGGCGCGGGCCAGCTTGGTGGCCTGCTCAATATCGTTGGAAGCTCCCGTGGTCATCTGGTCCTCGCCAAAGACCAGTTCCTCGGCGCAGCGGCC
>OLVR01001007.1_pt1 | contig 30294 bp, 29 predicted proteins | sample 1673261 | NCBI WGS metagenome assembly OLVR01 (sample SAMEA3178938, study PRJEB25190) | human gut metagenome | biome: human gut; feature: human-associated habitat; material: faeces | place: Austria | collected 2013 | reverse complement strand
GCCTTGAAATAAGAAAATTTATCCTGCAAGATTGTTTCAAGAATCAACTTGTCGGCACACTAGTTCTCTGCGGTAACACAAAAATCCCGCTCACAGTTGTGTCTTACTGTGAGCGGGATTTCACATTTTAAAAGAAGGAGTGCCGGATCTTGCGATCCGGCAAGTATGAAAAAGAAAAAGTTTTATTATAAATAAAGCGTTTGCTTTATTTGCTTATTAATATACAGGGAAAATGTGTGCAAAATGTGATGGACTGTTGAAGAAATTGTGATTAAATTCTAAAAAACTTATAAAAAAGAAAAAAAAGACCTGCAAAGGTCTGTAAAAAGAAGGAGGGCCGGACCTTGCGGCCCGGCATAAGTATGAAAAAGAAAAAAGTTAAAAATCTATGTGAAAAAGCATTTGCAACCTGTTTGTAAAGCATTTGCTTTATTTGCTTATTAATATACAGGGAATTTGTGAGCAAAATGTGATGGACTGTTGAAAAAAACGTGATTAAATTCTAAAAAACTTATAAATTGGAAGTAAGATTACTGTTCACACACCACTATCCCGCGAGGTGTTTTGGCATGAATATGCCAAAATCCCGAGACATACAAGCCAAAATTCCATTGCCGCAGGCAATCTGGAATGAATTTTGGCTACGTTACTGTGAACGGAGTGAACAATAACGTAGGAAGAAAACACAAGGTGGAAAACTGAAAATAAGCATTGTAAAAATCCGAACTGTAATTTATAATAAAATTCAATGGTAACGGTTCAATATCTTTACAGTTACAAATAATGAGAAACAAGGAGGAAAACATGAAAAGAGAAACAGTCGTCGTACTGGATTTCGGCGGTCAGTACAATCAGCTGGTTGCCAGACGTGTGAGAGAATGTAACGTATACTGCGAAATCTATTCATACAAGACCGATCTTGAGAAAATCAAGGCAATGAATCCTAAGGGAATCATCCTTACCGGTGGTCCGAACAGCTGCTATGAGGCAGATTCACCTACATGCAATAAAGAATTATTTGAGCTTGGTATTCCTGTTCTGGGACTTTGCTATGGCGCACAGCTTATGATGCATGTTCTGGGCGGAAAAGTTGAGAAAGCAGATGTGAGCGAATATGGAAAGACAGAGGTTCTGGTAGATAAGACAGATTCCAAAATCTTCAAAGACGTATCTGATAAAACAATCTGCTGGATGAGCCATACAGATTACATTTCTCAGGTTGCACCAGGATTTGAGATTGCTGCTCACACAGCAGACTGTCCGGTAGCAACTGCACAGAATGAGGAGAAGAAGCTGTATGCGATCCAGTTCCATCCGGAAGTGCTTCATACAGTAGAAGGAAAGAAGATGCTTTCCAACTTCGTACTTGGTGTATGCGGATGTGCCGGAGACTGGAAAATGGATGCCTTTGTTGAGCACACTATCAGAGAAATCCGCGAGAAGGTCGGAGATGGAAAAGTTCTCCTTGCCCTGTCAGGTGGTGTTGACTCTTCCGTTGCAGCAGGACTTCTTTCCAGAGCAATCGGCAAGCAGCTTACCTGTGTATTTGTAGATCATGGTCTTCTTCGTAAAGATGAGGGAGATGAGGTTGAGGGTGTATTCGGACCAAACGGTCAGTTTGACCTGAACTTTATTCGCGTCAATGCACAGCAGAGATATTATGACAAGCTGGCAGGTGTTACAGAGCCTGAAGCAAAACGTAAGATCATCGGTGAAGAATTTATCCGTATTTTTGAAGAAGAGGCCAAGAAGATTGGTGCGGTAGATTTCCTGGCACAGGGAACTATTTATCCGGATGTTGTAGAGAGTGGTCTGGGCGGAGAGTCCGCAGTGATCAAATCTCACCACAATGTAGGCGGACTTCCGGATTTCGTTGATTTCAAGGAAATCATCGAACCGCTCCGCGACCTTTTCAAGGATGAGGTTCGTAAAGCAGGTCTGGAGCTTGGAATTCCGGAGAGACTGGTATTCCGTCAGCCATTCCCGGGACCGGGACTTGGAATCCGTATTATCGGTGAAGTTACTGCAGAGAAGGTTCGTATTGTACAGGATGCAGATTTCATTTATCGTGAAGAGGTAGACAATGCTGCAGCTGAGTATAAGAAAGAACATGGTGAAGAACCTTCATGGATGCCGAACCAGTATTTCGCAGCACTGACTAATATGCGAAGTGTAGGTGTTATGGGTGACTTCAGAACTTATGATTACGCTGTAGCGCTCCGCGCAGTGAAGACTATCGACTTCATGACAGCCGAATCTGCTGAGATTCCGTATGCAGTACTGAATAAAGTTATGAACCGCATTATTAACGAAGTTAAGGGCGTTAACCGCGTATTCTATGACCTGACCAGCAAGCCGCCGGGTACGATTGAGTTTGAATAATTAAAATGTTCAGATGCAGGTTTTTTTGCCACTTTTTATGCGATTTCTTTTGATGATTTCCGGCACCCGAAGTGTAATGGTGAAGCGGGAAAATATGGAAACAGAGCATAAGTAAGACAAAAAGAAAGATGGAAAAAAGAAATTAAAAATACCATAAAACCACCAGAAACCTTGTTTCAGGGGATTCCCCTGAGATGAGGTTTTTTTGTCTTAAAAAAAGAAAAAAAAGAATCAGCAATAGGATGCCTTGAAGTAAACTGAAAGCCGCGAAAACAGGCGGTTCAGGGACTTGGAAAGAAAAAGAAAAATCGCAAAGAACGTGGCAAAAGTGCCTGAAAGAAGAACGAAAATGAGAAGGAAAAAAAGAGAGAAAAGAAGTTCGGGCAGGTGGTTTTGCAGACGGGAAATTTTCATTTTCGGATGGGGCGTGTGTGTGGTGCATGTGGCTGTCCGATTCTGGGAGCGGTTTTGGGAAGATAGTAAAGCGTCAAACGGATTTACAAAAAAAGTGTCAAAAGGGGTTGCACAATGACATGGAGAAAAATGAAAATCACGTTTCTGGGAAGCGTTTTTGGGAGGGTTCGTTTTTGGGAAGCCGCATAAACAGGGCATTCTCGTTCCCCAAAAATTATTTTTGGGAAAACGTTTTGACGGGCATTTTGGGAAAAATCTTGGGAAAATTCTTTTCGGGAAACTGGAAATCTGTTTTTGGGAAACTTTTGGGAGAACAGAAAGGACTGTAGAGGATGATAAAAAAGAATTTCAAGGGTCGTTGCCGTAAATGGAAATTGGAAAAGTGTAAGGATGTGATGAGGGCATACAGTGACATTCAGGCGGCATATGCTGAGAGACTGGAAAAAGGAGATGAAGTGAAGGAATTTCAGTGCAATGTTCTACTGGATGGTCTGGAAGAGGGGGAATATACCTCTGATTTTCTGTGTGTGAAGGCTGACGGGGATTTCATGGTTCGGGAATGTGTGGAGAGAAAATTTCTGATGAAACCAAGGACAGTAAAATTGCTGGATGCGTCAAAGAATTATTGGCTGAGACATGGTGTGAAAGATTGGGGGTTGGTGATTGATGCAGAAAAATGATGTATACAAGACTGGGATATTTAAAAAAGATGCGGAGATTCTGAGAGTTTTAAAAATAAAAGAGGGGAAGGCTCTGGTGGTGGATTGTGTAAAAAGCAAGATGCCTTGGTGGATAAGTCCGTCAGATTTGAGTGGTGCTGTGGAAATTTCGGAAGATGATTTATTGGAAGAGACAGGGATGTGTCTGCCGGAAGACATCTCTGCGGTGGCGAATAGAGTGATGCATAAGAGATTCCATATGATTGCCGGGATATTACCCTTTGTGGATGATAAAAAGAAAAGGAGTCTTTTGATAGAAGAGGCTGTCAGGATGTATGGGGTCAGCATCAATACTGTGAAGAACTATCTGATTTCATATCTGGTCTATCAGAATATCCTAGTGCTGGCACCAAAGGAAAAGACGGCAGAGAAAAAGGAACTGACGCAGGATGAGAAAAATATGCGCTGGGCGTTGAACAAATATTACTATACTCAGAAGAAACAGAGTATTTCTACCGCATATACACAGATGGTAAAAGAAAAATACTGTGACAGGGAAGGACGGTTGCAGGGGCATTATCCATCTATCCATCAATTTCGTTATTTCTACCGGAAAAACCGGAAGATGCAGACGTATTATATTTCAAGGAATGGTCTGAAAGATTATCAGAGGAATTACAGACCGCTTGTGGGGGATGGCGTGCAGGAAGAATATGCTGCTGTAGGTGTCGGGATGCTGGATTCAACTATCTGTGATATCTATTTGGTGGATGATTCCGGGAGTCTGGTTGGGAGACCGATTCTGGTGGCGTGTGTGGATGCATACAGTTCTTTTTGTTATGGGTACAGCCTTTTGTGGGAAGGCGGCGTTTATTCACTCAGGAATCTGATGTTAAATGTGGTTGCGGATAAAAAGGAATGGTGCAGGAGATTTGGTGTCCTGATAGAAAAAGACCAGTGGGACTGTGACTGTCTGCCGGGTGTGATGGTGACGGATATGGGAACAGAATATATGTCGGGAAATTTTGAACAGATAACAGAACTGGGAGTATCGGTCATAAATCTGCCAGCATACCGCCCGGAGTTGAAAGGAAGAGTAGAGAAATTTTTTGACTTGATACAGTCAGAATATAAGAAATATTTAAAGGGAAAAGGTGTGATAGAGTCGGATTATCAGGAGCGTGGCGCGCATGATTACAGGAAGGATGCCTGTTTGACTATGCGTGACTTTGAAACTATCATCCTCAGGTGCATCCTTTATTATAACTCTCAGAGGATTGTAGGGAATTTCCCTTATACAGAGACAATGATGGAGGACGGTGTGAGACCATATGCAGCATCTATTTTTGCATGGGGAAGGAAACAGCCGGGAGCTGATTTGATTGATGTGTCCGGAGAGAAAATGGTACAGATACTCTTACCGAGAACAGAGGGCAGATTTAGCCGTTATGGATTAAAAGTCAATGGCATGAGATACCATGCAGAGGGTTATACGGAAGAATATTTGAAGGGCGGCGTTGTAGCAGTGGCTTATAATCCTGAAAATGTGAGTCAGGTGTGGTTGCTGAAAGATGGGGGATTCCATCCTTTTGAACTGATTGAGAGCCGATTTCGGGAGAAGACATTGGAGGATGTGGAAGGATTGAAGGAAGGATGCAGTGAGATGATAAAGGATGCTGCCGCAGATAATCTACAGGCAAAGATAGACCTCGCAAAACACATTCAGGATATCTCAGGAAGGGCAGGAAAAAGCGAAGATACCAAGATTAAGGATATCAGAACAACAAGACGGAGGGAACAGAGAAAGAGACACATGGATTTTGTGAAGGGAGATGTATGTAATGAATGAGATAATCAAACTGATTCCAGAGATGAAGACAGGACAGGAATTGATGGAATGTATGGGGGAATATCCAGATTATCTCCCGGAGGTCAAGGAAAAAAGCAGTGCAGAACGTCTGATTGCACTGTCAGACATTTATGATATCTACATTCCGTCTCAGATGTCAGTAGAAATCTACCATAAACTGTATATGGGATTGATGCGGTCATTGCAGAAAAAGAGCAGTATACAGGCTGTACATCAGCAATATGAAAATTGTAAAGGTGTGAGAGGAAGAAAATATCAGGGCGGCATTTTAGGAGGTTCGGATTCATTCAGTATAATCGGTGCATCTGGAATCGGGAAGAGTTCAACAGTGTTTCGGGCGGTCAGATTGATAACAGAAAAGGACGTTATAGAGATGGAGACTCCATATCTGAAGATTGCCCCCTGTATTGTGGTACAGTGTCCATTTGATTCCTCTGTAAAAGGATTGTTATGGGAGATATTGAGAAAAGTGGATGAAGTGCTGGGGAGCCGATATTATCATAATGCGGTGCGTGCAAGAGCCACAACCGATATGCTGATTGGCAATGTGAGTCAAGTGGCATTGCAGCATATCGGGTTATTAGTAGTGGATGAGATACAGAATGTGGTGAACAGCCGGAATGGAAAACAACTGGTTGGGATGTTGACGCAGTTAATCAATAATTCCGGTATCAGTATCTGCATGGTTGGAACACCGGAGAGTATTGTGTTTTTTGAACAGGCAATGCAATTGGCAAGGCGTTCGCTCGGGTTACAGTATGAGGCAATGGAGTTTGATAAAGATTTTATTGTAATCTGTAAAGTCCTGTGGGGGTATCTATATACAAAAAGTGGTGTAACGTTGACTGATGGAATCATAGAATGGCTCTATGAACATAGCGGAGGAAACATTTCCATACTGGTTGCCCTTATCCATGATGCACAGGAGATTTCTATATTGGAAGGAAGAGATGTCTTGGATATGACAGCATTGGAACAGGCATATCAGAAAAGGATGGCAATGCTGCATGATTATCTGGAACCATCTGTCAGAAGGAAAAAGCAGACCTCTGCGAAGAAAAAGAAAGAATTGATAACAGAGATGGAAGATATGGGAAATCAGGAGAAAACAGGAAGAACAGGTGATTCAGACAGTGTGAGAATGGATATGGACGGGCAGGAAATAAGCCTTGAAGAACTGGTGGCTGATGCAAAGGTAAGAAATTTAAACATAGTGGAGATATTCCAGAAACATTTTGCTGTTGAGGAGGTGGAGATATGATTGCGTTTCTTCCAGAATTATATTCCGATGAATTGGTATATAGTTGGTTATCGCGCTATTATGTGAAGTCAGGCTGTTTATCCTTTGCCTATGTGGTGGAAGACCTGTATGTGCATCAATATACCAGACCAGATACAGAATTTCTCAATGAAATGAAGCCGGATGTGATGGAGCTGATAGACCGATATTGTAACATAGAACAACTGGTTCAGAGACATACGATGTTTTCCTCATATGGGAGATTTCTGCCGTTGGAAAGAAAACAGGAGGCATATGAAGCACTACTCAGAATGCATGGGAACTTTAACAATCTGTTATCCATTCCAAAGAATCAACGGGGAACGGGGCGGTTTCTGCGGTATTGTCCGATTTGCGCGAGAGAGGACAGGGAGCAGCATGGCGAGACATATTGGCATAGGATTCATCAGATAGAAGGGATACAGATATGCAGGAGACATGGCTGCTATTTATGTGAAAGTAACGTATCTATGGACAGGCAGAAAAAAGCAGGGTTCTGGGATGCGGAAACATTAATTCCACAGAGTGAGACAATACAGATATGCCGGGATAGAAGGAAGATTGCTTTTACAGAATATATCAGTCAGGTGTTTGAGGCGGCAATGGATTTTCAGGGGAAGATATCAGTGGCAGATTTTTTAAAATTGAGGCTGGCGAGATATGCCCGTACAGATTCAGGGGCGAGTCTCAGTCTGGATAACTTGTATATGGATTATCAGGAGTTCTTTGGGGAGGATGCTTGTATGACCAAAGGGCAGATGCAAAAAATCCTTCTTGGTGTGAGATATCATTTCTCTGATATCTGTAAGCTGGCTATGTTTGCAGGGATATCAGTAGAGGAACTGACCGCTATTCCTGATACAGTCAAAGATTCTCTCAGGGAGCCTGTATATCAGCAGGTGGCGGAAGAGTTGCAGGTAGATTATGACTTGGTATGTAAGATTGGCGAGGCTGTATTAAAACGCTATGAAAGGAAGGAACGGGTAGTTCAGAGACGGAAAAGAACATTTGCATGGGAGAGGATGGATGCGGAGATGCTGCCGAATGTAAAAAAGACGGTTAAACGCTTATATCAGACAGGGGAAGAACGCCCCCGGAGGATTACAGTTTTTCTTGTACAAAAAGAGATGGGATTTCCTGATAAGCGATTTGACAAATTGCCGAAATGCAAGGCAGAAATCTTGAAATATCAGGAGACGCAGAAAGAATACTGGGCGCGTCAGGCAGTATGGGCGTATCGGAAACTGTTGCGAGAGGGGCAGCCTGTGAACTGGACAAAAATACGGAGGCTGACCAATATGAGAAATGTGGATTTTCAGGGATGCAAGGCATTTTTGGATAATTATGGAACAAGTGAGGAAGTGAAACATTTGCAGGGATTGATATAAAAGGTTCTATTTCTTACAAATTACAATGTAAATTTGCGAAAGTCATATATGATTAGAAGATTTTAACATCCATTAGGGGTAAAAAAATAATCTTTATGCAATATACTATATATGTAATAATGTAAGTTTGTAAGAAATAGAAGTAATATGTCTGCACCATTGCCCCTCTGCTTTTCATTGAAGTGTCTGCATATATTTAGAAATAGAATAGTTTTTATTATTGACTGTAGGGATATATAAAGATGCGAAATAGTTGTGGGGCAGTGGGGCTTATAATAGATATATAGATAATAAAATCATTACAATGCTATATATAGATAATGATTTGATTGATATATACCATATATAGTGTGAACTTCCGAAAAGAAATGCCCCTTATAGTGTTCCTGTTTTGAAACAAAAGGGGCTTATATCGGTCAAATGCGTCTATGTCGTTGACCGTCAACCTGTTCTTCACTCATTTCTTCTAATTGTCCTATTATATAAGCTGTCTGGCTGGCAAGATAAAATGTTTTGTTTAATCGGTAATCTGTCTCGCGGAGGATACGGGAAAATGTTTTCATGTGGATGCGTCCAGTATTCTGCTTGATATGTGAGACTGCCTTTTGTGCATGTTTGTGCAAGGATTCGTTTTTCTTAGTCCAGAATCTCTTTGAAAAAATCGGGTCTTTAGGCAGATATCGGCAAAGTTCCTCATATCTGCTGGAATAATCCAGAATTTTCTGCCTGTAAGCGGAAATCTGCCTTTCCATCTGTTCCTGTTCTGATTCCATCTGTCTCAATATCTGTGATTCCTGTTGGAAATCGACAAAATTGGAAAACCCCTCTTCTTCCAGAATCTTTGAAAAACGCTGTTCGCGAAAATTGATGCTGTCCTGCTCTGCCTGTATTGCATTTTGGATTTCGGTAGGGCGATTGCTCCATATAGGGAATTTTGCCTTCTGTTCTTCCTTGAGCCGGGAAATCATTTCCTGTGATGTCTGATTCTTTCTCAGCATGTTTGAACGGGCAGTCTGTACCCTGTTAATAGAATCATGAAGCTTCTGGCTTTGGATTTTTAAAGAATCCTGTTGCTCTTGTAGCACTTCAAGATTGTATTTTGCAGATATGATATCCGATTCTACTTTTCCAAGTTGTTCGGCTAATGATTCATAAAAGGAATTGCTCTTTTCAGTGATTTGTGATTCAAGACTATCTAAAGTCTCCCGGATGCGTTTATTGGTCTCATTCAGTTTCTTGATGTCCTCATTCATGCGGTATCGCTCGGATGACTTATCCTTAGAAGCATGTGAACCCAGATGGATGCCGGAAATCGTGTCGGTTCCCTGTTCCTGATAAGAGCGGCAATCGACACGTTCTGGTCGCCCGGCTCTTTCCAAGGCTTGATTCATATGTTTTTCCCAAGACTGCCTGTATTGGATTATCGCTTCCTTAGAGTTCCAGCGCGTGGTCTTTTCGTCACGCCGTCCATATAATGTACAGCGTGGATTTTTGGAGACCCTTATAAGATTTTCATTATAAGACTCAGAAGGGGTCAGCCATACCTTTTCTTTTCCTCTGTAGTACTGATATTGCTTTTCCCAGCCATCATTTTTGGCTCTGCGGTATTCTTCAGCAGTAAAGGATGCTGTCTCATCATTCCTGCGGCAGATATATTCTTTCTGTGTCTTCGGTGTCCATTTGCCGTTTTGGTCAAGTGGTCTGACAGTGAGAAGGATATGTGCGTGAGGATTGCGGAAAATCATGTCTTTTTTATCTGTGACCGGATTTCCTTTCATATCTATCGGTGTTCCTGTCTCATCGCGGAGCGGTGGAGTATGTATATTGATATCTGCCACCATGCCATCTGATATAAAGGTGTCTTGGACAAATTCCTGTACAAGTCTGATGTTTTCTTCCATGGACAGTTCCAGTGGAAGGGCAATCATGACCTCTCTGGCGAGTCTGGCATTTTTGCTCTTTTCACTTTTTTCAACAGCATTCCAGAGTACAGAACGGTTACGAAACTCAGCAGGTGCATTTTCAGGAAGCATGATTTCGCTATGTTCCACCCAGTTTTTTCTTGAATAATCCTCTACGATACCTGTATATTCATTTTCTATTTTTTCAGCAGCACGATAAGCGGCTGCGGCTACTGCGCTCCTGCCCTCAGAGCGTTTTATGATTTGTATTTGGCATTGAAAGATTGCCATATTGGTCACCTCGTTTTTATTTTTAATATGGAGATTTTCAGATGGAATAAAAGTGTTTTTTATCGGTGTCAGGATTAAGCATATTAGTATTGATAAAGAAAATATCTTTATTAATAAATCACAAGAGGTGAAAAACATGACAGGAGAAAAGATAACAGAACAGAATGAGGATATGCGTGTCCTGATTATATATAAGGGTTCTGCCGAGATTGGCAAGGAATTTCAGGATGATTATATGATACTGGAACTGGTCACTGATGGAAGACCGGATGCGCTGGCTTCGGCAGTTATAAATTTTCCATTGCTGGATGGAAATAAGAGCATTTTTATTCATGACCTTGTTTCTTATGAGTCAATGGAAGCAAAGGAATCTCTGTTAGAAGTAATAGAGAAATTTGCACGAAAACGGGGATATGCAGCCATCTACATCAACAGTATACGACAGGACAGAGGATTTCTGGATAAAGAGAAATTTATAGAGGTATCTGGAAGGACAATGGCGAAGAAGGATGTGAGTAGATGAATCCAAGAATATGGAAATGGATAAACCGGATTTTTTTAAGTGGTATCTGGGTGCAGCCATTTGCAATGGCAGGTCTGATTTGGTTTTTCAAAAACGTTTTGCAAGGTGATGTCTCATACCTTATCCTGTTTGTCCTGTCCCTCCTTCCATCTATATATATCTGGTCAGAAAATCAGAGAGAACAGGCTGCCGGGAAAATGGATTTCAGCATTGAAGATACGTTCCATGACAGACCGACAGAATATTCCAGTCCATTAAAGATGCATGCAATGTATCCAAGAATAGATGAGAGATTTTTGTTTGATTACCCGGATGGAGTGGTATTTGGAAGGACAGAGACGGGGATATTAAAAAAACATACACAATATTTATGTAAACCATTAGAGAAAGAACATCATAGCAATTCACATGTACTACTGATTGGCGGCAGTGGAAGCGGAAAGAGTGCATCTGTCATCATTCCGACACTTCTGGCATCCCCTGATAACATGGGAATGTTCATTGTGGACATAAAAGGCGAACTTTGGCGAAAAAGCCGCCGTGTTGATGATAAAAATACGGTTATCATAGATTTTCAGGATAGGTCAAAATACGGATGGGATGGTCTGTATATGTTGAACAGTAAAACAGAGATACGGGATAGGGATGTAAGAGAATGCATGGAGATGATAGCCAATAGTCTGATACCGATTTCGGCAAAGGACAACAATAAGTTCTGGAAACAATCTGGACGCTCCCTCCTGACAGGAGAATTGATAGGTCTATGGAAAAATGGAGATACTAAAAACCTGTCAGAATTAATCAATATAATATTGTCCAGAGATACCAGAGAACTGGTTGAGGAACTGATGGATAAAGCAAAACCAAATGCATCAGAAATTAAATTTCTTTCTTCATTTAAAAATCTTGCTGATGAGACACTGAGTGGAGTAGTACAACAGATGCAGGAATCTATTAAGGTTTTTGTTGATGATGATATCCGTTATGCTTTTGAGTCAAATACGAAACGAGCGCATCCTCTGATGATTGAGGATGGGAAAGCCATATTTTTGGCTGTTCGTGAAGAAAAACTGGAAGCATATTATAACGTGATTAACCTTATCATTGCACAGGTTTTTGATAGTCTGATAAAGCGACCGGAGGGGAGTTTGCCGGTGATGGTTGTGATTGATGAGATGGCAAGGCTCTGTTCTCGTGGTGCGATATATGGTTTACATAATCAGATTTTATTGACAGGAAGAAGCAGAAATGTCACCTTGATTATGGTTACACAGTCTTATGAGGCACTGTCAGGAGCGTATAGCAAGGATGATATACAGAGCATCGTGGCGAATAGCGCGTATGTGGTCGTTCTTGACTGTAAGAGTCCTGAAACAGCAAAAAGCATTTGCAGTATGGTAGGCAATTATAAAGAAAGGGAAAAAACGTGGAGTGGAACCGGAAAGAACCGGAGCGTAAGTATTTCTTACAGGGATAAGCCAATATTGGAGCCTTCTGACCTGTCAAAACTGGTTGTAGCAGATGAGGCGATTATCGTTTCTGCAGAGTTCGGATATTGCAGGGTGAAGAAGAGTTTTTATTTCAATGATGCAGTCTTGGGTGAATTATCTAGGAAGGTGCAGACATATAATCAGGAGGCACTGGGGATAGAAGGAAAAAATACAGTGCAGATGCCAGTTTATTCAGTGGATGCAGAGGAAGCGGATAAAAACTGGATGGATATTTTAAATGACATATTGAAACAATGTGGCGGTTTTTTGAAAAAAAAGTTTATGTATATAGTAGAACAAAATAAAACAGGAGAGAAAAAAGATGAGAAAAGAAGAAATAGATAAATTACAAAGAGAAATGCAGAAAAATTTAGGCGAAAAATGGGAGGTAAAGCCGATGACTGTAAAGAAAATCGGCGGCGATAAGGAGGCAATAGGATGTAAATTTCAGGATGATGAGTTCATGGTCGTCTTATATCCGAATGAATATGAGAATCTTTTGAGGTCAGGAACCAGCATTGAGGAAATCGGAACGCATCTGGCACAGGAGGCAGAGCAAAAAAGATATGGCTTTCCACAGATGCCGAAAACACCGGAAGAATTTAGAAGAGAGCTGTATATCCAAGTGATAAATGCTGATATGAACGAAGAACTGTTAAAAAATGTAGTGCATGATACCATGGGGGATGTTGCGGCGGTTGCCAGATGCAGGATTGCAGTCGATGAACAGGGCGTGACTTCCTTTTTAGTAACTAAGGAAAATATGGAATGTTTCCAGATGACACAGGGAGAGATTATGGAGCAGGCATATCACAATACCGCTGCTCAAAAGTATTCCCTGCAAAATCTAAATGAAATCATGCGTGAACTGATGACTTCAGAAGGATTAGACCCTGAGATTGTAAAAGAACTTACACATGAAGAGATGCCGTTATATGTTTTGACAAATTCTGAGAGAGTAAATGGGGCAAATGCGATTGTCTGCCCGGAGGTTTTACAGCATGTGTATGAGGAACTGGGGGAAAACTATTATATTATGCCAAGTTCTATACATGAGGTCTTACTCGTGAAAGAAAGTACAGGTCTGACACCGGATGAAATGAAACGTATGGTGCATGACGTCAATGTATCAGAGGTACGACCGGAAGAACTACTCTCATTTAAGATATTTCGTTATGACGGAAGGAAACTGACAGTTGCAAGGGATGAGGTGTTGGATGTATTAGAAGCAAAGGAAAAAGTAAAAAGAGTTATAAGGTAAGAGAGGGAAGGAGATATGAGTAGGGAAGAAATGTTAATAGAACAAATTTCAAATTACTTTCATTTGAAGGAAAATGTAATCCAAATAGGAATTATTCTGGAAAATGGCACTCAGATAGAAAGGTATAGTTAGGAAGGAAGGACACCAAGTAGGGTGTCCTTCTTTAACGATTTTGGTTGGAATATGAGGGGGAGGGATGTTATAATATAGATATTAAGATATTTATGTATAAAAAGAAAAAAGAGGCTAAAAATATGGTGAATTTATCGCAACAGAAAAGACAGAAAATGCTGTCATTCCTTGAAACGATACGACAAGAACATAAAAACGATGACGGCGTATTAATAGCATTAAGTGAAATTGAAAATGAATTGAATGCTAAAAAATATGGTCTTATTTGGGAGAAACATGAAGAATTAGTAGATGTTATGATGAAGACACATATACCAGTATTTACTGAAGATATAGACAGGGAAATTGCTAAGAATAAAAATGAAAATTACAATTTTTTGCTCAATGGTGATAATCTACATAGTTTGCATTTATTAAAAAAAACACATAAGAATAAAATAGACGTTATTTATATCGACCCACCATATAATACCGGAAGTAAAGATTTTGTTTATGATGATGCTTATGTGGATGATACAGATGGATATAAACATAGTAAATGGCTTTCGTTTATGAATGAAAGGTTACTATTAGCAAGAGATTTATTGACTGATGATGGCGTTATGATTATTAGTATTGGCTATCAGGAAGTCAATAATTTGATGTTACTTTGTCGCGAAATTTTCAGTGAAAAACAGGTAGTTTGTGTAACAATACAGACATCTGGGGGAAAACCTAATGGCGGATTTACTTATATGCAGGAATATCTCATTTTTATTACGCCGACTGATTTTCAGCCAAAGACAATGAATTTTACGGGGGGAATTTCACGAAGCCCTTTTGAAGGATTAACATTGAGTACATTTGATAAAATAACACGACCAAATCAGGCATATCCTATTTTTATTGATAAAACAACTATGAATATTGTGGGAATTGGAAAATCACTTACTGAAAGGATTAATGAAGGAAATTATTTGGGTAAATTGGAAGATTTTGTTTTTGATTATAGTGAAGCACCTGAAGGGGCTGTTGCAATATGGCCAGTAAGTAGTAAGGGAGCAGAATGTGTATGGAGGCTTATTCCAGAACGATTGAAACGGGATTGGAATGCAGGATATATTAAAGTGAGTAAAAATAAATCTAAAGCAAATCCGAATGAATATAGTATCCAGTATTTACCAGAAGGCGTTATTTCTAAAATAAAAAGTGGAGAATTAGAAGTTATTGGAAAGGAACAAGGGGCACCAACATTAATATTTGGTGAAAATAAAACGGCAGGTGGAGAGATTCCTACCATTTGGACTGAAAAAGATTTTTATACTACTAAAGGAACTTCTGCTATTAAGGATATTTTTGGAGATAAGCGTTTCTCTTATCCAAAACCTTTAGAATTAATTATTGAAATTCTACGAGCCACTACTAAAAAAAATAGTTTGATTTTAGATTTTTTTGCAGGAAGTGGAACTACTGGACAAGCATGTCTTGAACTGAATAAATCTGATAAAGGTAACCGTAAATTTATTTTATGTACAAACAATGAAGGAGATATTTGTGAGAATGTTACATATCCTAGGCTTCAAACGGTTATTACTGGTATGAGGTTAGATGGAAGTAAATATTCTGATGGTATTTCTGCTAATTTGAAATATTACCATACAGATTTTGTTTCTCGAAATGAAGAATATTTATCTGATGCATTATTAGACCATATTATAGAAATGATACAGTTAGAGCATGGAATCAAAATAGATGGACGACGATATATTGTGGTTATGAGTGATGAAGAAGCAGATAAGATAGAACGGATATGGAATGAATATGATGATGTAAAAGCAATGTATGTTTCTAAAAATGTTTTATTTACATCAAAACAGATTAATCTATTTAAACAAATACCGCAATATATTATTCCGGATTATTATTTTAATTTTGAGTTGAGAGAGGAAGGAGAAGTATGGTAACAGGTATTGCAACGACTTTGTTTGAATTTCAGGAAGAAGCGGTTATTAAACTTCTTGACCTTTGCAGTGATAGTCGAAGTAAGCAGACCATTATAATGAAAGCACCTACTGGTTCTGGAAAAACCATAATTTTAATTGATTATGTAGATGAATATTTGAATAAAATAGATTCAAATACGGCATTTATTTGGTTATGTCCAGGAAAGGGGAATTTAGAAGAACAAAGTAGAGAAAAAATGAGGAAATTTGCTCCACATTTAAATACTCAGAATTTATTTGAAGCACTTGAAAATGGCTTTCCACCAGAAAGTATTACATTTATTAATTGGGAATTAGTTACAAAAAGAGGAAATACTGCTATTCGGGATAGCGAGAGAAAAAATTTATATGACCATATTGCTGATGCGCATAGAAAGCAAATTACCTTTATTGTTGTTATTGATGAAGAACATTCTAACAATACAGCAAAGGCGAGAGCGATAATTGATGCTTTTGCAGCGAAAAAAATTGTGCGTGTTAGTGCTACAGCACAACAGAATAAACGTTATGAATATTTTGAAATTGATGAAGTTGATGTTATTAATGCAGGATTAATTACTAAAGCATTGTATGTAAATGAGGGAGTTACTGATGGTGTAGAAATTGATGAAGATTATAATTATCTAATTGACCTTGCGGATGCTAAAAGAAGGTCTATTGATGCTCATTATAAATCTATTGGTAAGAAAATACGTCCATTAGTACTAATACAATTTCCAAATGGACAACCTGAAACAATTGCTGCTGTGGAGCGCAAATTGGAATCTATGAATTATACTTATGATAATGGAATGGTCAGTAAGTGGATGAGTGAGGATAAAAGAGACATTCCAGATGATTTGACAGAAAATGATGGACAGCCAGTTTTTTTACTCATGAAACAGGCTATTAGTACAGGCTGGGATTGTCCGCGAGCAAAAATTTTGGTTAAACTTCGTGAAGGAAAAAATGAAAATTTTGAAATACAAACGATTGGTCGTATACGTAGAATGCCGGAAGCAAGGCATTATGAAGATGATGTATTAGATTTTTGCTATGTATATACGTTTGATGAAAAGTATAAAGAAGGAATGCTGGCAAGCATGGACAAGGCGTATGAAACACGCCGTCTATTTTTAAAGCCTATATGTAAAACATTTTCTTTAGAAAAACAACTCAGGGACCTTGACTTCAATGGTCTTGGTGAACGTGAAGTATTGAACAAAATATATGATGCTTTAGTAAAAAAATATAAATTAAGTAGTGATAAAAAACAAAATGAAATGCTTTTGAGTGGTGCAGGGTATTTATTTGGAAATCAGATTAGAAATAGGGTTTTACATGGACAGTTTGTTAGAACATCTGCTGTTGCTGAAAGTAATAATTATTATACTGCTTTTAAACGTGTTGATACGCATAAATATGGTATTCAATTGCTTCATAGCGTAGATGCTATTAAAACAACTATTGGAATGACTACCGGAAAAGTAAAAACTATATTAGAACGTCTATTTCGTAAAGATAACAATAACTATAAAAAAATATTGTCGTTGGATACAGCGGAATTTTATGCTTTTATTATTAATAATGAGCAAAAATTAAAGATGGAATTTCGTGAAGTAACAGCAGACATGGAACAACAAAGAAGTTTTGTATTTAATCCAAAGAAATCTATCTTTCATATTCCAGAGCAAGATTTTTTTAAATATGATTCAACTGTAAAAAATGAAACGGAATATGTAAAGAATGCTTATATGGAATATACTTCTGGTTTTGTATCAAGTGTAGTTCGTAGCACTTCTGAGATGTTATTTGAACAGTATTGTGAAAAGCGTTCAGATATTGAATGGTTATATAAAAACGGTGATAAAGGACAGCAATATTTTTCTATTGTATATATAGATGGAGTACAAAATCAATGGTTATTTTATGCAGATTATATTGTCATGAAAAAAGATGGGACTGTATGGATTATTGAAACTAAGGGAGGAGAAAGCAAAGGAATAAATAAAAATAGGGATATTCAAATCCAAAATAAATTTAATGCGTTTAAAATATATGCTGATGAAAAAAGATTGAATTGGGGGTTTGTAAGAGACAAGGATAATCAACTTTATATAAATAATACGGAATTTGCAATTGATATGGCAGATGAACATTGGGTGCCTATTGCGCAAGTATTTTAAATAATAAAAAGCCTATACAAAGAAATTTTTATTGTATAGGCTTTTAACAGAAGAAAAATGCTGCTTTTTATAGAAACGGTTTGGATGACAATTGATTTTTTAATATTTCCAAGATTTCATCTTCTGGCAGATTGGCGATATCGTCAGGTAGCAATTTTTCTACCATTTTTCCGAGGGAAACTAAGCGTCTTGTCTGTTTTTGTTTGGCAAGTGCGCGCTGGCGGTTCTCTTCCAATTGCTTGCGATGTAGTGCCTGCTCTGCTTTTAGTTGTTCAATTTCTTCCATTTGTTCTTGAAAATTATCCATTTACATACACCTCCCTCTGCGTTTTGGCTGTATTGTTTCTGATACTGTTTGCTTGATTGATTGCATTTGTGTCAATGTCTGCTCTGTCTTGGAAATGATATCATTAGAGGTATCACGTATGATTTCCAGACTCTCTTTCAGTTCTTTTGTGTCTTTTCCAGTAGACCATCCTGCAATATATCCGAAAGAATAATCTGAGACATCCATTCCAAAATATTGACATACGACATAAGCGATAGATTCTGCCTGTACCTCTCTGGTAGGAGAGTCCTTGGGTGCATCTGGAATATTGATATTGTGAATAGTGGCGTGGGCGATTTCGTGTATCAATGTTTTTACGGACTGCTTTTCAGACAGGGTGCTGTCAACAGTGATTGCATTTTTGTTCAGACTGTAGAAACCGTTTGCACTACCTTCTATTGGTTGAAATGAAACCGGAACCGGGCTGATTTGCAAGAGTGCGTCTTTCAATTCTTTTTGAGAATCTGTCAGTTCTCCGGTCAGTTGTTGGGAGAGTTCTACCAGCGGTTTTCCTTCAGTCTGGCTGATATCAAAGGTGTAACCGATTTTGAAGCGCGGTATGATTACCTCAACGATTTCACGTTTGACATTTCCATCTGGCAGCAAGACGGGTTTTTCAGTCGTAGGGTCTATTACATCCTTGATTTTTTCTTTTTTATAGAATGCTGGACAGAGGATTTTGATTCCGCGTTCCCCGGCTTTTACCTGTCGTCCCTGACTTTTCCATCCACTATAGGATGCACAGATGGTTGACTCCGGGCGTTGTATGGCAATCAATATCTGATTGTTCAGAGAGTAAGAGTGAAATTTAGACATCTGGCTAAGAAAATTTTTGTATTTTTCTCCGTTCATGAACTCATGGATGGATTTTTCCAGTTGCTCTGTTATGTCTTTTAATGCTTCTTTTTTATCTTTCTTTTCAGAATTACTATAATCTTTTTTCATGACTTAAACCTCCATATTTCAGTGATAATTACAGTATGCAGGAAATCGGACGGGATAAAAAAGGTATGGGGGAAATGTCGAAACTGGTAGAATTATTACGTACGATTTTGATTGTACAGTTATAAGATATGCTATAGAATAAGAAGGATTGAAAAATCAAAGGAGGAAGGTTTTATGGAGACATGGAAAAATCGGGATATGATTTATGATGTTGTAATTGGGGCTGTTGAAGAAGGGAATGCTAATCCAGAAGTGAAAACGGTGTTTGGGGAAGATTCTTTATGTGAGAAATTATATGAAGAGATATACCAGACAAAAGAGAGGCTGAGTCAGAGACTCGGTAAAGAAGGCGAAGAGGATGCAGACATTGAAAAAATCATAAATAATATGTTTGATATCTGCCGGATAGTAGGAAATAAGATGTATGAATATGGAAAGATGGATACCTCTAAATAAATTGGATGCTTTAGATGAGAAAAGCGTAGAGCAGGGATGATTACCTGTTCTACGCTTTTCCTGTTATGAACAAAGTTGCATACTAACGACTTTACCATTTTTTACTGTAATCCATGCGCCTAAACCATTCAAGCGTTTCATGATGTTTATAAAGTTTGACTTGGAATAATTATTTCTATATGGCTTATCTGGATTTTCGGGGTTAAATTCAAGTGAGAAGTATTTTGTCTTGGAAGTTAGTTTAAAGGTATGTTTTCCGTATTTTACAAAATTTTTCTTGCTTGTATTCAATACTCTGTTTTTGGATTTGTTAAATGAGGAATACATTGTCAATGTGTTTCCTTTACATATGACTTTCATTGTTCCGGTATCGTAATAATATCCGTTCGCACCCGGTTTTCTGCCGCCTTTCTGACGTATTAAATGGGTATAATAGTATGTCGTGCCGGATTTCTTAGTTGCTGCCTGTACCTGCGAGACTTCCATGAATCCGGTAACGAGACAGATAGCAAGTAAGATTGCTAAAACTTTTTGAAACCTGTTTTTCCATGTTTTCATAATGAAATCCTCCCTTCGTTTATAAGATTTATTATAGTATCACAGAAAAGTGAAGTCAATGAACTTACACGATAAAAAACGGTTTTGGGGTGACGGCGGCAGACGGCAAAAGGAAGACACCTGCGGTGGTGGTAGAACACCAGCATTGGTGGTGTGTATGTGCGCCCTTTGAATGTATTTTAGTCGTTTGATTTTCTTTAGTCGTCATCTTCATCTACATTCAATGAAACCTTTTTTACATCATCAATACAATTCCAATGTTCAGCATCAAGTAATATCTGTGCATTTTTCTCAGTTAGAGCATTTGCAGCACGTAACATTTCATATTGAAGGTCTTGAATGTGTTTGCTACGTTTTTCTGATACTACATATTGGGCATAGAGCTGTATCTTATCCCTTTGTAAGTCATTGCATTTTTCGACTTCCTCCTTATATTGATTGGTTATTTGTTCTAATTTATTTGTTAAATCCTGACATTGAGTTTTTAGAGACTGGTTTTCTTCTGTTAAAAGAATAACTTTCTGCTGTAATTCTTTTAATTCATTAGTGTCAATGATTTCAGATTTGACTGCTCTTTTTCTTCCATGACTTTCTAAAAATTTGACTGCAATATCATCAAGATATTGTGTGCCACATTTCATCCTTATGTGCGGTATAAGTTCATCTTTATATCTTAATAATTTGCGCCTTGCTCCCTCATAAGTAAAGTTATGGCTGACGGCATATTCCTGTAGAGTCATTCCAGGCTCTTTTTCGCAAATCCAGTAGTTTGGGGGATAACACTTTCCCTCATAGGGACTGTCTTTTGTATAGTCATTATAAATAATTTTAGTATCGTTTGTCATAAATTCACGCTCCTATTATATGCATGTTGATTCGCTTATTCTTATTATACCATAACATAAACATTATGTATACAACTTTTTAATGTAACACCAACAAAAAAAACGATTTAAAAAATAAAGTAAGTATAAAAAGTATGAACAGTTTGAGAAAAGTGTTGACAAAGTAGGATGAAAGGTATATAGTCACAATCATATAAAACATACTAATGAAAATAAAGTTGTTTATATACAAAGAATAACAGAAGAAAGGTAGGAATACAATGAATAGTAGTTAGGTTTGAATTGTAATTTGAGAGGTATGTTACTGTTAATAGTAATTTAAAGGAGAAAATGATTAATGGATAATATTTTCAGAAAGCAGATAGAACCGTTGGATATTATAAGAGATTATCAGGATAAGGAACCACCGGAGCTGCCAAAAGGCTGGAAGCCGCCGGAACCGCCGAACGACTGGAAGCCACCGGAAGTGATAAAACCATCTGTTAGTTCAAGTAAAATCCCGGCAGAAGCATATGTGAAAACTATACCGCGGGAAGCCTTTTACAAAGAAGAGTTATATAAACGCATATGTTGCGTAAATGTTACAGAATGTTCTTGATGAGGATTCATTTCATTGAACAAATTGGAGCAGGATGCATAAGCATCCTGAAATGACAAAAGGGTTTCACGTTTAAAATAGAGACCATGAAACAAATTAACAGCAAAAACTCGACAATAATTCGCTAACATTTGAAATGTCAGCATAATGATATTGTAATGAATAAATTAGTTTTCTATTGAAAGGAGAAACAAATATGAGTAGAAAAAATAAATGGAGTTTTATTGAAAATAAGGAAGCAAGGGAAGCACTGATATATGGCAGTGACTTGTTGAAAAAATGTGCGAAAACATATTACGTGGGGTATAAAAACCGTTTCGATGAAATCGTGGAACCTTATAGATGTATTTGTGAAGATATCAGTAGTGCAAATGGAACTAAGATGCCTTTGTATATAGCACCAGAACTTATCCAAAGCTTTGGGGAGGAAGCCCAGAACAGATGTAGTGAAGAACATGCTAGATTAAAGGCAGTATTTGAAACTTGGGAACTTCTGCTTACCTGGACGGTGGCTTTCTGTCATGTTCCAGAGGATAAAATAAAAAAGGTAAAGAAACAAGTTTTGGAAGATTTATCTAAAATGCAGAGGGCAATATGGAAAGAATTTTATGCTGCTGATTCGCCATTTAATTTTAACTAACACTATAATCTGAATCGGTAATGTCGATGTATGTTATCGCTATGCCAGAACAAGAAAAACCAGAGGATGATTCTGAAGAAGAATCTAAAGAAGATGCAGAAACAGCCGGTGGGTGTGAATAGATGAAGATACCATTTTCATCACCTGAGAACTGATAGGAAGAAGCGGAGAAACAAGTGCTTCTGTATTAAGAAATATAGTTATGTTTGCAGGTATCTTCGGTTTATGAAGATATCTGCAAAGATGAAACAAAAATACCGATTTTGATAAAAGGAGAAAAAATTATGAGAAAAAAATATACTTACGATGCTGTATACAACTTCACACATGGTGTACTGAACAGTAATATTGTTGAAAAAACAAGCGAAAAAGAAATTGGTGAATGGGAGATTATAAGCGGTTCTCTATTCATTTATCGGGACAATGATGGCAATGTGTATACGGAAGAAGAAGCATCTGACAAAATCTCAGAGTTAGAAGAACAGATTGAAGAGGCAGAAAGCCAGGCGGATGACTTGCAGGAAGAAATGGATAAAGACATTCCAGATTGTAATTTACAGGAGACGGAAGATAAGATAAGTGAACTGGAAGGGAAGATTGAGCACTGGAAAGATGCAATTGAGACCTTGCAGGACGGCGAAATTCGTGAAGTTCACCAGTACTGTATTGTATCTGAAAGTGCTTTTGAAACTTGGCTGAAGGGAAGTAGTGAATTGGTCTTATACAATGAAGAATTAGATATGTACGTATGGTGCATCTGCTTCTGTGGTGTGGATTGGAAGGACGTTTTGACTGATATTCCGATTCCAGAACAGGCTGCGTAAGCAGCCTGAAGAGTAACAATACATAACCACAAAACACATTTAATGAAAGGAGATAGTTACCATGCGAAATTTTGAAGAAATTTATGAAAAAATGAATAAGGAAACAGCACAGTTTGTGAAAGACAGATATGAATTCTGTTTATCGAAAAGAAAAGCATTTGAGGAAAAGGCAATGCTTGTATCTGGAGATAACCTGAAATTTATGGAAGAGCAGAGATGCATGATTCTGGACAGTTGCAAAAATGAATTAAAGTGCTTAAGTGATTCATATGACGTATTGTTCTGTGGGGTGGATGCATACAGATGTGATGGTTTCATTGAAGGAGAAGATGAAATGGAAATTGTCTGTATGGTAGTTGATGAAGTTAAATCTAGTCAGTATAGTTCCATAATACTAGATGAATGCAAAATTTTGCGTGGTATGAGTAAGGGTGTATGGGAGATTATGAGTAACAACAAGGAGAAATACTCAAATCTGTTTCCGGAATTTTATACTCAAATGAAGAAAGAATTTCGACCGCATAATATTAAAGCGTAATTATATAAATAGCATGAAAACAACACATAATGGAAGGTATCTGATGGATACCAAGTTAAAAAACAGGAGGATTAAATATCATGAAGAAAATAATTGAAGGAAAAATGTATAACACTGAAACTGCAACTTATATCGGCAGATACCGTACTGACACCATGAGCAGACGAGATTTCCGTTATCTTGAAGAGGAGTTATACCAGAAGAGAACGAAAGAGTTTTTCCTCTGCGGTGAAGGTGGTGCAATGACCAAATATGCAAAGTATGTTGAGGGATGCGGTTATACAGATGGTGAAAAAATCATTCCGTTGTCTGAGGATGAGGCAAGGGACTGGGTGGAAGAACATATGGATGTGGATGATTACATTGAACTGTTCGGAGAGTGCGAAGAGTAACAACACATAACGACAAAACCTATCCAAATATAGCAGGGAGAATTGGCTTCTCCCTGCCCCACAAAAAATATGATGTAAGGAGAAGAACATTATGAGAGAATTAAGAAAAGTCTTTAACCCTGTTTCAGGCATGAAATCTGAAAAAGATATTGAGAAAGGATATCGTAAGATTGTTTCTGCATATGAGGTTTTGCATGCAAAGAGTCAGCAGATGAGAGAAGAAGCGGAAAAAACCATTTTGTATGAACGAATGCTGGATTTTGCAAGAACGCTTATATTTCCACCAAAATCAATAACGGCAGAAGACCTTAAAAATGAGTACTGGAAGATAGTACAAACAAAGTGCAGACAGGAATTGAAAGCGATACGAGCATCTATCACAGATTTTGATAAATTGCTGGCCAGTCTGTCAACGAAATATCCTGATGAATCACAATTGCTTGTAGAGTTGAGAGAAAGTGTTGAAAAGGAAATAGAACAGGAAGATATGAAATCACGGAGAGAAACAAAAGACTGGAGCCAGCAGCAAAGCAAATGAGGTGGTAGTCTTTAAATAACCTGTTTTAGTAATGCGGTCACAAGATTTGAATACACGGCAGGGGGGAAAGTTTATTTCTCCCTGCTCCACATAAAAATGAAAAGGAGATAATGGCCATGAGAAAATTTAATGCAATCTGTAAGGAATTGGATGATGAAAGAGACACCAGAAAGAGCAATGATGAAATATATACAATTATGAAAGCAGATGCTAAGCGCGCCGGATTGATTAAGGAGGACACAGACATGAAAGAAATAAAAGAGATTAAGGAAGAGACAGCCCCGATGCAGGAGAAAGAAGAAATGGATGAGGAGACAAGAGAGACCCTACAGGAATTAAAAGAAAAAATCATCGGAGATATCATAAGATGGTATGACGACGGATTCCCGAGTATCATATATGACAGCTTGAGGGATAATAGCTACAGCGCCCGCGAGATAGCGAAAAGGGCGTTACGACTGACCGGAGGCTCTCACGCCGGATGCGATATGTGGGACGATAATTGCTGCATTATCAGCAAGGCTATTATAGGCTACATTGAAGAGCGCCCGTTAGAGTGGTTTGAAGACATAGATGATGATTATGAGATTGAGGATATTATGGATGATGCATACTATGCCGCGGATTTTGAATTACAGGACATTCCAAGCCACAAAGACGTATTTATAGATGCCGTAAGAGAGGCGCCAGACGAGGTTTTTGAGGGTGATGAGGAACTTACCCCGGAAGAGGTAAGAGAAGAACTTATATATTACTATGAGGGCAAAGATGATTTTATGTTTGAGGCTGACGCTTATGACGCCTCTTACATAGACGTATACAGACTTTATGACACTATGAGAGAGGATGCAATCAGAGAAAGAATATTGACGGAGGCGCGGTGGTAAGGATAAAGAAAGTAGGAACATCATTTATGTACGATGTAGAGGAAGCGCCCGGCGGCGAGCAGTACAATACCGCTGGACAGGTTGACTGCATATACTGTTACCCGCTTGTTGTTTATCATAGTTTCTTTTCTTGACGTATTGCCTCGGTGAAAGCCGAGGCAATTTTTATGTTGACCTGCGGGGGGCTATTTCATTTGGTATTTCGCATACTATCAATGCAGATATTAACGCAGGATACAATTTTTTTATTATTCGGCATACTAAATATAGAGGATAAATTTACATACAGTCCTTTTTAACATAGACGAAGAAAAATAGAAAAAACAGGAGGAAAAAGCTATGATGAACATAGATTATCTAAATAAAATCAGTGAAATATCTGACAAAATAATAAAAATGGCGGAACTTGGAAAGGACACGACCGCCCTGGAGCAGATGCTGCAGCAGATGATGGCAGCAGCGATGCAGCAGCCGGAGCCGGAAAAGGAACCGGAAAAGGAACAGGAAAAAGAAAAGCAGTACTACGAGGTAGAGAAAAAAGATGGACTGGAATTCATAACAGTCCCGAAGACGTTACGAAATACGTTTGAAAACGGAGACATAAGCCTTGTAACCAAAGAGGAACAGTTCTACGATGACTTGCTGTATTATGAGGCCTGCATGGTGCCGGGGGCGACAACCAGAAATAAGGTCAAGCTTTTATTAGAGAAAAAGGCAAAGGAATTAGGCGGGACAGCACTGGCAAAAATGTTCAACCAGAGCTACGTGGCCAAAAAGAAAGAAATAAAGGAAAAGAGAGAAGAAGAAGAAAAAAGGCTGGCAGAGTTATATCAGGAAAGGAAAGCAGCAGAGGCAGAGGAAAGACGGAAAGCTGGTAACAAAACCAAGTTCACGGACATGCCCGAGTGGTGCACCGGCAATAAATTTGTCGGAGAGGAATGGATTACCAATAACGACGAAGGCGTTTACAAGTTAGAAGCTTGTGGAAAGACGGTAAAGAAAACCGAAGCCTGCGGCCGCCCGGTAGCTATAAACAGACTGCTGGAGCCAATAGATGAATCAGGATGGGACGGCATAGAGCGAGTTGAGATTGTATTTGAAAGCGAAAGAGGCTGGAAACGAAAGGTTGTAGAAAGAGAGACCCTCTTGAATAAAAATAAGGCAATAGCTCTTACAAATGACGGTGTTGATATTACATCAGACAGAGCCAGCGCTTTTACAGGTTATATGTCCTCTATGCTGAAAGAGTCCTCTATAAGAGGGGCAATCCCGAGCAGAAAATCTTCCCGAAAGATGGCTTTATATAAAGATGGAAAACTGCTCTTACCGTACAGAGACCCGGAGTTTTACTTTGAAAAGAAAGCATCTATGCCGAACCTGGTAAACGCATTACAGGCGCACGGCGAGAATGAGGACATGAAGAAGAACCGTGATGCGTGGTTTACAGAATTTAAGAAGATACGAGCAGAAAAGAATGAAATGTTTAATTTCCTCACAGCATCCTCATTATGTGCACCGATTATTGGAATGATTGGAAATATTGACGGTTTTGTCTGTAATGTCGTAGGTGTCACAGAATGCGGCAAATCCGTTGCCGAGTATGTTACAGCGACAATATGGGGCAGCTACAAGCACGCTGACGGTTTTGTCATAGGGGCAAAAAACACATCAACGGCATTTGAGACATATGCGGACGTTCTGAATTGCCTGCCGCTTACAATTGATGACTATAGCAAACTGAAAGAAAAAGAAAAAGAGGCCTTTAAGCAGATTATTTATGAAATTGCGAACGGCATAGGAAAAGGCCGCGCAACGAAAGATATGGGATTGAGAGCAATGGCTTCATATTCATTAAATCTGATAGTTACATCAGAGGAGCCATTAAGAGAAAGAGCCGGCGGCGGCGCTACAAACCGTCTGCTTACATACATGGCGGACAGTGAGTGCCCGTGGACACCAGACAGAGCTACCGAGATGATGAATTTTTTTAGTACTAACTATGGACACGCCGGAGTGGAATACATACAGATTTTAAACGACCTGGGGCGTGAAAAGGTGCAGAGTATGATAAAGGCACACCGAGACGAATTGATTGAGGCAGCAAAGGGCCAGAAAAAAACAATGAAACAGATAAATGCGATGGCGGTTCTGCTTACAGCAGATGAAATTGCAGCAGATATGCTTTTTGAGGATAAAATCAAAATCACCACCGAACAGGCATTGGATATACTGGACGATGAGAGCGTGGTGAGAGCAGAGGCACAGGCTTACGATTCGATAGTTGATAAAATCTACGGAAACCCGAGAAAATTTCAGGGGCTTGGTGCAGATGACCAGATTACCGAATTATGGGGCAGGGTATTCGTAGAGGATGATAGCGAGAAAAAGATAACAATAAGAGTGAATGTTCTTGATAAAGACGGAAAAGAAACTGGAAAGACAGAAGAAAGAATAGTATATCCAACGACAGTCGGAATTTTTAAGGCAAAATTAAAAGACCTGACAACTGAAGCCGGAGTTAGTTACGAAATGTTCATTGGACATCTGAGACGGCGTGGATTGATATATGCAGACGCTGACAGAGATACAAAAAAGGTACAAATCAAGAGGGCAGCAGGCAAGAACGCGGGGACAGACAGACCGAGGATGGTGAAATTTCAGTTACCATATCAGGACAACATTCCGTTTTAAATTAAAGATGAAAGTAACAAGGGGGCGAGCGCCCCCTTTTTTTATGGGGCAGAATACGGGATACCCCGTTTTTTGCGGGGCAAAAGGCGGCTGCCGTGGCCGGGGCGCGGTGCGGCGCGGCGTTTTTGCGGCAAATTTTGGCAATATTTATCAAAAAGACACATATTGGCGAAATAAAAATTGTGGAAAATGCCGAGGCTGCCCCGGTGCCCCGGCCCGCCCGGAAAAAAGTTATGTATATATAGAAAAAATAAAAAAAGAAAAAAAATATTTTTTTTATTTTTATTTCTCTATATAGGGTAACCAAAATGCCGGGGCAGTGGGGCAGTCATTGGGAATATAGAATAAATATAATAAAATATACTATATATAGTATTTAATATATATAAATATACAATATATTGTATATAAATAACTCTTTTATACAAAATACTCTGCCCCGAGAGGTAGGGGCAGTGCGGGGGCAGTTGGGGCAGTGGCTGTATAAGAGATATTGGTTACCAGTGAGTTTATTGATTACCGGTAGGCTGAGCTGTTCCCTGTAAAAAAGAAAAAATCTGCCGGCCGGAAGTTTGCTGGCTGAAGCTTTTTCTTTTTTTCTGCCGGAAGGTGTGTTATGCGTTGGCCGATAAATTACCGGAAGCTTCAATCCTTCTTTTTATACGGGCACCATCATTACCGGCAGCCATAACGTATATTCAAGGACGGCGGCGAAGCCGCCGGCCGGCCAGTAATTTTTGCGGATTATTGCACCACCAAAACGCGAGCTGCGAGTGGTTGGCTGTGTACCTTCTATATGATATAATCTGCCATATACAGGAGCAGGAGGTATACATATTATGAGTGACGTATTGCACGAACACGCGAGGATGTTGGCAAGGAATCTTTTACGATTGCAGATATGCACTATTGGAGAGATTGCTGAAACGCTGGAACTAGAACCCCCGGAGGTACAAGAGCTAGCTGTTGAGGTATATGACGAGCGGGCGGAACAGTTGACAGCATTGCGGCAAATTATGAATGATATAAAGGAAGGACGCGCGGGGCGGCAGCAGCAGGAGGCTTTATTGTTTGATGCGATTGGTATCCTGAATCAGCTTTTGCATAGGAGAGAACCGGGGCGCGGCGAGACTGCAGATGTCAGAAATTGGATAAGAAACCTTGCAGACCACGACTTGACGTTTTATCTTGATAGATTGTATGCGGGCGGCATTGACGGGGAAATCTTGATTCACGGCGGGGCGTTTCTTGATGGCATATATGCACTTTTTATGCGTACACATTACGATGACCTGCGGCGAAACGATGATGGATTTGTTGAGCCTGACACCACCGCCGCTCCGCCCACCGCCGCCCCGCCCGCGGCCGAGGCTTACGCGCGGGATGAAGCCCGGGATGATGCTTTCTTTGAGGGTTATGACCACGGCCACCGAGACGCCAAAGAAGAAATCGCTGCGCGCTTATTGCAGCAAAGCCGTCTCCCGTTTCCATCCATTGCCGGTTATACCGGGCTGACCGATGACGAGGTGAGGGCGCTTGCAGCGCGGGTTTTAAAACGGTGAAAACGTGAGCTGCATATTTTTTCAGGGTGCATACTTTATGTGTGCACCTTTTTCATACCGGGGCACGCCGTCATAATGTGCATATACTAGCCGGCACTCTTTCCAGACATATTCTGCATATCTTTACCGCCCCTTTTTCGCTTTCTTTTCTTATTTCTAAAAAAATGCATAAACAAGCCGGACACTGGAAGAAGAATTGAGGCCGGTAAAAAGTGTGCACACTAGCCCGCCCGCGGTTTGCTTTGTTTTGTATGCATCCATGCTGGACGCAATGCGGAAAAAAGTGTACACCCAAGCCAGACCCCGCAGGCCGCATGATTACAGTATTTCAGGATGATTGTGAAAGAAATAATTTTAAAACTTTTTTTAAAATTGGTTTTATTTTATGTATTTTTCAGCATATTATATATGTAACAAAGAGATGGATTACATAAGCCGGATTCGTCGGCTACATAATTTCATTGCCTTTTTGTTCCATTTTTCTATTTAAAAACGTCTATGTGCGGCCGTAGTTCGGAGCATTGTGTTTCAGGGGTATGGCCGCCAAATTCTATTCCTGTTCAGATGATACAGATATTGTGATATGCATTTGTAGATGTAGGAATATACTGTATTCTTATCTAAAAATCATCTCAGGATGTGATTTTCATATTGAAATGAAAAGTGTGGTACTGTATAATATAGGAACAAGGTTTATTCTATGTTCAGATGCAGGTTTTTTTGCCACTTTTTATGCGATTTCTTTTGATGATTTC
>OLVR01000999.1_pt1 | contig 30400 bp, 38 predicted proteins | sample 1673261 | NCBI WGS metagenome assembly OLVR01 (sample SAMEA3178938, study PRJEB25190) | human gut metagenome | biome: human gut; feature: human-associated habitat; material: faeces | place: Austria | collected 2013 | reverse complement strand
GTGCATGGTCTGATGCTGGCCCAATCGGTGCCTACAAATACTTTGCAAAGAGGGTTTCCACGGAAATCGCAGATGTCGTTGCAAATTCGCCCAGCCCTGGCACGGTTTGCCTGTATGCCGTCATGAACGATGGCAGCGTGGCTGGCGAAGAAACCAAGCGTGCCATGGTTGCGGCCTGCTCACCGGATGAAATCCGGCCGCTGACGGACTATGTGATCTCCGGCGACCCGGAAGAAGTGCCCTATGATATCGACCTGACCTATTACCTGACCCGTGACGGAAGCATTTCCGCAAGTGAAGCTCAGTCCGGCGTGAATGAGGCTGTGCAGCGGTACATCCGCTGGCAGTCCGGCAAGATGGGCAGGGACATCAACCCTGACAGGCTGCGGTATCTGCTTCTTTCGGCCGGCATCAAACGTGTAGACCTCAAACAGCCCGCCTTTACTCCGCTGGAAGACGGTGCGCCATCCCTTGACCGCAACGACAAGGTTCCGCAAGTGGCAAAGTTGGGCACGGTGACGATAAAGAGCGGAGGGTATGAGGATGAGTAACCACGGCCTGACTGCTGACAACATGATGCAGCAGTTTCCGATTGCGCTCCAAAAAGACCCTAAGACGGTGGCTCTGGGACAGGCCATAGCCAAGGTGATGGAATCCCGGCAGGATGAAATCGACTCCCTGCGGATTTATACCCGCATCGACGAACTGCCCGAATGGCTGCTTGACATTCTGGCTCGTGACTTCGCCGTGGACTGGTACGATAGATCCTACACCCTTGAGGAAAAAAGAAAAACCATCAAGGACAGCTTCTATGTTCACCGGCACCGCGGCACAAAAGCGGCTGTTGAAAGAGCCATTTCTGCGATTTATCCCAATCCCAAAGTTTTGGAGTGGTTTGAGTACGGCGGCGATCCGTACCACTTCAAACTCCGTATCACGGTTGATTTCGCTGCAATCAATGAGGCCAAACATCAGCAGGTTTTGCAAAAAATCATCTGCTACAAAAATCTTCGGTCGCATTTGGACAGCGTCATTTACTACACGGAAACGGAGCCGAAAGCGTGCTATGTTGCAGCGATTCCCTGCGCCACAACGATGTCCTACACGGTTCTTATGCCGGGTGTTATCGAGCCGCGGGCAGTCAGCGCACACGCCTGCGCCGCTGGTGCGGTCAGCACAACTCGGATGAAAACGACCATTGCGCTGCCCGGAACTATCCACGCCAAGGCTGTGTCTGCACAGGCGCTTGCATCTGGCAGACCTGCGCAGACCTATGAAACCGTCACCATCAAGTTAGGAGGGAAATCGTTATGAGCTGGGAAAAATATGCATATACCAGCGCCGGTGCTGCGATGTTGTCCGAGTCCATTTCGGGCGGTGCGCTCACCATCACCCGTGCTGTAAGCGGCACGGGCACCGTTGACACCGACTTGTCCGAGGAAACGGCAGTCAGCGGTGATACCTATGAGCTTAAACTGCTGGGCATCGACACCGTGGAATATGAGGGTGAAAAAGCCCGCAAAGTTAGCATTTGGACGGGCGGTGCAGATAAGCCGTACTTCATGCACCAGATCGGTGTGTTTGGCCGCCTCAATGACGACCCGGAGGACACGCTGCTCTTTTTGATGCAGGACGATCGGGGCATCGAGATCCCGGCCATCGGTACTGCTGACCATGAATTCCAAATTGCTGTGTTGCTGGCCGTTTCGACCAAAGCCAATATCTCACTCACCGTTGACCCGCAGGTTGAAGCAATTATGCGGATGGTGCGGGAAATGGTGCTGAAGGAGATCTCACAGCACAACGATGCCCCGGATGCCCATGCCAAAATCATCACCGAAGCCACCAGTAAGGCTCTGAAAGAGCTGGAGGAATCCGGCCAGATCATGTCGGAAGACAGGGTCAAAGAGCTTATCAAGGAAGGCGGTGGTGGAGGCTCTGGCGGCGGCTATTATGGCCGCTACGATCTCGCCCTCAGCGCCAGCGGCTGGCAGGAGGCACAGGATGCCGAGGGCAAGCCGTATCAGTACATCTACGATGCAGAGCTGGCCGACAGCAAAAGCACTCTTGTTCCCATCGGTGCGGTGCTTGCGGACAGCTTCCACACAGCGAACGACGCGGGAATTCTTCCCGGATGCGAAACCTTTGACGGCTATGTCAGATTCTATTCTTCGAGCGTTCCGGAAGATGACGTTCAGTTGACCGTGATTCTGTTCGGGAAAGGTGGTGGTAACAGTGATTTGACTATTGCAACCCGTGAGCAGCTTGGGCACGTTAAAGTTGGCGATGGAATCGATGTGACGGAAGACGGCGTGATCTCGTCCAATGCAAAGGTGTCTCAGGAACAAATCGCGACCACGGGAGATACTTCAGAGATGCTTGATGACATCTTTAAATCCTAATAAAGCAGGAGGAAAAATCTATGGCTTATGATAAAACTAAGCTTGCTACGCTGGGCAATGTGAAAGAAGTTGCAGAGCGTACCAAACAGGATTATGACAGCAAAATCAATGCTGTTGGCGGTACTGTGTATTCTGCCGCCAAGGCTGATTTGTCTTCGTCCGATGAAAGCGTGATCGCTGCATTTTTTGCAGCAAAAGACGCTCCGACCCCCAAGAAAGGTGACGTGTTCGTTGTGACGACCACCGTAGACGGTGTGAACTACGAACAGGCAGCCTATGGCTATACGGGCGAAGCATGGCTCGCCATGACCGGCTCTGTGGACGCTGAAAAGGTCATCCTGCGGGAGAATATCACGCTGGCCGGTGGCTATACTCAGGTGGGCAACCTGACCAAGAGCCAGAACGGCACGGCGGTGTTCTCTACCAAGGGCAAGAGCGTGGCCGATGTCCTGACCGAAATCTTCTCCAAGCGGCTTCAGCCCACCATTACCGCACAGCCTTCCATCGGCACCTTCACCCTGACCGGCGCTGGTGCAGTTGAGGCTGGCACCAAGGTAGCTGCAGCGGCCTACTCCGCCGCCACGCTGAACGCCGGTTCTTACCAGTACGGCCCGGCGACCGGTGTTGTGGCGACCAACTTCAAGGTGGAGCGCATCACCAATGCGGCCACTACGCAGGTCGCGTCTGTGGCCGCTGCATCTCTGACCTCTGGCTCCGACAACAACGGCGGCACTGGCTTCATCATCGGTGACGCAGGCGGCGACAACGCCGTGTCCAGCCTGAAGTACCGCGTCACTGCCACCCACGGCGCAGGCGTGACCGCAAAAGACAATCTCGGCGCTGCATCCAGCCCGGCGGTTTCCATTGCGGCAGGCAGCAAGACCAAGGATACCGCTGCCTACACCCCGTTCCGTAACGTGTTCTACGGTGCGGCCGCTGGCAAGCCTGCTCTGGACAGCGCGGCTATCCGCGCACTGGGCAAGACCGGCAAGGCTTACGCCGCCGGTACGCTGACCATCAACGTGCCCGCTGGTACGCAGCGTGTGGCGATTGCCTGCATTGCGACCGCAAAGGGCGTGACCAAGGTAATCAACGAGACCGCCATGAATGCGGATGTCACCAGCACCTTTGTCAAGTCCACGGTTCCCGTTGAGGGTGCGAACGGCTATGCCGCCAAGGACTACAATGTGTGGATCTTTGAGCCTGCCGTTGCCTATGGCAATGCCGCAGTCCTCAAGGTTACGCTGGGTTAAAGGAGGGCTGAACAATGGCTGTGAACAATACCGCAAAGAAATATTCCGATATGGAGTTCCCGCTGTCCATGAAGCGGCAGGACGCTTTCGCACTGGATGAGACCGCCGTTTGGCCGTCCATGGAAGCAGCGCAGGAATATGCATCGTCCAACCCCACCGCCTACATCGGCCAGCTGCTTTCCGTCATCGTGAACGGTGCAGCTACCCCGTATGTGATCCAGAACGCCGCTGGTGACCTCGCCCCGCTGGGCGCTGCCGCCGTGACCATCGCTTCGGATGCCGAAGCAAACGAAGTGCTCACTGAGATTTTCGGCGAGTAATCAGCCTGTAACCGACCGACTGACCGGGATGTCCGGTCAGTCGGATTTTTATCAAACAAAAGAAAGATATGAGGTAAATTACTATGGCTTACAATGCAAACGCTCTCGTCCGTCTGTCCCACCTGAAGAATCTGGCCGCAAAGACCAAGGCCACCACCGACGCGCTGGACACCCGCGTCACCGCTCTGGAAAACGTCGGCGCACAGGCCAACGTCATTGAGAGCATCAAGGTGAACGGCACCGCTCAGGCCATCACCAACAAGGCTGTGGACATCAAGATTCCTACCAAGGTCGGTGATCTGACCAACGACCAGAAGTTCCAGACCGAGACGGAGGTCTCTACCGCCATCAGCAAGGCCGTTGCCGCCGCTGACCACCTGAAGCGTAAGATCGTGGCTTCCACCGCCGACATCGACCTGAAGGCCGCTGACGCATCCCAGTATATCTACATGGTCCCCAAGGGCACTGCCGGTGATGCTGACAAGTACGATGAGTACATGGTCATCAACGGTGTTCTGGAAAAGATGGGCGACTGGGGCGTTGACCTGAGCGGCTACGTCCAGAAGGAAACTGGCAAGGGCCTGTCCACCAACGACTACACCACCGCCGAAAAGACCAAGCTGGGCGGCATTGAGGAAGGTGCAAACAAGTACACCCACCCCACCCACACCGCTGCCGCCAGCGGCCTGTACAAGGTGACTGTGGATGGTCTGGGTCATGTGACCGCAACCACCAAGGTTGTCAAGGCTGACATCACCGGTCTTGGCATCCCCGCTCAGGACACCACCTACGTCAATGCCACCCAGTCTGCCGCCGGTCTGATGAGCGCCGACGACAAGACCAAGCTGGACGGTATGAGCATTGCGTCCGATGCTGATGTCACCGCTATGCTGACCGAGATTTTCGGTAAGTAATCTTCTCTAATTCTCATAGCATAAACAGGGCGGCAGGGATATGCTCTGCCGCCTCTGCTTTTATGGGAGGTGTTTATCTTGAGCGACAAGCTCACGACCCTTGCCCAACTGCGGGTTGCATCAAAAAAATCGGCAGACCTTGCAGCAGCAGTTGCAGGCGCGGCAGCGGAGGCTATCGAGGAAACCAACGGACTGAAAGCCGACAAGGCGACCTTTGTTGGGTTCACTATCCCCATCACCGGATGGAAAACGGACAGCGCCGTTGCCGGGTATCCGAACTATATCGACATCAGCGTGAGTGGTCTTACGGCTGATGACTGCGTGGCCGTTAATGTCGCGCCCTCCAGCAGCGCCGTTGCTAAAGCGGCAGGATTTGCCCCGACCGAGAGCCTGGCGGGCGTTCTGCGGCTCCGTGCATCGTCTGTGCCGGGTGCAGCCATCACGGCGCAGTACCACATCATTGAGGCCGCGACTGCGGCAAAGGAGGTTTGACTATGGCATGGGGGCCTTTTAATACCGGCTCCGGTGGTTCGACCGGCGGCGGTTCGGCAGAGGAAACTACCTACACCGACACCATGGGCATCGGTGTGACCAACGTACAGGGAGCCATCGACAGCATGTTGAGCAACACGCTGCCCAAACTGACCGTCAGTGTAACGGCTGGCAGCGCCATTACCCTGACCGACGGCCAGAGCACCATCACTGGCACGGCGGACAGCTCCGGCAGCTATACCGTGACCCTGCCCCGGCTGGGCAAGTGGACGGTCACGGCCAAACTGGCCGGGCTGACCACGGATGACACCATCGACGTGGACACCGTGGGCGGCAAGTACACGCTGACTCTGCCGTACTTTGCGGCGACACTGGCCGTTACCGCTGCACCCGGAGCAACCGTTTCGGCAACTATGTCCACCGGCAAGGCATATACTGCCACGGCAAACGACAGCGGGGTGGTACAGGTCAAAATCAAGCGCAGTGGCAGCTATACCATCGCCGCAACCAAGGGCGATGCAAAGAGTAACACTGCCGAAATCGAGATCACCCAGAACGGCGGCAGCTATGAGGCGACCGTGCGGTTCTGCCGCCTCATCCTGACGGCACAGGTTGGCAGCGAAATCACCGCTGAATGCGGCGATACCACACTGACGGCGACCGTCAGCGGCAATGGCGAAAATGGTACGGTAACGTTCTACCCGCCGACCCGTGGCAGCTGGACGATCACTGCCGTCAAGGGTGAGGATAACACCACTGAGACCATCAATGCCACAGAGTATAAGGACTATACGCTCACGCTGGACTATGTGAAGCCGGTGCTCGATAAGAACGACTGGAAGACCATCAGGAAGGTGTCTGATGCAAACCAGGGCGCAAACTACTGGTCTGTCGGTGATACGAAGTCGATTACCATCGACGGAAAGATTGGTGCAACCAACATCTCCAACCTGAAAATTGATGCGTTTATCATCGGCTTCAACCATAACTCCGGCAAGGAGGGTGGAAACCGCATTCATTTCCTGCTGGGTAAAATCAGCGGCAAGTTTGTTGGTCTGGTGGATAGCAGCTACGGCAGCACGACTTCTACGTCTGGTGCGTTCACGATGAACACCAGCAACACGAACTCTGGTGGCTGGGGAAGCAGTCAGATGCGGAGCAAGGTGCTGGGTAGCGCAAGTTCTCCCACCAGTCCGACCGCCAACACGTTGCTGGCTGCACTTCCCTCTGACCTGCGGGCGGCGATGAAGTCCTGCACGAAGTATACGGATAATAAGGGTGGCGGCAATACCGCCAGCAACGTGTCCTCTACCACGGATTATCTGTTCCTGCTGTCCGAGTATGAGGTTTTTGCAACGCACCAGTGTTGCAATGATGCGGAGCCGAACTATCAGGCACAGTACGATTACTTCAAAGCGGGTAACAGCAAAGTTGCCAATAAACATTCCGCCACCGGAACGGCGGCGGTCTGGTGGCTGCGGTCGCCGTACTACTACTCCATCTACACCGGCAGCAGCTTCTGCGCGGTTTCGTCGTCGGGGTCGTTGGACTATTACAACGCTAACAATGCGTATGGTGTTGTGCCCGGCTTTGTTGTCTAATCCCCCGCAGGGATTCTCGACTTACTCAAGCCCACGGAAGTGGGCGGAAAACAGCAAACTTTCCTAAAAAAATTCAAAGGGCGCGTCAGCGCCCCGCGCGATTTTTTGAAAAAAGATACTGAAAGTGCTATCACTCAACTGTCTTATGAGTGCATACACGGCGCGAAAAACGCTATACAATACTTTCAAAACCTGTTTGTTAGGAGGTATTGTATGGCAACTAACAAGCGCGTCTTTACACTGCGCCTGTCCGATGAAGTTTTTGATAAGATCGGTGTTCTAGCAACAAAAGAGCATCGGTCCATCACGAACTACATAGAGTATGTGCTGCTCAAGCATTTGGAAGAAGTTGAGCGAGAGCAAGGGGAAATCGATCTCGATGACCCCGAAGGAGACTAAAGTATCATGTCAGTTTTGAAATCCAAGCGCACAGAAAGCAAGGCGGAGTATGTGAATGTCGCCAATGCGATTTACATTGAAACGATAAACTTCCTGACCCGCATTTCCGCAAGGTATTCCAGATTGATTGCAGAACCGGTTGCAAAGCTGGCAGGCGAGGTGATAGACCACGCCGAAAAGGCAAACAGCATCTATCCCTCCGACGATCAGCGGTGCCAGCTTCGTAAAGCACATCTTCTGGAAGCGCGGGCATCCCTGATGGCGCTGGATGTTCGGTTGACTCACTGCTATCTCATCATGACCCAGAACCCGCAGGGATGTTTCACAACTCCCTCAGGGAAAAGTGTCGATGCGAAGAAAGCAACTGAAAGACTGGACAAAATGGCTCAAAAGTTGGGTGAGCTGATTGACAAGGAAAACGACCTGCTGCAAGGCATGATCGGAACGGTCAATCGGAAAGCCTGATTTTTAAGTGGGTGTATCTCTGTCAATTCCTGCGGCGGCGGTCTGGTGGCTGCGGTCGCCGAACTACAACAACATCAACAACAACAACAACTTCTGCGCGGTTTCGTCGTCGGGGTCGTTGGACTATAACAACGCTAACAATGCGTATGGTGTTGTGCCCGGATTTTGCAATGCTTGGTCACATGGAGTAGCCATAGGTGAAAGACGACCATAGCAAAAGGAGAGGTACTTCCCTGAGGGTCAAACCTCTAAAACTGCTTTTCGATATGCTGACACGGACGCTTCTTGCATGGCGCGGGATGCATCTTACCGCGTTTCATGTGCCGGCATAAAGCAGATTAGACGATGCCCTACAATTCATCTGTACGAGGAGCGAATACTTTTATGACAAGTCAGGAGCGCCATGAAGCACGATACCAGCGCCGCCGGGCAGCACGCCGAGCCAGACAGGAAGCTCGTTGTGCCGCCCTCGGTTCGTTGGGAGAAGTATTCAGTTACCACACGATGTTCAAATATGGCCGGAAATGCTGCAACGGTGTACGCTGGAAGCAGAGCACGCAGAACTTTGAGCGGCATCTGTTTTCCCACACAGCGAAGCAGCGGCGGCTTATTTTGGCCAAAAGGTGGCGGCCTAAGAAATACGTTCATTTCACGGTCTGCGAACGCGGCAAGATTCGTGGGATTGACGCTCCTCATATTACAGACCGACAAATCCACAAGGTCATCAGCAAGGAAGTGTTGGAGCCGCTTTACGACCCCAGCATGATCTATGACAACGGTGCAAGCCGGATTGGTAAGGGACTGCACTGGCAGATCAAGCGCATCAAACAGCAGCTGGCACGGCATTACCGCAAGTATGGCCGTGCGGGCGGGGTGTTGCTGCTCGACCTGAAGAAGTTCTTTCCTTATGCACCCCATTCTATCATCTATCAGCGGCACCAGCGGTATATCCTGAACCCTGATTTTCGGCGGATAGCAGATACCATTATTGATACTGCTCCCGGCGAATTTCCGGGCCGTGGGATGCCGCTGGGCGTTGAGCCGAGCCAACAAGAAATGGCGGCAATGCCCAGTGCTGTGGACAACTGGATCAAATGCCAGATGTCCACGCATAGCGCCGGACACTACATGGATGATTACTGCATCATTCTCCCGGATATCGAAGATCTGAAAAAGCTGGGCCGCGCTATCGTGCGCCAGTTTGAAATCCGCGGCATCCCGGTCAACAAGAAGAAATGCAAGATCATCCCTCTGACAAAGCCTTTCCGCTGGTGCAAGGCTCGTTTTACCTTGACTGAGACCGGGAAAATCAAAGTCAATGGTAGCCGTGATGGTGTGATACGCGCACGGAGGAAACTGAAGTTGTTCCACCGGGAATGGCTGGCCGGGAAACGTACCCTGCAGGAGGTGGCGCAGTATATGAACTGCCAAGAAGCCTACTATAAAAATTTTGATGACCATGGGCGGCTGCTGCGTCTGCGGCGGCTTTGCTATGCAATTTTTGGAGGTAAAGTACCTTGTTCAAAATCATCAAAGCCAGTGATGGCACCGTCCTTGCCTTGACCGAGGACGTGACCTACATCAAAAAAGCCGACAACGGCTGTTATATCCTCTGCCCGGAGCCTGATGCTTCGGGCATTTCTTATGCCGGGACGCCGTACCAGCTGTTCGACCGCGATCAGATGGGTGATGAGCTGGAAACGGTCATGCTGGAGCAGACCGACATCGGCAGCTGGATCATGGAATCCAAAAGTGCCATCGAGGATGCCGACGAGATGAACGTGGATCAGGCTTATCGCCTGACTCTTCTGGAGTTGAATGTCTCCGATACGGATGACACTGAGAATACCTGATAGGAGGAAAAGGCAATGAGCAAAGCAACGGAAATGGTTCTGTATCGCACCTGCAAGCGCATGATCGAGCGCGGCAGTACCGATGGTCTGGCGGAGAAAATCGATATTTTCTACGCCGCCGGCAAACTGACCGATGAGCACTACGCCGAGCTGACCGGTATGCTCGCCGAGAAGAAAGAGCAGGTCTAACCCATGGTGGAGCATGAACGCTTTATCGCCCGCCGCCGGGCGCGCTTCGACGGCATAGATGGAAAAGTGAATATTCCTTATGGAACCGCCCTGACCTGTCAGGACGGTTTTCTTATGCACAAAAACCAGCGTGTGTGTGCTGTGGGGAGCCAGAACGCTCTGGACTACTTCGTGCAGGACGACGACGGCGCTGGTGACCTGCGGGGGAAGCTGGTTGACAGCATCCAGCGGTGCCTTGAGCGCCGGGATGCAGCCTACCAGACCCGCTGGGATAAGGTCTGGTCGTCGGCACTCTGCCAGCGGTACCGCCGCCCTGAATCCGATGATCACTGGCTGTGGGCACGGGCGTTTTATGATGCTCCAGTTATCGACCTGCGGGCAATCGCTACGCTGGTCCAGTTACCAGTCAAATAATCGCACAGGGGGTGCCGTTTTGGTGCCTCCTTTCTTTAGACGATGTAGAAGGAGGTTCAGATGGACCAGCCTATCACACGGGCCGAGCATGAGGAGTTCAGGCGGCGGCTCGAAGAAGAAAACTCCCGTCAGGACAGACGAATCGCCTTGCTGGAGGAAAGCGTAAGCAAAATGGGCGCACTGTCCACCTCTGTTGAAAAGCTGGCCTTGAGCATGGAAAGCATGGTCAAGGAACAGGAAAAACAGGGCAAGAGGTTGGAAACGTTGGAAAGCCGTGACGGTGAGATGTGGAGAAAGGCAGTCGGGTATGTGCTGACTGCAATTCTCGGCATCGTCATTGGCTTTGTGTTCACCCAGATTGGCTTTTAGGAGGTGCAATCATGAGAGTCATTGTCTATCAGGCCAGCGACACATCTGCCCTGAGCAAGAACTTCACCCGCAAGGACTTCAAGTGCCCCTGTGGATGCAGCCGCCAGATGGTCGATTCGGAGCTGGTCGAAAAACTTCAGGCCATCCGGGACAAGCTGGGCAAGGCCATCAAGGTGACCAGCGGATACCGCTGCCTCTCGCATAATGCGGCAGTCGGCGGCAGCTCTGGCAGCAAGCACCGCTATGGTATGGCTGCGGATTGGCGGCTTGTAGACCGCAGCATCAATCCTGTGGCCTTGGGTATCATCGCCGCCCAGTATTTCAAGGCGGTGGGCATCTACTGGTATGACGGCTGCGCCATCGTACACACCGATACCCGCGATGCAAAGGCAACGTGGCTGTGCGATGCCCCGCGGCACTACCCCAGCACCACCTACCAGAAGTTCATTCTGCCGACCATCCGCCGGGGCTGCACCGGGGATGCAAGCCGTACAGCCACGAAGATGCTCCAGCGGCTGCTGGGGCTGACCCCGGACGGCATTTTCGGCGAGGGCACCGAGAACGCGCTGCTGAAAGCGCAGGAGGCGCACGGACTGACCGTGGACGGTATCTGCGGCCCTGCCAGCTGGAAGGCCATATCCGGGGCTTCCAAGTACCTGTGAAACATCCGATATAACCAACACGACAAAACGGTGCAGGGGTGGCTCTCCGCGCCGCTGATACTTATAGGAGGCAATATCATGGAAGCTATGCTGAACTTCATCCCCGCGCCCATCGCCATCGCTCTGATGCTGCTGGGCTTCGTTGCTCTGGCGGTCGGGGGCATCCGGCTGGGCTACAAGGCCACCGTCAAGGATCTGGCTCTGGAGCTGGTCGAAAAGGCCGAGCTGTCCATCATGGGCAGCGGGCAGGGTGCCAAAAAGAAGAAGCAGGTGTTCGCCGCTCTCCGCGCCAAGTGCCCGGCGGCTATCCGCTGGGCCATCACCGACGAGGTGCTGGATGCTGTCATCGAACACGCCTTTGATGTTATGACCGCAGCACTGGGCAAAAAGTCTTGACTGCTGCATGAGTGCCGTGTAAAATATAGGCACTTGAAAAGCTTCGGCTTTTGTAGAGAGCGGCCCGGCATGGTCCACTCTTGATTTTATATTTGGCTACCTCGGTAGCGCGCAAAAATCCCCCTGCATTGACCTTCGGGCCAGTGTAGGGGGATTTTTTGTTTGTTAGAACTTCATCTGTGCAGCGTCTTCAACACTCACGTCGTCGAAACACCGGGTCAGTTCATCAAGGACTTTGCGCTGTGTTTTCTCACTCAAACCGGCGTTGCGCATCGCCATGACACAGTAGCCGATGCAGGCTGCGTTTGACCACGGTCCATTCAGTGACAGGAGCATTTCTTCCATATCGATTACCTCCGAAGATCTCCATTGTATATGCGAACAAGCACCCAGTCAGACAGGGGCTTGACGTTGCCGCCCCAGTCCCGGAGGGCTTCATCGGTGCCGCAAGCCTCACAGATGTACACGCCATTGGCGTGGCGACTCAGTGCTCCGTGGGTCAGCTTGTACGGCATCCTCTCGCCGCAGCGGGGGCACAGCGGCCAGCCCTGCTGCTGGTCATAGAGCATCTTTTCGATAGCTTTTTCGTCCGTCATTGTTACTTCCTCCTTAAACATCTCGGCTAACCGAGTGATATGCAAACCAGTGACCGCGCCGCCGGAACAGATAGAACCAATTCGTGAACTCCTGCCCTGTGCAGTCATAGGGGCTGTTGTAAGCTTCCAGATAGCAGTTGCCGCGGAACCAGTCGGCGGCATCCGCCTTGTGCGCCTTGTCCAATTCATCAGGCAGCTGAACAAGCTCCAGGCGGCCGTCATAGTCGGCACAGATGATATGCACATCAGGGGCGGGGCGGTTATTGTAATTCCGAATCTCCCTCTTAATGGTTACCGCCATGTTTTTCACGGCTGCCTTCTTTTCGGCAGAGGCCGGAACATCGCTCTGCATGAACATCAGGAGTGCGTACGCATCACGCAGCCTCTCGTTATCGGTAATACTGAACATGGTCACCACCTCCTTACTTCATGTTCTGGCGTTCCCAATCGGACCAGCGGTAAATTTCCTTGCAGGACATGGATTCCGGCTTGCTGGTCTGGATATAGTCCTGCTGGCCGAAGATCTCCAACTGGTCGATGTTGTCCGGGCTCTGGGTGATGATTTTCGCCGGGCGGCCAACCTCACCGCCGGGAATCTCAATGCGGCGCAGATACAGGTTGCTGTCAAAGTACCAATCACTCTTGATGTATCGCTCTTCGGCATCGGTTCCCTCGATGGCCTCAATGTACTTGCCGAGCGCACCGAAGACTTCCAGTCTGGTTGGTGCTTTGTCGAAGTCGGTCACATCAAAGAGTTTGATATAGGAGATTCGGCCGCATTCAACGGCAAGCTCCTCGATGGTACCGGAGTATTTGTAAAGTTTCATTGTCATATCCTCCAAATGCCCGTATAGCCAGATAGCGCAGCTTTTCGGTTTTTAGGCGGCGGTATTTTCGCTCTCGGCCTCTGTCAAAAATGCAGAGGTGAGATGCAGGCGGGCGGTCTTGAATTCCGGGCCTCTCATGCCAAGACGCTTGGTGAGCACTCGCATCATCAAATCGTGCTTCTGCTGCTGGGTGTAACCGCTGATGGACTTGAAGTGAAGGTTGTCGTGGTCACAGTTGATAGCCCATGCGCTCATTGCCAAGCAGAACTGAACGTATGCTTTGATGCGCCCGGCGTGGGTGGTTCCGTTGAACAGCCGGAACTCCACGGTGCCCTTTGTGAAGAATGCATGGAGGTTGATTCCGTGATAACGGGTGCTGTTGTAGTGGGAAGAATCCACACCTCCATCATATCCGTCATTCACCACGCTGTACCAGATGCGCTCTGCATCGTTCCGGCTTGCCCGGCCGTTCTTCTTCATTTCACGGAACAGGGCAGGGTTGATTTTGTGGCACCAGTGGTCTGCGCGGCTGCCGATCTGCAGGGCTTCGTAGAACAGATCCTGCCGCCCGGTGGCGAAGTTCAGCAGCCGGCAGAGGCTTTCGGGCGTGTGGTTCGCACCGTCAACGTGGACGTGGATACCACAGGAGCTGTTCGCCATGGCACCCTTCTTGACCAGTGCCCGGATGACCTCTTGCAGGTCGGTGATGTCCTCATACTGGAGAATCGGGGTCACGACCTCGCAGCGGTAGGTATCGTCTGCCTCTACGATTGCACCACCTCTGCGCCGCCGAGGAGTGATGGAACCGTCTCTCATGCACTTCCATACGCGGCCTTTGCTATCCTTGGCCTCGTACGTCTGGTAGGTGCCACCTGCAAAGTGGATACCGCCGACACCGAAGTAGTTGGCGATGACGGAGGCGGCTGTTCCGCGGGAAACGCCCGTCATTTCAATCTCAACGCCGAAGTTTTGGCTCTGAATCGTAACCATCTTTGCGCCCTCCCCTTAGTGCAGCTGTGCAGCGTGCTTGTGGTAGGTGACGGTGTAGCGGCCACCGTGCTTGACGACCTTGATGTCGTCCATCTTCACGCGCCGGACACCGAACTTCTCGTGGATGTACTTTTTGACCATCGGAGCGGCCTTTGTGGTCACATCCAGCGCACTGTCATTGCTGCGGCGGCTCTTGTAGCGGTCAAACCGCTTCTCCTCGGCGGCGTTTGCTTCCTCCTCTGTGCCGTAGAATCCATCCTGTGCGCGGTTGTTCAGACGGTAGAACTTCTTGTTGCTGATGACCTCTAGACGCTCATTCCAGACGGTGTTCCAGCGGTCTTCCTGATTGGGCTTGATGTCGTCCTTGACCCGGCCAACAATCAGCTCCACACCCTCGGTGCCAAGGTAGTTGTTAAATGTGGTGAGCAGCACCCGGATGATCTCGGTGCCGTTTGTGAGGTCGATGTGAGCGACCTCGCCCTGGCTTCCGCCCATCGTTCCGGCGTTGATGTAGTAGCCCTGCGCCATGTAGCTGTTGGCTGCTGCGGTGAACTCTCGGTTGATGTCAATGAACTTCATGCTGAAAACCTCCGATTTACTCTTGACAAATCTTCAATAAAAAAATAAAATGGAGGTGCAAGGGGCTTGTGGATAACGGGCTTTTAGCGGTTAGCGGTTCAGGGTGCGATCCTGAGCCGCTTTTTTGTATGCTTCAAAGCGGGCTACCTGCTCGGCTCTGGTGAGCTTTGCAAATTCCTTGCTTGTCATGGAGCATCACCCCCTTTGGGTTGCTCCCTTGCACCTCGTAACCTCCTCTCTATGTCTATATTATACAACGAATTTCGTTGTATGTCAATAGCAAAACAACATTTTTCGTAAATATTTTTACGAAAAGCGTTGCAATTTCCAGGTAAGTGTGATATAGTGAAGAAAAGGGAGGTGCTTACATGATTCGCATCAAGTTGAAAGCCGTGCTTGCCGAAAAAGGCATCAAACAAAAGGATTTGGTCGCAATGACTGGGATTCGCCAGCCCACTCTGTCGGGCATGAACAACAACTCCGTCAAGCATATTCCGTTGGACGTTCTGGACAAGCTGTGCACCGTTCTGGACTGCCAGCCCGCAGATCTTCTGGAATTCGTGCCGGATGAGAACGAAAAAAGCCCGGACGCTTGACGCATCCGGGCAGGAGAGGTTATTTCTTGCGAGACTTGTTCACGGTCTGAGGGATGTGCCGCACCTCTTTGACCCTACGCTCCGGGTTGGGCTCTCTCACGATGAGGTCATCCAGTTCGCAGTCAAGGGCCTCGCAAATGAGGTCGAGATCATCCAGGCTGACTCGCTCTGCAAAATCGTGGTACAGCTCATTGATGGTCTGGGAGCGAATCCCTGTTGCACGTGCAAGTTCGCTCTGTGTCATCCGCCTTTCGCCGAGGCGGGTAGACAGCAAAATTCTAATCATAGCCTTTTGTCTCCTTTTACCGAAATTTTAGCCGATATGTACCCGGCTTGTCTGCATTTTGGCAGAAAACTTCATATTTCGGGAGTTTTTTCCGATTTTCGGTAAATTAAGACAGAAAAGCGCCCACACTACCGATGATGGTAACGTGGGCGCTTTTTTCATGTCAGGGTGACATTTGGAATCTCGCAAAACAAAACGAACACATTACCGACCATTTGAATGGTGGTTCTGTGTTCGTTTTGCTCTTGATTGGTGGAGATTACCGGGATCGAACCGGTGACCTCTTGCATGCCATGCAAGCGCTCTCCCAGCTGAGCTAAACCCCCAGATGTCTTGCTTTGTGTCTGACGACGTGTGTAATTATACCAGCCGCAGAAGCACTTGTCAACAGTTTTTTGCAAATTTTTTGCAGCAAAGATCCCCGCAGGGCGTGTGCCCGGCGGGGATCGAAAAAGCGGGGGAGTGCTCTTTTGGGAAAAACTACGCCTTAGCGTGCCTGACGGTCAAAGATCTGCGGAGCCACGCGGCACAGCAGCACAGCGGCCACCATGGTGAGCAGGGTCTCGGGCAGCATATAGCTGCCGTTGTAGGTCAGGCTGTAAGTCCATGCGGCCAGACCATCGTTCAGGTTGCCCCACACCAGCACACCGGACAAAAAGCTGCACATAAAGCGCAGGAAACCGGCGGCAAAGGTGCCTACGGCCACACCCACGGTACGGTTCTTGAAGGGGCGGGCGAACAACTCGGCCAGACCCAGTGCCATAAAGGCCAGCACATAGTCCAGCAGCACCTCACCGAGGAAGTAGAGGAAGGTGGAAGCGGGAGGAGGGTAGAAGCCCATGATCATTTGCAGGCAGGAGTTCACGAAACCGGTGAACAGCCCCCACTTTGCGCCGTGGCGGAAGGACACCAGCACAAAGGGCAGCATACTCAGCAGGGTAATGCTGCCGCCATTGGGCATGGTGAAGAACTTGATGTTGGAAAGCACCGTGCCAATAGCGATCATCAGGGCGCATTCCACCAGAATGCGGGTCTTGGAATAGGTTTTAGACATGATGGAAAAATTCCTCTCTCATAGTAGTACACAAAAACAAAATGCGCCTGCTGGCAGCAGACGCATGAAGGTTTGTTGAACGTACCGGACGGTTCCGCAAACTCCCTACGCCGGCATTGCCCGGATCAGGTAAAGGGTACTCCGCGCGATGCGGATCTCAGCCTTACGGCGCCCCTGTTTTTATGTCCGCCCACAGTATACGCGCCGGGGGACAAAAAGTCAAGCCCGCAGACATAATCCGCCCCGGCGGTGCGTATGTTATACCATTGCAAAGCTGGAACGCAGGGAGGCGGGATATGAAAGCCGATCCGGAACAGCGTGCCGTGCAGCTGGGCGAGTACATTGCCGCCCACAACGCCACGGTGCGGGCAGCGGCGGCTGCGTTCGGGTGCAGCAAGTCCACCGTGCACAAGGACGTTGCCGTGCGGCTGCGCAGCATCAGCCCTGCGCTGTACGGGCAGGTGCGCGCCGTGCTGGCCCGCAACAAGGCCGAGCGCCACCTGCGGGGCGGGGCTGCCACCCGGCGCAGATACAGCCGCCGCTGAAGCCCAAAAAAGACCGCTGCACTGCGCAGCGGTCTTTTTTGCTGAGAGGGTTTTCAGGCGGCTGCTTTCATCCCTCGGTGTGAAACTGCTGCAACGCGCCTTTTTCCAGCCGGCTTACCTGCGCCTGACTGATGCCGATCTCCTGCGCCACCTCCATCTGGGTCTTGCCGCGCAGATACCGCAGCTCCATGATGCGCTTTTCCCGGGGCGAAAGAGCGGCTACCGTATCGCGGAACTGCAACCCGCTGATCCAGCTCTCCTCGCTGTCCGGGTCCCGCACCTGGTCGATCACATACATGGCATCGCCGCCGTCAGTGTACACCGGCTCGTCAAGGCTGAGCGGCTCCACCACCGATTCCAGCGCGGCGGTCACCTCGCGCCGGGCAAGCCCCGCTGCGGCGGCGATCTCGTCCATGGTGGGCTCGCGCCCCAGCTGCTTTTCCAGCGTTTCCCGCGCCTGCATGGCGCGGTAGGCGGTGTCCCGCAGGGTGCGGCTTACCCGCAGGGCGTTGTTGTCCCGCAGAAACCGCCGAATCTCCCCGATGATCATGGGCACGCCGTAGGTAGAAAACCGCACCGGCTGCGCGGGGTCAAAGTTGTCGATGGCTTTGATCAGCCCGATGCACCCCACCTGAAACAGATCGTCCAGATTTTCGCCCCGCTGGGCAAACCGCTGCACTACACTGAGCACCAGCCGCAGGTTGCCCTCCACCATCCGCGCCCGGGCAGCTTTGTCCCCGGCGTGGGCAAGGGTGAGCAGCTGCCGCTTTTCCGCCTCGGTCAGCACAGGCAGCTGCCCTGTGTTCACACCGCATAGCTCCACCTTGTTGTACATCCAAACGCCCCCGGTCTTTTAGCTTTACCGGAAGTATGGCTCTGCGCGCCGGGCGCTATGCGTGGAAAAAATTGAGCGCCCCTCCGCAAAAGAGGGGCGCATTATAGACAAACCTGATACACGTTCCCACGCGGAATGTCAAGCGCTGCTACTCGCTTTCAAGGCGGGCTTTCAGGGTGCGGATGATGCGCTTTTCCAGCCGGGAGATATAGCTCTGGCTGATGCCAAGGGCATCGGCGGCTTCCTTCTGGGTGCGCTCCACGCCGTCGGTAAGGCCGAAGCGCAGCTCCATGATCTGCCGCTCCCGCGCCGAGAGTGCCGCTACGGCGCTGCGCAGCACCGCGCGCTCGGCGTCCTGCTCCAGCTGCTGGCTTACCGCGTTGGCGTCGCTGCCAAGAATGTCCGAGAGCAGCAGCTCGTTGCCGTCGCCGTCCACGTTCAAAGGCTCGTCGATGCTGGCCTCCTGCCGGCGGTTGGAGCTTTTGCGCAGGTACATCAGGATCTCGTTGCCGATGCAGCGGCTGGCGTAGGTGGCCAGTTTGATGCTGCGGGCAGGGGTGAAGGTGTTTACCGCCTTGATCAGCCCGATGGTGCCAATGCTTACCAAGTCCTCGGCGGGTACACCGCTGTTCTCGTACTTTTTGGCCAGATACACCACCAGCCGCAGGTTGTGGGTGATCAGTTCCTCGCGGGCGGCAGCGTCCCCGGCAGCCATGCGGTCAAGCAGGGCTTTTTCCTGCTCGGGGGTAAGGGGCGGTGGCAGGCTTGGCCCGCCCGCCAGATAATGCACCGCGCCGCAGTAGCGCAAACGCCCCCACAGCCGCTGCCAGACCTTGCGGAAAAACTGCAACATGGATATCCCTCCTGTGCACCTTTTATTATATGTATTATAAAGGACTCCCTCAGTCAAAGCTTGTCAGCTCTCCCAAGGGGAGAGCTGGCGCGGAAGCGCCTGAGAGGGCGGAGAACTCCTACACCCCCACCTCCTCCGCCACGTCGTCCCCCAACAGCAGCGTCCATGCGCCGGTGGGGGCGTCCGGGGCGCAAAAGGCCGCCAGCAGGCCGGGCACGCGGCGCTGCCCACGGCACAGCGCGGCGGGCACGGCGGGCAGCAGGCAATGGCCGGTAACGGCGGCGCAGGGTACAAACTGCACCCTCAGCCCCGGAGGCGGGGCAGTGCCGGAGGCAAACCAGCTGTCTAAGTAGGCGCGCAGCGGTGCGGGCAGCCGGCTGCGCAACGGCGGGTACTGCACCAGCACCACCCGCCGCCCGGCAAGGGGGTCTTGCAGGGTAAAGCCGGTGTCGTGGTAGGCCTGTACCGGCACTGTTGCCCCCGCAATTTGCAGCACAGCGGCAAAGCAGCCCCGCTGCGGGCGGCCAAACACCGCCAGCAGCCCGCGCAACAGTCCGTACACCCCGGCGCAGCAGAGCAAAAGCTGCCCCGGGCGCACCGGTAAAAGCACGCTCAGGTTGTTGGCCTGTACCCCGGGCAGCACCACCGCGCCGCACAGCAGGCCGTTCAGCGCCGTATACCATCCGCACAGCCGGGCAAAGCTGCGCGCCCCGGCCACGCCGTAGCACACCGCCACCACCCCGCAGCAGCTGGCGATTTTATATAGTACCGCCAGCGGGGCGGGCCACGGAGGGGCCAGCATGACAAGGGTGCTGACCGCAGCCGCCGCGCTGCCCGCGCACAGCCGCAGCCCGGTGCAGCTGCGCCCGCATAAAAGCCCCGCGCCCAGCAGCAGCGCGGCGGCTGCGGCAAAGTTTACCAGCAGCAATTCGTCCACAAAAACAACTGTTTTCATTGCAAAGCACCGCCTTATGGTTCTGGTAGTCTATTTTTCACAAATTTGCGAAAAAACTTGTCACACCAGAAAAACCCGCATGAACAGTGCAGTTTTGCTACAAAAGCCGGGACGATGTTTCACAGTTTTTACACTTTTTTCAAAAAAGTACTTGAACATTTCTGGAAAGTGTGGTATATTATTGCCATCCTAATAAGGATTGAGCCGGAAACACCGGTTCGAAAATATTTTTTCTATTTTTGAAGGGAGTAATTCATTATGATGATGCCTGCAAATTTCTCTGCTGTGTCTGAGAACGAGATGACCTACGTTATGGGTGGTAGCATTGCTGACTACCTGGCACCCGCTATGGGCGCTGCTCAGTGGCAGAACTTCCACAAGAACCTGGTGACCATCGTTGGTAACAAGTACGTTCAGGGCTTCCTGGACAACACCGTCGGCGCTGTGTTCAGCGGCACCTGGACCCCCGGCGACGGCCTGACCGGTTTCGGCGGCCAGTTCAGCACCATTTGGAAGAAGAACTACACCGATAATGTGACCAATGAGTCCACTGGCGCTCAGAAGTTCGGCTACGGCGCTCTGGGCGTTGTGAACAGCATCCTGAACGTTGCTGGCAACCTGGCTGCTATCTACAACCTGGGCTTCGGCACCGCTAAGAACATTGTCAACGAGAACAAGTTTGGCTTCTAAGCTTAACTCTCAGACGATGCTTGCGTGACTGTACCCTTAGGGGTGCAGGGAACATACTAGCATAATAACACCCCCGTGGGCTTATGCCTGCGGGGGTGTTTTTTTACCCCTTCCGTCTCGCTGCACTCGCCAGCTCCCCCAAGAGGGACGCCTTTTGGCGCTGCCGGAAAGTTTGCCATCACCGCCCAAAGCCGTCCCCTTGGACAGACTCTCCCCGGCCGGGGAGAGATGTCGCGTTAGCGACAGAGTGGGGAGCGGGTGGCTGCGAACGAAGTGAGCAGACGGAAGGGGTGCACTCCGGGAAGTCGCTAACTGGAAAAACGAGACTGAGAGGGTTTTCCCACGTTCACACTTCTTTTACCAGTCTGTTACTTTCCGTTTTATGCGGTTTGTGGTATACTATGGTCAACATGGGTCACCATGGCTACATTGAAACAGACAGGATGTGAAATCCTCTTATGAAAGATGGTTTTTTAAAGGCAGCTGCCTTTTCGCCCGCGCTGCGGGTGGCAGACTGCACCTATAATGCGCAGCAGGTGCTGGCGCAGCTGCAAGCTGCCGCGCAGCGGGGGGTAAAGCTGGCGGTTTTCCCGGAGTTTTGCCTTACCGGCTACACCTGCGGCGATTTGTTTTTGCAGCGCACCTTGCAGCAGGGCGCACTGGATGCGCTGGAATGGCTGCTTGCGCAGACCCGCGCACTGGACACCGTAGTGCTGGTTGGCTTGCCGCTGCTGGTGCACGGCAAGCTGTACAACTGCGCTGCCGTGCTGTGCCGGGGGCAGCTGCTGGGCATTGTGCCCAAGACCTACCTGCCCAACTACGGCGAGTTTTACGAAAAGCGGCAGTTCACCCCCGGCAGCACCGAGGTGCAGACGGTGACCGTCTGCGGGCAGCAGGTGCCCTTTGGCACGTCACTGCTGTTCCGCTGCCGCCAGATGCCCAGTTTTGTGCTGGGCGTAGAGCTGTGCGAGGACTTGTGGAGCGCCCTGCCGCCCTCCACCTTCCACGCACTGGCGGGCGCGACCGTCATTGCAAACCTTTCTGCCAGCGATGAGACCGTGGGCAAGGCGGAGTACCGCCGCGCACTGGTGGCAAACCAGTCTGCCCGGCTGCTGTGCGGCTACCTGTACGCCTCGGCAGGGCACGGCGAAAGCACCACCGACATGGTGTTTGCCGGGCATGACCTCATCGCCGAGGACGGCAGCATTCTGGCGGAGACTGCGCCCTTTGCGGGCGACCACGCCGAGACCGAGCTGGACTGCCAGCGCATGGAGGCCGAGCGTGCCCGCAACACCAGCTTTGAGCACACTGCCGAGGGCTACATCACGGTGGAATTTGACCTATCACCGGAGGAAACGGTGCTCACCCGCCGCATTGACCCCGCACCCTTTGTGCCCGGTGACCCGCAGCGCCGCGCCGCCCGGTGCGAGCTGATTTTGAAGATGCAGGCTGATGGCCTTGCCAAGCGATTGGAGCACGCCCACGCAAAAACGGCGGTCATTGGCATTTCCGGCGGCTTGGACAGCTGCCTTGCCCTGTTGGTGGCAGTGCGCGCCATGAAGCAGCTGCACCGCTCCGCCGCCGATGTGCTGGCGGTGACCATGCCCTGCTTTGGCACCACCAAGCGCACCCGCAGCAACGCCGAAATTTTGTGCGGGGAGCTGGGCGTAAGCTTTCAGGAAATTCGCATCGCCGACACCGTGCGCAGCCACTTTGCGGATATCGGGCAGGATGAGACCGTGCTGGATGTCACCTTTGAAAACGGGCAGGCACGGGTGCGCACGCTGGAGCTGATGGACCTTGCCAACCGCACCGGCGGCCTTGTGGTGGGCACGGGCGACCTTTCGGAGCTGGCGCTGGGCTGGGCGACCTACAACGGCGACCACATGAGCATGTACGGCGTGAATGCCGGTGTGCCCAAAACGCTGGTGCGCTATCTGGTGCAGTACGAAGCTGAGACTGCTGCCACCGCTGCTTTGCACGATGTGCTGCTGGATATTCTTGCCACCCCGGTGTCGCCGGAACTGCTGCCCGCCAAGGACGGCGAAATTGCACAGATCACAGAGGATCTGGTGGGCCCCTACGAGCTGCACGATTTTTACCTGTATTATGTACTGCGCTGCGGTTTTGGCCCGGCAAAAATCTACCGGCTGGCAAAGGTGGCCTTTGCAGGCAGAGCAGAGTACACGGATGCCGTGCTGTACAAGTGGCTGCGCAACTTCTACTGGCGCTTTTTTGCCCAGCAGTTCAAGCGCAGCTGCCTGCCGGACGGCCCCAAGGTGGGCAGCGTGACCCTTTCACCCCGGGGCGACTGGCGGATGCCCAGCGACGCCTGTGCCACCCTTTGGCTGGCAGAGCTGGAGCAGCTCAAGCCCGGGGAGCAGTAAGCCATGAAGAACAAAAAGCTTTTGACCAATATCCTGTTTGCGGTGGTGGTGCTGGCCATCGCAGCGGTGCTGCTGGCCGTGCGCAGCCACAACGCCACCGGCGGAAAACTGACTGCCCAGCTGATTTACGGCGACGCGAACGCCGTGATGGACATTCCGCTGGAAAAGGACGAAACTTACAGTGTGGACACCGGTTATTATACGGTGCATATAGAGGTGAAGGACGGCAGAGCGCGGTTTATTGAATCGCCCTGCCCGGATCACATCTGCGAGGGCTTTGGCTGGCTGTCGGCGGAGGATCAGACCGCCACCTGTCTGCCTGCCCGCGCCGTGCTGACCATCGTTCCGGTGGGCTGAAAAAAGGAGTATTCTCATGTTGGACGAAAATGAGCATTCCCGCAAGGAGGACGGTCGTTCCCTGCACCGTCTTTTGCACAAGGCTGAACAGCAGGACGCCACTGTGGTGGTGGACAGCGCCGCGTTTTTCTCGGAGCTGCCGCCGGAGCAGGCTGCGCCGCCCCGCCGCCCGCAGCAAAACACCCCCCGCAACACTGCTGGCGGGGAGAATGGGGCGTACCAGCCCCCGAAACGAGGGAAGATCTTGCTGATCGTACAGGCAATTTTAAGCGTTCTGGCGCTGGTGCAGCTGTGGCGCACCCAGATGCTGCCGGTGCTGTATCTGGTGGTGCTGGCGGCGCTGCTGGTGCTGCTGTGGCTGCTGGTCAAGCGCTGTCAGGAGTACAAAACTGCAGGCACAGTGTCCCGGGTGTTCTCGGTGGTGCTGTGCGCCGCCATGGCGGTGGGCTGCGTGTGGGCACAGCAGGGCCTCGACGCGCTGGGCAATATGACCAACGGTTTTTTGAGCAACGCCGAGGCCAATAAGATCACCAAAGAGCCTTTTGTGCTGTACCTGAGCGGCGTGGACACCCGCGGCGATCTGACCGAAAAAGCGCGCAGTGATGTGAATATCATTGCCGCAGTGAACCCCGTTACCAAGCAGGTGGTGCTGATCAACACCCCGCGCGATTATTATGTGGACCTTGCCGGAACAAACAGCAAGGATAAGCTGACCCACGCCGGGCTTTACGGTGTGCAGACCAGCATGGACACCCTCGGCAACCTGTACGGTGTGAACGTGGAGCACTATATCCGCATCAATTTTGCAGGGTTTATCGACATTGTTGATGCGCTGGGCGGTGTGGACGTGTATTCCGATCAGGCGTTCACCTCGGTGGGCAGCCCCGGTTACTACGACCCCACCACCTTTGTGGAGGGCTGGAACCATCTGGATGGTAAGGCTGCGCTGGCTTTTGCCCGCGAGCGCCACGCTTTCAAGACCGGCGATGTGCAGCGCGGCATCAACCAGATGAAGGTGATCGACGCCATGCTGAACAAGATCAAGTCCCCGGCGCTGCTGATGGGCTTTACCAAAATTCTGGACGCTGTTGCTGACAGCTTTGTCACCAGCCTTTCTACCAACCAGATCAGCGCGCTGGTGCGCATGCAGCTGAGCGATTTTGCGGAGTGGAATATTGAACGCTACACCGTTACTGGCACCTCCGGCAGCAGCACCAAGTGCTACTCTGCCAAGGGGCAGAAGCTCTATGTTATGAAGCCGGATGAAGCCTCTGTGGCAAAGGCCAAAGAGATGATCGCGGCGGTGATGGGCGGCGAAGGCACGGTAAGTTCCACCACCCAGACCCCGGAAAAGACGGATGTGTACACCCCCACCACTGACCCCGATGCCGCTGTCTCGGTGCCCGAGACGCCCGCCGACAGCGTGATCGTGGAAGTACCGGCGGAAAGCGTGCCGGAGCAGGCTGCAGAGCAGCCCGCTGAGCAGCCGGCAGAGCAACCCGCGGAAACGCCCGCTGAGCAGCCCGCTGCCACCGAGACGCCCCAGCCGGAAACGACTGCTCCCGCCGAGGGCGGCAGCACCGAGACGCCCGCCGTCAGCCTGCCCACGCAGGAGCAGGTGGAGCAGGCCGCAGGCTCGCTGTACAGCGCCGCCTCCACCGTGCTGGACGCCATTCTGGGCGCAAGCGGGAACTGAGCAACCCCTTTCCGTGAAAAGGCAACCCGGGAAAATCCGCAGATTTTCCCGGGTTGCAATTAAAAATGATTATTCCGCTGAATATGCCCAAAGCGCACGCGGCGGGCATTTTCAATAGTCTTGCATGCAACAAAGAGGTCACTGCACAAATCCTGTGCGGTGGCCTCTTTTTACGTTGCTGCAACAAAAAAGCTGCCTGCAACAGCAGACAGCGCAAAAACACAAAAGGGAAAACGAGATAGACCGTAAGCCGGGTTCTGTATTAAACGACGATCTGTCTAGGCCTGCCATTGCTGACAGGCTCGTGCCGCCTTCGGGACACGCGAGCAGCGCTGTACGTCCTATATAGGCGTTGCTTCCGGTAGGGTTTACAAAGCCGCATGGTCACCCATGCGCTGGTGAGCTCTTACCTCGCCGTTTCATCCTTACCGCATTGCTGCGGCGGTTTGTTTTCTGTTGCACTTTCCCTAAGGTCACCCTCGGCTGCCGTTAGCAGTTACCGTGCTCTGTGAGGCCCGGACTTTCCTCAGAGCGGTCAAAGCCGCCCCGCCGCCGTATGTTCCACTCGTTTTCCGTTCCTCATGATACCATAAAAAAGTAAGATTTGCAAGTGAAACGGATTTTTGTTATAATATCATTTGTGTTTTTGTGAATTTTGCAGGGGGAGGGCAGGCCATGCAGCTGTATTTTGCCGTGCCGGATACGGCCACCACCCACGATGGGGTGCTGGTGCGCAGCTTTCTGCGCCAGTGTGCCGTCTCTACGGATCTTGCCCGGGCGGTCAAGTTCCGGGGCGGCGGCTTTTTTGCGGACGGCGTGCCTGTGCTGGCAAACCGGCGCATCTACCCCGGGCAGATGCTCTCCTTTGCCCTGCCGCCGGAGGGGGACGGCGTGACCCCGCAGCCGGAGATCCCGGTCAACGTGGTCTACGAGGACGCCTTTGCGGTGGTGCTGGAAAAGCCGCCGCAGCTGGCGGTGCACCCCACTCTGAACTACCCCGGGGGCACATTGGCCAACGGTTATGCGGCGTGGGCGGCTGCCCACGGCCACAGCCCGGTTTTCCGCCCAGTGAACCGCATCGATAAGGACACCAGCGGCCTTGTACTGGCGGCCAAAAACGCCTACGCCGCGCCGCTGTTGGCGGGCGGGGTGACAAAGCTGTATTATGCCATCGCGCAGGGCGCGCTGCCGCTGGGGGAAGGAGCGATCGATGCACCCATCGGCCGCCGGGGTGATAGCATCATCGGGCGCTGCGTTACCCCCGAGGGCAAGCCCAGCCGCACCGAGTATACTATTATAAAGGAAGAAAACGGCCTTAGCCTTGCAGCCTGCGTGCCGGTGACCGGGCGCACCCATCAGATCCGGGTGCACTTTGCGTCCATCGGCCATCCTCTTGCCGGGGATGATCTTTACGGCGGCAGCCGGGAGCGCATTGCCCGGCAGGCGCTGCACTGCGCCAGGCAAAGCTTTGCTGTGCCTGCATACACCCCGCTGCCGGATGGCATACGGGTGGAAATGCCTTTGCAGTTGCGCACCGTCACAGTGGAAAGCCCGCTGCCGCCGGATATGGAAGCGCTCTTTTCGTGAAAACTGCGTGAAAAAATAGCCAAATTTTATGTAAGCGCTTGTTTCAAACCATGCAAAGTGTATAATAAAAAGAGAGCGTATTGTGTACAGGCCCTGTTGGCCTTTTGAACAGGGGAACGTACACCATCTAGCTGTTGTGTTCCGGGCCGGAAAAATGCCCTGCAGCAGCGCAGGAAGGAGAAAAATCCCGTTGACTGAAGATAAAATAAAGGAGCAGCAGCCTGCTGCGCAGCCTGTACGGCAGCCCCGCCGCCAGAAGCTGCGCTCGCTGTGGGCGCAGTTCCAATGCCGGGGCGTGCTGCGGCGGCACAGGATTCGCCGCAAGCGTCAGCACCGCTGGGAAAAGCTGTGGCACAAGCTGCTGCACAATCCCATAGCACCTATGGTGGGCGAGACGCTGTACGCCATCGGCTTTTCCGCCGAGTATGCCGTGGTCCGTACAGGACGCTGCTTGCAGCATGGGCTGCGGCGTCTGCTGCAAACGGTCAGAGAACTGCTGAGAAATATCGCATTCATGGCCTTTCCCGGGGCGGCGCAGCTGCTGCGGGATCTGTTCGGCCCGGTAGTGCTTGCCCTGCGGGGCACTGGGGCGCTGCTGCGCCACGCACACCGGGTACGCAAGGAAAACGGCTTTGGTGCTGCGCTGCGCGCAAGCGGCCACTTTCTTGCCCATGGCATCGCTGACAACATCCGCCTTGTGCCCCGCATGGCTATGTATGTGCTGCCGGTGGCAGCGCTGGCTGTTATGGTGACCGTGTTCCAGACCACCATCCGCCAGCCCTACGCTTTGCAGGTGCAAGTGGACGACAAGACCGTGGGCTATGTGGCCAACGAAGAGGTGTTTAACTCTGCACTGGAAGCTGTGCAGCAGCGTATCAATTATTCCGGCGCAGAGCAGGCGCACTTTACCGTGGAGCCTACTTATTCCGTGACCGTCGCCCATGACGTGATGGACGAAAATGACGTGGCTGACGCCATCCTCAAGAATTCCAGCGACCAGATCAGCGAGGGCACTGCCCTATATCTGGACGGTGAGCTGACCGCCGTGTGTGCGGACGGCAACAGCCTGCAACGGTACATCAGCAGCCTACTGGAACCCTACGAGAACCCCGATGACCCCAACACCACCGTGGGCTTTAACAAGGATGTCACGCTGGAAAACGGCATCTACTTTAACGAGAGCTTCCAAGAGGAAGCCGAGGTGGAGCAGCTGCTCTCCGGCGTGCAGCAGGCAGAAAAATCCTATACGGTGCAGAGCGGCGATACCATCTGGTCCATTGCCCAGAAAAACGGCCTGACCGTGAAGGAACTGTGCGAAATGAACACCGGCTTTACCGCCAACGGCGAAAACGGCCTGACCCAGAACTCCAAGATCCTGCCCGGCGATGCACTGACCGTGGTGCGGGAGGAGGAAACGCTGGAGGTGCGCATCACCAAGGTGGAAAGCTGGGAGGAAGAGATCGCCTACACCACCGAGACCACCAAGTCCAAAGAGCTGAACTCCGGTACCAAGCGCGTTACCCAGAAGGGTGAGAACGGCATCCGCACCGTGACGGCACAGCGGGTGTACGATGCAAACGGCAATCAGCTTTCCCAGCAGATTTTGAGCACTGTGGTGACCAAGGAGCCTGTGACTGAAAAAGTTACGGTGGGCACCAAAAAGGTGTCCTCCGGTGCATCCTATATCACCGGCAGCGGACGGTTCATCTGGCCGGTGCCCGGCTATCGGAACTGCTCCCGCTGGTACGGCGGCAGCCACAAGGGCGTGGATATCTGCGCCGCCGCCGGTACGCCCATTTACGCTTCGGCAGGCGGTACGGTGACCAAGGCCGGCTACAACCGCGCCGGTGCGGGCAACGGCTACGGCAACTCCATCATCATCAGCCACGGCAACGGCTACACCACCTTGTACGCCCACTGCCTGTCGCTGGTGGTGCACGCCGGTCAGTCGGTCAAGCAGGGTCAGCTCATCGGCTATGTGGGCAGCACCGGACGTTCCAGCGGCAACCACTGCCACTTCGAGATCCGGCGCAACGGCTCTTACATCGCACCGCAGAACGTGTTCAACCGCAGCAAATATCGGTAAATAGCAGCAAGGGCTTTTCCGCAGGGGGAAAGCCCCTCTGCTGTATCGTGAATAAAAAGGAGAGATCATCTATGTCTACCCCTCACATCAGCGCAGAAATGGGCGATTTCGCCAAGACAGTCCTTATGCCGGGTGACCCCCTGCGTGCCAAATTTATTGCCGACACCTTTTTGCAGGATGTCCGGCAGGTGACTGGCGTGCGCGGGATGCTGGGCTTTACCGGCACCTACGAAGGCCGCCCCATCAGCGTGATGGGCAGCGGTATGGGTATGCCCTCCATCGGCATCTACTCCTACGAGCTGTTCAACTTCTACGGCGTGGAAAATATCGTCCGCATCGGTTCTGCTGGCAGCTATACCGAGAAGGCCAAGCTGTTCGACACCGTGCTGGCCACCGGCGCTGTGAGCGAGAGCAACTACGCCCGGGTGCAGAGCGGCTTTACTGGCAACATCACTCTGCCCAGCGCAGCCCTGAACGAAAAGCTGCGTGCCTCCGCTGCAAAGCAGGGCATTCCCCTGATCGAGGGCAACATCCACTCCTCGGATGTGTTTTACCGCCAGCCCTCGGACGCAAAGCCCACCTACTGGGAAAAGCTGCGGGACGAGGACGGCTGCCTGTGCGTGGAGATGGAAAGCTTTGCTCTGTTTGCCAACGCGCAGGTGCTGGGTAAGAACGCCGCCTGCCTGCTGACCATCTCGGACAGCTTTGTGGCCCCCGGCATTACCACCGCCGAGGAGCGCCAGAAGAGCTTTACCGACATGATGAAGGTCGCTCTGGGCGCAGAGTACTGATCGCATAACTTTCCAGCGCGGCTGCCGCCCCAAGGCACAGCCGCGCTGTTTTTGCCCGTAAAAGGAGGAGACAGCATGACAAAACTGACCATGGAAGAAAAACAGCAGCTGATCCGCATGGCACTGGCCGCACGGGAAAAGGCCTATGCGCCTTACAGTGATTTTATGGTAGGCGCTGCGCTGCGCGCTGCGGACGGACGCATCTTTACCGGCTGCAACGTGGAGAACGCCGCCTTTACCCCCACCAGCTGCGCCGAGCGCACCGCCCTGTTCAAGGCGGTGGCGGAAGGCGTGACCGCGTTTACGGATATTGCGGTGGTGGGCAGCCGCCGGGGCGAAGTGAACCGGCAGATCACCTCGCCCTGCGGGGTGTGCCGTCAGGCACTATTCGAGTTTGGCGGGCCGGAGCTGAACGTCATTATGGCAAAGACCCCGGAGGACTTCATTGAGCGCAGCATGGACGAGCTGCTGCCCTTCGGCTTTGGCCCCTCCAACGTGGCGGGCAACAGCGCCGTGGAAGGAAAGTAACTGTCCTTCTGCGAAAAACAGCGCAAGCAGGGGAAATTTGGTGAATAAGCATTACTTTTTTATAAATTATACAAGGGATTTGTAAAGAATTTGTAATCGGAAATTGCTTGCATCTGTCACTTCCACCCGCTATACTTGAGCCAGTAGATGTGCCAGAGTGCACATTTCATTCATTTGACGCAATTTTTTAAAATAAAAGGAGAGTTTCTTATGAAGATTTCTCGTCGTAACTTTCTGGCTGTGGCCGGTGCTGCTGCCGCTGCCGCTGCTCTGACCGCCTGCGGCGGTTCCTCCGCTTCCTCTACCAGCACTGCTTCTTCCGCAGCTGCCAGCTCTTCCGCTGCTTCCGGCGCAGCAGACGGCGCTGAGAAGATCGCTAAGGTCGCTCTGACCTGCGATACCGGCACGATCGATGATGAGAGCTTCAACCAGG
>OLVR01000972.1_pt1 | contig 31152 bp, 28 predicted proteins | sample 1673261 | NCBI WGS metagenome assembly OLVR01 (sample SAMEA3178938, study PRJEB25190) | human gut metagenome | biome: human gut; feature: human-associated habitat; material: faeces | place: Austria | collected 2013 | reverse complement strand
AGCCGCCGGAGCGGTGCTTAAGCCGTCAGGCGGGAATTGTGCGGTGTTGCCCTAATAAAAATGGTGGTTTGCGGTGCCGGCGCATCGCTTCAAAATTTCTCTACGACCATAGGGGCGCATTCCATATGCGCCCGTTCTGCTTTGGGCAACGCCGCGGGCGGATATGGAATCCTCCCCTACAATTTTGTTTTGACCTTCAGGTCAAAACTCCACATTTTTTATTCTCTTTTATCTATTATCTCTTATCTTTTTCCGCCAGCATCTTCGTCTCGGCCTCAACGACCCTGCTCAGTCCCGTCTCAATATCCACCTTCGGCTCCCAGCCGTAGGCTTCGCGGGCGTGGGTGTTGTCGCACTGGCTGAACTTGTTGACCTCGTGATCCAGAATCTCCGGTTTGATGCCGTAAGCCCCACCATACAGCTCGGGGTACTTGGCCCAGTAATGGCTGCTGGGGCAGTATTTGGCCTCGATGTTCTTGCCCATCAGCTTGTTGGCAATGGCGTACAGTTCCCGCACCGAGTAGCTCTGGTTGCTGGACACATTCACCGCGTCAAAGCCCTTCTGGGGGCGCTCCACCACGCGCAGCGCCAGCGCGATCAGGTCATCCACATAAATATAATCCCGGCGCTGGTTGCCGTCGGAGTGGAACTCCGGCGTGCGGTCATAGTACAGCTCGCGGATCATGTAGCCGACGAACGGCGGCTGCTTGCGCAGGCAGTCGATGTGCGGGCCGTAGACGTTGGCAAAGCGCAGGCAGGTCACGGTCATGCCGTAGGTATCGGCAAAGCTCTGGGCAAAGCGCTCGCCACAGTACTTCGTGTTGGGGTAGATCAGCGTCGGCGGGTTGAATTTACTCTCCACCGTCGGGAACTCCGTCTCATTCTCGTACATGGCGTTGGTGGACGCCTGCACTAGCTGCCTGATGCCGGTGCGGCGGCCTGCTTCCAGCAGATTGACCAGGCCCAGGGTGTTGACCTCGATGGCCTGCACCGGGTCGCTCTGGCAGTCGGGCAGCGGCGCAATGCCCGCAATATTGTACACAACATCGAATTTCTCCGCCTCAAACAGGGCCAACATCCCGGCCTTGTCGCGGATGTCCATTTTCCGCACTTCACCGCCGAAATCATGGTCGTCGAACTTCAGATTGTCCATGCTGCCGTAGGAGAAGTTGTCGATGCCGACGACCTCGTCCCCGCGCTTCCACAGCGTATGCCACAGCTGACCGCCGATAAAACCGGCTGCACCCGTTACCAGAACTTTCATACTTATGACCCTCCTTACAGGTTGGACGCTACGACCTCGTAGCTGTAATTCTCAATGATGTTGTCGCGCCACTCGCGCTCTACAAACGCCTTCGGCCCGGCCAGATACTTACCGCAGAGCTTGAGCAGGCTGACGCCGAAGCTGGTCAGCTTGTTGTTGCTGACCTGATCCTCCTCGCGCCAGCTGATGGGGAAGAACAGCACCCGCTGTTTCATCTGGCAGAGCGCCAGGATCATGCAGTCGTTAAAATACAGCGTATCCGGGAACTTTTTGTAGTACTCGGTTTTCAGCGGCTCGACTGCGTACAGGTTCAGCCCGCTGCCCAGATCGGTAATTTTCTTGCGGGCCACTGCACTGAACAGCCAGTTGAAGCCGTGGTTGCCCACGACGCGCAGGGCGCTGTACCCGCCGATCTTGCTGCCCTTCATAAAGCGGGAGCCGAGGCAGCAGTCGTAGTTTTTGTAGGTGCCATCTTCCAGAATCGGGAGCAGGTCCACAATGGCCCCCTGGTCGTCGCCGTGCAGCACCACCAGATGCTCATACCCATGGGCCACCGCATAGCCGAAGGCCACCTTATGGCTGCCGCCCAGGCCGTAGTTCTGGTCGTTGCGCAGCAAACGCACCGGGGCGTCAGGGTGGCGGGCCATCCAGTCCTGCACGGCGCTCTCGGTGCCGTCGGTGGCGCGGTTGTTCACCACGATGCACTCCCCCACCCAGGGGGCAATGCGCTTATCCAACAGCTGGGAAAGCACACGCGTGACCTGCTTTTCGCAGTTGTAGGCAGGGATAAATACCAGCAGTTTTTCCATGTTCTGCTCCTTTGCATCATTATCGGGGCGGGCATACCGCTCTGCATTATTATACATCACACCGGGCACAACTACAACCCATCACCCGCAGACCAGCACCTGCAAACTTGCGGTGCCATGCTGCACGGCATAGCGCTGTGTGATGGTAAAATTCGCTTCGATCCACTCGTGGAACTCCGTCATATCCCGCACCTCGGCGTCATCGTACAAAATGACATCGGGCTGTTTATCGGGCAGTTCGGTGTAATACTGTTCAAACCGCGGGTCACTGTCGGTGCCGGAAATGACCGACGCCTGCGCCACGGTCAGCGTGCCGTCCGCCATCAAAAAGCCCAGACCGTGCTGCTCGCCGATGGCCTGCAATACGGCCTGCCCTGCGTAGGGTTCCAGCGCCTCAACCAGGCATTCCTGCATATCGGCGGCCTTCTCGTCGGCGCAAATGCCCTTTGCGGGGCCGTTCTCAATGCGCACCAGCGGCGTGTCGGCCACGCTGGCGGGCTTCCAGCCGGTCACCTCCACGCACCAGATGCGGCAGACCAGCAAAAACGCCAGTGCCGCTGCCAGGCAAATAGCCCCCTGCGCACGGCGGGCTGCGCCGCACTTGTCTCTCGCGTTCAGCATTGCCAGCGCACCGCAGACAGCGGGCCACATCAGGTACATAAAGGTCGGGGCCAGGCCCAGCAGCGTCGAGCGCAGGATCATTGCGTAGGCCGCCAACCCGGGCAGGTAACCCAGCCAGAACAGCGCCGCGCTGCCCGGCGTGCCGCGGCCTTTCCGGAACGCTGCCGCGCCCGCCAGCACCAGCACCGGCACAAACTGTCGTTCGTCAAGGCTGCGGTCCGCCACCGCACGCACCAGACATTGCAACGCCGCCAGTGCCGCCCACAGGCTCAGCACCCGGCACAAAGCATCCCCTTTGTCATAGAGGGCGGCGTCCCCGACGCCCCGCAAACGGAGCGCCCACATCAAAGCACAGACGAGTGCCGCTGCCGCCAACGGCCACACAAGCGATTTTGCCACGCTCCACGCCTGGGCGGTCAGCGCCGCCAGCCGCGCACCGGTGGTAAAATCATACTGCGGGTCGTGTAAAATCAGCTGCAAACGCGCCGCCAGCAGCGCCGGGTCAAACCCAACGCCCCACAGCGCATAGAGCAAAAACGCCGCGCCGCACCCGGCACAGCTGCCGGTCAGCAGCCAGACACCGCGGGGAATGCCCCAGCGGCAGCGCTCGCCGCCGCGCCGCCCCAGCACAAACAGCCCCACCCACAGCACCGCAAACGCCGCAATACTCTGGGGGAACGCCAGATAGCCGAAGCAGGCGCAGACCGCTCCCACCGCCACGAGCCACGGTTTTTGAAACCCGCGGTTCACATAATGGTGCAGGCACAAAAACGCCGCCACCGTCCAATGGAACTGCTGGCCGGTGTAATCCGGCCCCAAAAACCACTTGGGCACAAAGGTAAACAGCACCAGCGCCGCCAGCAGCGCCCCGCGCCCGCCTAGATCCCGGCGGAACTCCCGGTAAAACGCATAGCTCATCGCGGCCTTGCACACCAGCACCACAAGCCGGAAAAACAGCAGCACGCCGGTCGTGCCGCCGGTCACAGCCATAAACGCCGCCAGCAGCGCCGCCGACGGCAGGCTGGAAAGCTGGTGCGGCTCCCACATCGAGTAGAACAGCCTGTCCCCGCTGACGAGCCGGAACCCCAGCGACAGCGCGTACTCTTCGTCGATTTCCAACCCCACAAAGGCGCTGCGCACCATGACCGCCGCACACACCAGGCAGAGCAGGGCCGCGCCGCACCGGCGCAGCCGCGCGTTCTGCGCCGTCATCGGCCGGCCCCCAGCGTTTTGTGCAGCAGGGTATCCCGCAGGCAGTACCAGCAGGGCAGGTAATTTTCGCAGAAAGCGCCCCATTTTCGCGCCAGAAATCCGCGCTGCTTCGTTTCTTTGTTTTTCACCGCCGCCACATCAAAGTAGCGGGCCTTGTCCCGCACCGATATCTTTTCCTCAAACGGCATATCCCAGCCCTCGGGATACCAGTAGGCCGGGGTCAGCAGGCGGTAATCGCTGCGCTCAGCCGCGTAGCGGTTCAGCTGGCTTTCGTCATGCCACAGGGCGATCACACCGTTCTGCAAGTCCTGCTCGGTGCGGCGTTCCAGCTCATGGCACAGCACCAGAAACGCCGCCGCCGTGCCGCCGTTCAGCCCGCCGGAGACATAGTCCTTCCCGCAGTTGTAGGGGATGTAGGCCGTGCTCTTGGGGTTGCGGTCGTAGGTATAAAACGGCGGCTTTTTGTTCCAGAAACCCGGCTGCTGCACGAGCAGCAGATTTTCGCCCTTCTCGGGCCGGGGCAGAAATTCCTCCGCTGTAACGGTCTTTTTGCAGGTAAGATTCGCATTAAAGAAAAAGAGATAATCCATCCCCCGCAGCGCGTCCTCCTGCGTCAGAAAGATGGAGAAGCGCTTCAGTGTGCTGTACGGCCAGGGGTAGGCCTCCTGGTAAATGCGGTGTACGCGGGGCGCGTCCTCATACTCAATGGCGGGGGCATCCGTAAAGACAAAGTATTCCTTCTCGCATCCGGGCAGGAACTTTTCCTCAAAGCTGCGGTAAAACTCCGGCCAGAACACCGTGTACTTGCCGGTACAGATGTACAGCATCCCGATTTTTGTCATGCGGCATCCCCCTTTCGTTTCAGCTTGCGCAGCACCTTCGCGCCGTACTGGCGCAGGTAGGCGGCGTCTTTGCCCCAGCCGTAGACGGCCAGGTTCAGCAGGTTGGGCACCACCAGCACCACCAGCACCCGGGGTGCCAGGCCCAGCCAGCCGCCGGGCATTCCGGCGCACAGCGCGTAGCTGCCGCCCATGCAGGCTGCCAGCGTGACCAGATGCAGCGCCTGCACGGCCAGGTAATGCCCCAGCCCGCCGCACATATACTGGCGGAACACGACCCGGATGCGCCCGGCCCACATGATGCAGTGGGCCACCACCGTGGCGATCAGTGCGCCGGTGATATCATACAGCGGGAACAGAATAAAGCTCAGCGCCAGGTTCACCGTGGCCGACGCTACCATGAACCACTGGTCCTCTTCAAAATGGCCAAGCACCGCGCGGTAGGACCCCAGCATCCGGTGGTTCCAGCCGACGTACTCATTCAGGCAGAACACCAGCACAAAGCTCAGGGGCAGAAGCCATTTTTCGCCCATCCACGCGCCCATAAACGGCTGGAACAGGCAGAAATACGCGGTCGCCACAAAGCTGCCGAACAGGTAGCTGAACAGATCCATGCCCCAGAACACCTGCTTGTCGTGGTCGTTGGCGGCGGCGGATTTGTCGTAGACAATGTTGCCGATGGCCGCCGCAAAGCTGTCCATGACCTTGTTGCCCAGGTCGGTGGCGGAGGTGGAAATGGTATTGTAGTTGCCCAAAAACGTCGTCTGGGTCGAGCCGCCCATGCGGGACGTCACGATGGTATCCGACGAGCCGTAGATCGTGTTGGAGAGACGGTGTACCAAAAAATACCGCAAATCGTGAAAAATCCCCAGCTCTTTAAAGTCGTTGACCGTGACTTTTACGTCATGCACATAGGGGAAGTCCTTTTTGAACCGCCGCGCAATGATCAGGTTTGCCATGACGTTAAAGAAGATCGTCACGCTGAAATACAGCACATAGTTCGGGAACCACAGCGAGACGGCAATTTTCGCCAGACTCGTCGCCACGTTGCAGCAAAAGTCAATCTGGGTGCAGCGGTAGCCCTGCTGGGTGCAGGTGTACATCAGGCGGCGGGTTATCAAAAAGTAGCTGCACAGCGTCGAAACCACGTTCAGCCCGTACACGGTGTAGGCCGTGGCGGCGGGCACATCGGGCATGATCCACCGCAGCACAGCCGCGCCGATGAGTGCCAGCCCCGCAATGACCATGCCGACGACGCGGTACGCCCATTTGTACATCGACATGTACTTGCTGATTTTTTCCTCATTTTTCGCGGCGATCTGCTCATACAGCCGGTAGCTGATAACGCTGCCGACGCCGAACTCTGCGATCGAGAAAAAGTTGAACAGCTGGCTGACGACCTGGGACGCCGTGGTGATCTGCGGGCCGAAGTTATCGACCAGCAGCCGCCGTGTGACCAGCCCCAGCAGCAACAGCAGCAGGCTGGAGCCAAGGGCGTAAGCCATATTTAATAAGGTACGTTTGGTACGCAAGGCAGTTCCTTTCACAAAAGCCTTCCCCCGAGGGGGAAGGTGGCCCGGAGGGCCGGATGAGGGGAGAGTATGAGTTGTAAGCCGTTAATGGGCGGTGATGGCGAGGTTAGCCCTCATCAGTCGCCTACGGCGACAGCTTCAGTCTCCGCGTCAAGAGCCGCCTACGGCGGTTACGCTTCGACACGCGCCTGCGGGCGCAGCCCCTTGGGGGAAGCCTTTAGCGGCGGCTCGCCGCCCACAGGGTAAATTTCGGGCCGAAGGTCTGCATCAGCTTTTGGAAAAGCCGCCAGTCCCGGCGGGTCTTTACCTCGGTGCCGCAGGCATACAATGGCCGCAGCTGCTGGATGTAGGGCAGGCAAGCCTTGCGGATGGCGGCATCCTTCACCGCCGCCGTGCGGGCCTGCGGCCAGAACACATCGGCCGCCGCGTTCTCCATGACGGCATAGGTCTCGGCATCCACCGCGCCGCTGGCCGAGAGTTTCGCCAGCCGCCGCTGGGCCGCCGCCAGCCCCTTGAATCGCTTGGGCAGGTTTTTCGCGTCAGTCAGCAGGCTGCCCTGCCGCCCCACGCGGTAATGGGTGAACACCACATCCAAAAAGTACAGCCGTTCGCACTTTGTCAGCAATTCCAAATCAAAAGGCCAGTCCTCGGCCCAGACGCAGTCGGGCAAAAATTTCACGCCGCTTTCGGTCAAAAACGACCGTCGGATGCAGTATTTCCACACCGACCAGTGCCCCGCGCCGTACAGCGCTTTCAGTCGGGCGGCGTAGTCGCTGCTGTCAAACAGCCCGGGCACCAGATGCAGCCCCGCGTGTTCGGTCAGGCTGCCGTCGGGCTGCCATTCCAGATGCTTGCCGATGAACCAATCGTACTCCGGGTGGGCGGCCAGTTCGGTGCGCAGCGCCGCCAGCAGCCCGGGGGCCATGGCGTCGTCGCTGTCCAAAAACAGCACCCACTCGCCCTGGGCGTGCTTTAGTCCGGTGTTGCGGGCAGCGGCCAGGCCTCCGTTTTCCTGGTGGACGACCTGCATGCCGGGGATCTCGGCGGCGAACGCGTCGCACATTGTCCCGCTCATATCGGTGGATCCATCGTCCACAAGGATGCACTCCCAATCGCGCTCCCCCGCCTGCTCCGCCACGCTCTTGACACACGCCGCGAGGTAATTCTGCACATTATACACCGGTACAATAATAGAAAATCGCGGCATAACGTTCTCCTTCTCTATGCCTTCCCCCGTCGGGGGAAGGTGGCCCCGCAGGGCCGGATGAGGGGCAGCCTTGCCCCGGCAGCCCCCTTGCCTTGTTGTAGGGGCCGATGCTCACATCGGCCCGCGCAGCACTGTCCCAACAGCGGCCAAATGCGGTTCACGCGCCCCTCATCAGTCCGCTTCGCGGCCAGCTTCCCCCAAGGGGGAAGCCTTTACCAGCTTCCACCCATCCAGGTACAGCGCACTATCCTTCGTGTGCGCGTACCACCTGTCCGGGGCCCAGACCTGCTTATCCGGGGCCTCAGCCAGGTATTGCGCCCACCAGCTGTATGTAGAGTTGCTCACCACAAACCCATGGCAGAGCTGCATCAGCGCCAGGTCGTCCACCGCCGCGCCCTGGGGCATAAACACCGCGGGCAACCCCGCCGTGTCCAGATGCTCCTGCGCCCAGGCGATATCGTCCGAGAACACGAACAGCTCCGCCTCGGGGCGGGCCGCTTTCACCTGCGCCGCTGCCCGGGCGTAATACGCGGGCGTGCAGACCTGCAAGATGGCGTTCTCCGGCTTCTGGTAGTCGCCGCGCCGCAGATGTACGCAGACCGGCCAGGCCGCGGCGCGTATCCTGTCGGCGTACTCCCCCGCCGGGACTGCTTTGCTGCGCAGCTCGGTTTTTACAACATCAGCAAAATCGTCAAAATATTTCTCACTCTGAAAGTACCCCCACGCGAGGAAATCTTTGCTTTTTCCCCGCCGCACCGGCGTGTAGCCGTCGGTGGCAAAGTGCAGGCCCAGCGCGTTCAGCAGCGGTGCGGCGGCGGCCTCAAAGCCGTGCCAATCCCGGGCCAGCAGGCCGCGGCGCTGCTCGTATTTGATCATCAGCGCCTTGGCGGCGTTCTGCCGGGGCAGATGGGCCTTGGCGAAGCCAGAATCGGCCAGAATTTCTACCTCGGGGCTGATACTCAGTGCCCCCAGCGCGCAGACCGTGTGGGCGGGCGCACCGTCGCGCCAGTCCTGCCGGTCCAGCAGGGTCACACCCTCGCCGCAGCGCAGGCCCAGCGCCCGCGCAAAGGCATAAATGAACATCTGATTGCCCAGGCCCCCGGCCAGCTCCGCGTAAATCATGCTCGGCCTCCCAGCTTGTCGTACAGCTGCTCCATGCGGCGGGCAGCGGTCTTTAGCTCATACCCGGCGGCGGCAAGGGTCTGCCAGTGGTCGGCGTGGTCGCCGCCCACGGCAATTTCATCGGCCTTGGCCGCCCACTCGGTCAAGGGGGCGGCCAGCGGCAGAAAATGCACCAGCTCCGTCACCGAGCCATCGTCGGGCACATTGGTCGATGCCAGACACGGCACGCCGCAGCCCTGGGCCTCTACCAGCGTGACCGGGCTGCCCTCAAAATTGCTGGGCAGCAAAAACAGGTCAAAGGCGTTCATAAAGGCGGGCACATCGCTCTGCACGCCCGCAAAAATCACGCGGTCGGCCAGGCCGTGAGCCTCAGCGGCGGCACGCATTTCCGGCTCTTTCTCGCCGGTGCCGACAAGCAGCAGTTTCCACCGCACATCCTGCGCGGCCATAGCCGCAAAAACCTCCATCAAAAACAGCGGGTTTTTCTGGTGGTTCAGCCGCCCCACAAACCCGGCCAGGCGGTCGGTGTCGGCAATGCCATAGTTGGCCCGCGTGGCAGCCCGCGCGGCGGCGTCCGGGTGGAACCGCCCGGCATCCACGGCGTTGCAGGCCACGGAAAAGTTTGGTTTTTCGTCGATATGGTCGCCGAACACAAATCGCCCTGCCGCCACGCCGCAGCCGAGGAAATAATCCGCAAACAGCTGGTAGACGCCGTGGGCGGCCCGCCAGGTCAGCGTCAGCGGCGGGTAGACAATGTGGCTGTGTACCACGATCTTGGCCCGGGGGCAGAGCAGCCGCATCATGCCGCAGACCGGTGCGCCGATCTTGCTGGCCGTGTGGTAGTGGATGATATCGTAGTCCTTGTGGGTGCGCAGGTGCGCCGCCAGTGCCCGGATGCGGTCCTTTTTATTGTCCGGCACCGCAATGATATGCACGCCGTGCGCTTCCAGCGCGGGGGCGGTGCTGGCCTGGTCCGCCGGGCACTGCCCCACGAACAGGTCGATATGGTATTTCGCTGTATCGAGGTTCAGCAGCAGATTTTGCACATACCGCTGCACCCCGCTCTGCACCCCAAGGTGGTTGCTGATCATTAAGATACGCATAAAGTTCTCCGATTACCAGTAGCTCCCGCCTTCAACCTTTTCTTTATGGGTGATGCCCTCCGTCTCGTCGGGGCGCACCCAGGCATCGTTGTACAGCTTGCCAATGATGGGGTGGCTGTCCCACCGTTTGCCCTTGATGCCAAACAAAAGCTGCGTGGCACCGCTCATTTGGATGGCGGCGTGGCCGGTGTCCCGGGCGTGGGCCGCCAGCGGCAGGCCGTAGGCTCCCGCGCCGACGATGGCCACATCGTAGTCGGCGGCGTCCATCTCGCGCTCCATGGCGGCCAGAGCGTCAAACCAGCTGGTATAGCCGGTGTCCTGCCCGCCCAGGCCCTGCACAGCCTGCACCACGGTCAGTGACGCAAACTCCGGCAGGACATTCTTGCTGGGGAACAGCTGCGCCCGCCGGGCATACTGCGCTACAATCGTCTTGCGGAAGGGATGCACCACCAACACCCGCTTGCCCGCCAGTGCCGCGCTCCACGGCTTGGCGTGGTAGTAGGGTTCCAGTGCGCGCAGTTCGGTAAAGCGGGTGGCATCGCAGCCGCGGATGACCTCCCGCTCGGCCCCCACGTTCCACAGGGCCAGCAGCTCCGCATTCTGGGCGCATTTGACGTAGAGACGGCAGAATTTTTCCAGTGTCGCATCATCCGTGGGGAACACGCCGGACAAATTGCGGATATCCTCCCGCGTGCGGTCGTCAAAATCTTTGCCGCCGTTCTGCAAATAGTCGGCCACGGTGCGCATTTCGGTCGCGCCGCAGCGGCCAAACAAAAACGGCTGGCCGCTTTCCAGCAGTTCCCGCGCCAGGTCGTTGCCGGCCCCGGCGGGTAAGATATCCACGCCGCGGTATTTCATCTTGAACCGCAGACCGCGGTAAATGTCGGCGGCCTTTTGCAGCAGAATGTTGTCGTTATCCATTGGTTTTCCCCTTTTTCGGCAGCAGGGTCAGGGCCAGTTCGGCGCTGTTCTGCCACAAAAAGTGTTCGTTCACGCGGTTCTGCGCCGCATGGCCCATGGCGTCTGTCGTCTTGTCCAGCGCGGCGGCCATCTCAGCAACAGTATCACACAGATACCCGCTGACGCCGTTTTCAATAATTAAATCCGGCCCCGGCGCATGGCGGGCCACCGGCGGGCAGCCCGCGTACATAGCCTCCAACAGGCTCATGCCGAAAATTTCGTTTTCGTTCAGGTTCACAAAAGCGTTGCAGGCATGATAATAAATATGCACCTGCGCGTTGGGCAGCTGGGGGATCAGGCGGCAGCGGCCCATCAACCCGGCCTCGGTCAGGCGGCGGGCCAGCTCATCGCTCTGCGCCCCCTGCCCAATAATGACTGCGTACCAGTCGGGCGCGGCCTGCAGCAGCGGTACCAGGTCGAGCGGCTGCTTGTAAGCGTCCAGCCGCCCCACAAAGGCCAGCACCTTGACCTGCTCGTTGATGTTCAGCTCCCGGCGTATCATAGCCTTGCTGCCCGGTATCGTCGGGATGATGGCCGTGTCCAGCCCCACCGGCATCAGCCCGCGGCAGGGCACGCCCAGGCTTTCCAGTTCGGCGGCCACAGCCGGGGTCTTGGCATAGGTGGGCGTCTTGCGGTACACCGTTAAATTTCGGTGCAGCAGCAGGTCCATCACCCCGTGCACAATAGCGTGGTTGGAGGTACTTTTCAACGCCCCCAGCTGGCTGTAAAACACGATGCCGTGCTTCTCGCAAAAGCGGTACAGCCCCGGCACACCCAGGGAGTTATCCCCCATGACGTGTACGGCATCGGCCTGTTCGTCCAGCAAGATCTGCCAGCTTTTGTATAATGCCTGGGTGCCGAAGGCCACGGCGGGCAGGTAGCAGATTTTCACGTTCGGCTCGGGTGTCTCCACCTTGGGCGCTTTTGCACCCGGTTCGGGGTAGAGCACCACGGCGCGGCAGCCCAGCGCGGCAAACGCCCGGGCCAGGCCAACCTCCTGTCGGTTGTACAGCCCTTTCTGGCCGGAGGGGCCGCGGTAAAACTGCGGTATGACAATGGTTTTCATTTACGCTTCTGCCTCCGGCTTTGCGGGCTTGGGGATGCGCGTCAGATACCTCGCATCGATGACTTCCAGCGCATCATCCCGGCAATAGGTGTGTACGCCGATGACATCCGCCGCGTTCAGTCCGGTGATCTCCACATTCTGGGGCGTCGCCGCGCAGAGCGGCACCTCAGAGCTGCCGCGCCGCGCGAGAAATTGCAGGTAAACGCCGTAGTCCACACTGGTGCTGACCTGCGTGGGGTGGATGACCTGCTCACCCAGCACAAACAGCGGCCCTGCATTGCGGCTGACAAAATCAAAATCTCGGTGCTGCAAATTGTATGTCTCGTCGGGCAAAAGTTCAAAGGGGCCTGCGGGCGCGGCAGCGGGCAGGGTGTCTGCCTCAGCCAACGGCAGGGCGGCAGTCTCCTGCACGGCATGGCACAGCGTGTAGCGGCGGTAGCGCACATACAGCTGGTTGTCGGGCTTTGTCTCACTGCACAAAATCGTCAGTGACTCTGCCCGGCGATCCACCAAAATCGCGTCGCACAGTTCCTCATCGGTGGCAAACCGCTGGACCAGTTCCCATTTTGTGGGGAACACCCGGCAGCGGTAAAGCCGCAGGCTGTGGTCGTGCCCGGTCTCGGGGATCATCCAGACCTCGCCGTTCCAGTCAAACACCATCGGGAAGGAAAGGTGAAAATCCTCCTCCAGTGCCACGCGCCAGCCGTCAATGCTGCCGTCGTCGTGCAGTTCGCACACTTCCAGCCGGCCCTTGCCGGTGGAAAGGTCCATCGCCTCGGCAAACAGCCAGCGCTTGCCGCCCCGGTGGCAGAGCAGCGGGTCGGCGAACCACCAGCCCTCGCGGCCGGGCAGCATCGTGTAGGGGCCGGCGCCCAGGGCGGGCAGCGGCTCGGTGCCCTCGGCCGTGGGGCGGGGGCGCACTGCGATCGTATACACTTCTTTTTCGCCCATCACTTTGCGCAGCAGCCGTTTCGGCGGCATATGCAGGGCGCGGTAAAACTGGTTCATGTCATTCCTCGGCGGCGCTGCGGCCGTACAATCTCATCAACGTCTTGTAATTTTCTTCCTCGCCAAAGCGGCGGCGGGTGGCGGCGGCGATGGCCGCGCAGTCAAACTGCATGGCACTCATGGCCCGCACGGCCCCGGCCAGCGCAGTGGCATCCCCCGGCGCAAAACACAGGCCGTCAAACCCGGGCCGCACCGACGCCCCCATATTGCCGATGCCGCTCGCCAGCACCGGCGTACCTAGGGCGTGGGCCTCGGCGGGCACCAGGGCAAAGCTCTCATAGCACAAGCTGGCACCCACCACAGCGCGGCTCTCGCCGATGATGCGGTGCAGCTCGTTCCGGGGCAGCTGGCCCAGAAAACGCACCCTCGGCAGCTTCTGCGCTTTCGCCCAGTCGGCCAGCGGGCCGTTGCCCGCCACCAGCAGTTCCGGCGCGTTTTTATCGAGGATACGCCACGCTTCGATAACGGTGCGGATGCCCTTCAATTCTTCCAGCCGCCCGGCAAACACAAACTGCCGTTTGCGCTCGTCCCAGGGCGTCACCGGGCCGTTCGGCACGCAGACCGGGTTCGGCTTGACGACCAGGCGGTTTGCGTCGAACATCGGGTAGATTTTGTTGAATTCCAGCAGCTTTTCGCGGTCGAACTCGGTGGGGGCGGCCATCGTCACGCCGCGCCAGGTCCCCAGGACCCGGTGCAGCCAGTAGGCTGCCACAACCACCAGCGTCTGCGCCTTGCTGCCCCGGTAGCAGCTGTGCTTCAAAGCGCAGTGCAGGCCGTGGTGGGGGCACTCCTCGCAGACCTGACCGTCCCGCAGTAAAATCCCGTTGGGGCAGAACAGGCGGAAATTGTGCAGCGTCTGCACCACCGGCACGCCGCAGCTTTTGGCGGCCCGCACCACAGCGGGGCTGAGCAGCAAGAGCGTGTTGTGGATATGCACGGCCTCGACGCCCTCGCGTTTTATCAGGTCTTTCACCTCGCGGGCAGCGCGACGGTTCCAGACGGCGTGCAGCGGCAGCAGCGCCTTGGCCGCGCCGTGGGCGGCTTCCTCGTTGCTGCGCTCATACACCAGCACGGTATGGCCATGGCGTTCCAGCAATTCCCGCTCCGCCGCAAAAACGGCATCCTCGCCGCCGGGCAGCCGGTAATGGCAGTGTACCAGCAGAATTTTCACGCTGTCGCCTCCTTTTCCGCATAATAAGCCTATTATGTCATTATACCCTTTTTATAAAGAAGGTGCAAGATGTTCCCGCCGCTTTCGCCCCCCGCCGTCCATGTAGGGGCTGGGCACACCCGGCCCCCAGCCTTCCCATAACCGCCCCTACAAACAAGCAAGGGGAACTCGTCCCCGCGTTCCCCTTGCAATTTTTATTTGTCCTCATTCTCGCTGTTCAGCTGGGCGTCCCGCATGGCCTTGATGGTTTTCTCCAAATCAAAGCTCTTATCCAGCGCGGGGTAAATCGCCATCAAGCTCAAAAGGCAGGGCAGCCACAGGCTGCACAGGATCACCGCAAAGCTGCTGACAGGCCAGAACAGCGCCACCGCTGCCCAGTAAATGCCCTGCCACAGAACGCCCAGCGCACTGCGGGGCAGGTAGCCCAAAAACAGCATCAGCGCGTTTTTCAGCAGGCCGCCAAAGCTGACCTCGACCAGCGCCACCTGGGCATAGATGTACTGTGCAATGCCCGCCAGCAGAATCAGCGCCACCAGCACAGCCACCGCAGGCACAACGCTCTGGGAGGTATCCAGGTGGAACGCCGTGAAAATTTCCATCGCCAGCAGCAGCCCGCAGACAGCGCCCGGCAGCAGCGACGCCTTGACGTTGCGCTTCCAGGCGCGGCGGTAGGTTGCCCACCAGAAGCCCGGCTCATCGCGCAGGCTGCGCAGAATCGTGTCGTTCAGGCCGACGATCTGCGGTGCGGCGATCATGCCGCCCAGAATGCCCGCCGCCAGCAGCGGGATCAGGGAGTGGGTGGACACGGCGAGCCACAGCAGCAGTGCGAAGGGCAGGCTGCTGATAAGCGCCAGCAGACCCGCCATCCATATGGTGGAAAAGTCGCGGCCCAGAATCTCAAAGAAGCGGGCAGCACCCTTTTTTCGCGGTGCATCGGGCGAAACGCCCGGCCCCGGTTTGTCAAAATTCTGATGAAAAAGTCCCATGACGGTGTTCTCCTAGTTTTGTAATTTTTTAGTGTTATTCTCGCGGCCCATACATCGCCGCACCGCTCGTTATCAGCACATCCGGCTCCACGCGCAATCCGGTCTTGCGGCCCTTCTGCGCCTCGACCAAAAACAGCCAGGGCGCGGCGTCGGGGCGGTTCTTCACAAAGGCCAGCCGCTTGGGTTCCAGCCGCGCAGCACGCAGGGTGCTCAATACCTCGGCCAGCTGCTCGGGCCGCTGGCACAGCAGGAACCGTCCCCCGTCCCGCAGGGCGCGGCGGGCGCAGTCCACGGCGTCTGCCGTCGTGCAGCTGTCGGTGTGGCGGGCCTCGGCGCGGCGCTTGTCGGGGCTGCGCGGCCCCGCCGCAAAGTAGGGCGGGTTGCAGGCTGCAAAATCATACTGCCCCTGTTCCGGCCCTGCCGTGCAGAACTGCCGTAAATCCGCGCAGACCGGCGTGATATGTTCAGCGCCGTTCTCCGCAGCCGCCTGGCCGCAGAGTGCGCTTGCCGCCGGGTCAAATTCCAGCGCCGTGCATGGTCCCCGGTGCCCGGCATCGTGCCACAGCAGCGCCACAATGCCGCACCCGCTGCACAGGTCCAGCGCCCGCTCGTCCCGCCGGGGCTGGGCAAACCGCCCCAGCAGCAGCGCGTCGGTGCCAAACATGGCTCCCGGCGCGGTCAGTACGCGGGTGCCGTTGTCCAGTATTTCAACGTCCATTTACGCTTTATCGCGCAGCTGCGCGTATTTCAGCAGGGCAACCTGGGTCTTGCTGTCCTTGATGGTACCGTCCATCACCAGGCCCAGGGCCTTGTCAAACGGCATCTTCACCACATCCAAGAACTCCCCGGCGTCCAGGTGCTGCTTGACCTCGTGCAGGCCGGTGGCAGCCCACAGGTAGATTTTTTCGCTGTCATAGCCCACAGTGGCGTAGACGACGCCCAGGTCGATGAAGTTGTCCGCCGTCAGGCCGCACTCCTCACTCAGTTCGCGCTTGGCGGCCTCAAAGGGGTCCTCGCCCGCTTCCAGTTTGCCGGCGGGCAGTTCCCAGATTTCCTCGCCAAAGGCATAGCGGAACTGGCGCACCATCGTCACGTTTCCATCTGCATCCACCGGCAGGATGCACGCCCCGCCGTGGTGATGGACGATTTCTCGGGTGCTGGTGGTGCCGTCCTCCAGCTGCACCTTATCCACCGTCACGCGGATGACCCGGCCGTTGAATATCTCCTTGCTTTCCAGCATAGTCTCTGTATGTGCCATGGCTTGTCTCCTTTTTTGCACTTTTACTAATCTTACAACAACCGCAGGCAATAATCAATAAAATCCACCGTATATTTTTGGCTGCGCACCCGGTCGCCGGTTTTGCCCTCCTCCAGATAATTCAGCACTGCCTCGGTCATCTGGGGATCCTCCATCAAATATTCGCGGCAGTACATTTTGCCCGGTTCCAGCACAGCCTGGCAGAACACCACCCCGCGCCCGCGGAAAGCGTTCACGCTCATCGACGGTGTCAGCGGCAGCTGGGCCGATTCCACAATGCGCAGCGTCTGCTTGTCGGAGGCCGCCGCCCGGCGCAGCCGCAGCAGCAGCTCCCGGCGCGTCTCGACGTCCGGCGGTTCGTACAGAGCCGGGGGCAGGTCAAACATCTGCCCGGTGCGCACAAACTGCAAAAGTCCTTCCTCGCAGAAATACAGGTCCGGCGTCTGCTGGTTCCAGGTGTTCAGGTAATCCAGCAGCGCGGGCAGGTAGGGCTGCACGGCTGCGTCCTGCCGCACGACCCGCAGCGCGATCTTTTCATCGGCAAACAGGCTGAACGGCGGCTGGTAGCGCACCATGCAGCACTTGCGCGTCTCGGCAAACAGTTTGCTGTACAACTGCACGGACTCCATAAAACCGTGCGTCCCGGTCGCCAGTTTCAGCACCGGCACTGCGTCGATGTACTTGCGGCTGAACGCCAAGCGCAGGTTTTCCACGGCCTCCCGGTCGGTGATGATATATCCTTTCTGCCCCAAGCGGTCCATCATCAAGGCGGCCGTGGGCAGCAGCAGATACACCGGCATCAGCGCACCGGGGCTGGGTTCGCTCATCACACACCGTACAACGCGGGCATCGTAGTTGAGCTTGGGCAGAAACAAGAGCGGCAGCGTGCGGGTCAGCGTGGCGATATTCCCGGCTTTTTCCCGGGAGATGTCGCTTTCCTCGACAAAAATCAGCAGCTGGGACAGCGACGCCGTCTGCCCGTCGGGCGCGGAGAAGCGGTTCACCAGCACCCGGTCCAGCACCGGATTCGTGAATGGCGAGAGCAGCAGCGGCCGCGTATCACCGGATAGCATATGCTCGGCCACCAGCGCCGCTGCGGCAGCCGTCACCGCGCGGGTACCCTCCACATACTGTCCGGAAACGCTCATCTGCCGCGCGGCCTCGTTGGTGATGTTCCCCTCGCGCCGGGTGTAATCCTCGACCCGGAACGCCGCTTCCAGCAGTTGGTTCAACGCAGCGCGCATCTTGGGGTCCGTGCCGCGGCCACGCTGCTTGTACTGCACCAGCAGGGTGGTTTTTTCTTCCTCGGTCAATTCCAGTGCGTCGGTCAGGCGCTCCAGCTGTTCGCGCCGAGGCGTGCGCTGCCCGCCGAGTATCTTATATAAAGTAGAGCGGTCGATGGCCGCCCGGCGCGCCAGTTCCGCCATCGTGCCCGGATACCGCGCCACCGCCGCCTTTAGGCTTTGGATCAGTTCAGTCATAGGTGGGTCCTTTTTGTTGCATCGTCAATCCGTGTATGGCAGGGGTCGATGCTCGTCATCGCCCTGCACTTCTACCCGGAAAGCATTTTCTTCTATACACAGATACTATACCGCGAAAACACTTTTGTGGCAAGTGTAAACTTTTTTTGGGGAATCATTGCGGTTTTGTGGCACATTTGCTATAATAAACACAAATTCCCGCCAAAGTGAGGTGTCCTGCATGAAAAAACATCCGTTGCTTACTGCGGCCGCCGCAGCCGGTACTGCCGTGCTCGGCGCAGCCTACGGCATTTACCGCGTCGCCTTTTACCAAAAGCCCACCACCGCCGTGCCCTCCCCCGCCGATATGCCCACGCGGGAGGTCTACCGCAAGGCCATGTGCCCCGACGCCGATGCGCTGGCGCGGGACACCTTCACGCCGGTACATATCACCGCGCAGGACGGCACACCGCTGGCCGCGCGGTACTACCACCACAACGACGGTGCCCCGCTGGCTATCATCTTCCACGGCTACCGGGGCTATGCCGTGCGGGACGGCCTGGGCGGCTACACCCTCTGCACCAAGCTGGGTTATAATGTTCTGCTGCCCGACCAGCGCGCCCACGGGTACAGCGGCGGCCACACCATTACCATGGGCGTGAAGGAGCGCTACGACGCCCGGGACTGGGCTGTCTGGGCACGCAGCCACTTTGGCCCGGAAGTCCCCATCTTTTTGATGGGCGTCTCGATGGGCGCAGCCACCGTGCTGCTGGCCGCCGGGCTGAATCTGCCGGACAACGTCTGCGGCATCGTAGCCGACTGCGGCTACACCAGCCCGCGCGAAATCACCCGCAAATGTCTGCCGGAGTACCTCCCCGGCTTCCCTCTCGGCCCCACCTACGCCATCGGGCGGCTGGGGGCCATCCTGTTCGGCCATTTTGACCCCGAGGATGCTGACTGCACCGATGCCGCGGCCCACAGCAAAGTGCCGATCTTCTTCGTCCACGGCGATGCCGACGGCTTTGTTCCCTACGAGATGGGCCGCCGCAACTACGAGGTCTGCCGCGCCAAGGGCAAGCGCTTTTTGACGGTGCACGGTGCCGAGCACGCCGTCAGCTACTACCATGACAACACCGCCTACACGAAAGAATGCACCGACTTCCTGCAAGACTGCCTCACCCGCCGCCACTTCGCCTGGCCGAAGGAAGCCCCCGACGACGCGCGATAACCGCATTGCCACCCCGTAGGGGCCGGGCATACCCGGCCCTCAACCTTTCGGCAAACACCCCGTAGGGCGGTCAGTCCCCTCGCCGCTCCTCTCATTTGTAGGGGGCGGCGTCCTCGACGCCCCGCATATCGTCCGCTCTGTTACCCCCGTTTTTCTAAAAAAATCAAACATAGAGGAGTGCATCACTATGACCCACGTTTCCACCCCGAACGCCCCCGCCGCCCTCGGCCCCTATTCTCAGGCCGTTGACACCGGCTCCACCGTCTATTGCAGCGGCCAACTCGGCCTGGATCCCGCCACCGGCAATCTGGCCGATGGCGTGCAAGCCCAGACCCACCAGGCCCTCAAAAATCTGCAGGCCGTCCTGAACGAGGCCGGCCTGAGCCTCGACAACGTCGTCAAAACGACGGTTTTCGTGCAGGATCTGGCTGATTTCGGCACCGTGAACGAGATTTACGGCACCTACTTCCACGGCGGCTTCCCCGCCCGCAGCTGCGTCCAAATCGCCGCCCTGCCCAAGAACGCCCTCGTCGAGATCGAGTGCATCGCGGTACGGTAATTGCCCACTTTAAAAAAACGGCAGACCGCCATCCAACGGTCTGCCGTTTTTTATTTCCCATAACTCGCCAAGAACTGTCTCGTCCGCTCCTCTTTGGGGTGGTCGATGACCTCTTTCGCATCGCCCTGCTCCACGACCACGCCGCCGTCCATAAACAGGATGCGGTCGGCCACGTCGCGGGCAAACTTCATCTCATGGGTCACAATGATCATCGTGGTCTTGTGCTCGGCCAGCTCGCGCAGCACCCGCAGCACCTCGCCGGTCAGCTCAGGGTCCAGCGCACTCGTCGGCTCGTCAAAACACAAAATATCCGGGTGCAGCGCCAAGGCGCGGGCGATCGCCACCCGCTGCTGCTGCCCGCCCGAAAGCTGGTGCGGGTAGTGCCCTTCGCGGTCAGAAAGCCCCATCTGCGCCAGCAGCTGCTGCGCCTGCGTCTCGATATCGGCCAGGATCTGCTTTTTGTTCTGCTTGTAGTCCGGGCGTTCCTTCGCCAAAAGCTGGCCCGCCAGCATCACGTTTTGCAGCGCCGTGTACTGCGGGAACAGGTTGAAATTCTGGAACACCAGCCCGAAATGCAGCCGCTTTTTGCGGATGGCCTCCTCGCTCTGGGTGCGGGTATCGGCGGCGCTCCACAGTGTCTCGCCCGCCACCGTAATGCTGCCTGCGTCCGCTGTCTCCAAAAAGTTCAAGCAGCGCAGCAGCGTCGTTTTGCCGGAGCCGGACGACCCGATGATGGCCAGGGCCTCGCCCTCGGCCAGCTCAAACGAGATATCGCGCAGCACCTTTGTGGTGCCAAAGCTCTTGCCGATGCCGTTTACTTCCAACAATGCCATAGCCGCGCCCCCTTACTTGAAATAGTCCAGCCGCTTTTCCAGCCAACCGAACAGCAGCGTCAGCGCACCCACGAACACAAGGAAGAACACCGCTGTGGAAAACAGCGGCCAGATCAGCCCTTTGGCACTGTACTCTTTCGCCATCATAATGATGTCTTTGTTGGCAATGACATTCGCCAGCGAGGTATCCTTGACCAGCGTGATGATCTCATTGCCCATCGGCGGCAGAATGCGCTTGATGACCTGCAAAAGCGTCACGCGGAAGAAGATCTGCGCCTTAGTCATACCCAGCACCTGCCCTGCCTCGGTCTGGCCTTTGGGGACTGCCTCGATGCCGCCGCGGTAAATTTCCGAAAAATAGCAGGCGTAGTTGATGGCAAATGCCACCACCGCCGCCACCAGGCGGCCGCTGCCGCCCGACGGCCAGGGGCTGGTAAAGCCCATCAGGCCCGGCCCTAAGTAGATGACCAGAATTTGCAGCATCAGCGGCGTGCCGCGGATGATCCAGACAAAGGTCTTGACCACGCCGCGCAGCGGGGCAAACTTGCTCATGGAGCCAAACGACACCACCAGCCCCAGCGGCAGTGCGAACAACAGCGTCAGACCGAACAGCTGGCAGTTGAGCCAGAATGCCTCGGTCAGGCGGCCCCAGATGACAGCCGCCTCGCCCATCAGTCGGCCAGCGTCAGGCTGTACTTGTCGGCCAAAGCCTGCATCGTGCCGTCGGCCTTCAGCTCGTCAAAGGCAGCGTTCACGGCGTCGGCAGCATCGCTGCCCTTGCGGAAGGCCACGCCGTACTCGTCGGCGTTCAGCTCGTCTTTAATAGCCAGATCCGCGTAGTCGGTGCCGTCGCCGATCATGGCGGAGGCCAGCGTCAGGTCCAGCACAGCGGCGTCCGCCGTACCGGCGGCCACTTCCATCAGACAATCGGTCTGGACGGATTTGCTGACGTAATCGGCCTGGGACAGGCTCTCGTCGTCGTTGATGGCGCTCTCACCGGCGGAACCGGCCTCTGCGACCACGGTCTTGCCGACGAGGTCCGCAGTGGAGGAATAGTCGGCGTCAGCCTTCATCACGACGACCTGCGCGTTCTTGGCGTAGGCCTTGGTGCAGGCGGTGTTGGCCTGGATATCATCCGTCAGCGTCATGCCGTTCCAGATGCAGTCAATGCTCTTGGCATCCAGCTCAACAATTTTGGTGTCCCAGTTGATTTCCACAAATTCCGGCTCCACGCCCAGCTTCTCACACACAGCGGTCGCCAGCTCGGTGTCAAAGCCGGTGAAATTGCCGTCGGCATCGGTGTAGTTCATCGGCTCATATACCGTGTAGCCGATGGTCATTTTGCCCTTGCCCTTGATGTAGTCCAGGTCACTGTTCCCGGCTGCTGCGGTAGATTCCACAGTGCTCTCGGCCGTGGACGCCGCCGTGGATGCGCTGCTGCCGCAGGCTGCCAGGCTGGCCGCCATACCCAATGCCAGAACGGTGCTGATCAGCTTTTTCATGATGACTTCCTCCTTGTATACACTTTACACAAACCCTCACACCACCGCTCTAAAGCGGTAGCATTCTTTAATAGTAATGCAAAACCTCTTTTTCTGCAAGGCCTTTTGCAAAAAAAAGAGGTGAAAAGTATATTTATGCAGTTTTACGCCCGCCCCGCCGCATACTGCGGCACAAAAAGAATACCATGTCTCGGCAGTTTTTGCAGCTGCGGAACATGGTATTTTTTATTTTACTTTACGACCCTGACCATATCCCGGCTGATGTCCGCCAGACTCGCCGCGCCGCACAGGCGCATCGTGTCAGCCAGTTCGGCACCCAGCTTTTCCACATAGGCAGCCACGCCGTCGGCACCGCCGCCGTACACAGCTGTCACAAAGGGGCGGGCAACCAACACGCCGTCCGCGCCCAGGGCCAGCGCCTTGAACACATCGTTGCCGCTGCGGATGCCGCCGTCCACCAGAATTTTCGCGCGGCCATCCACGGCCGCCACAATGTCCGCCAGCACTTCCTCGGTGGCGGGGCAGTCGTCCAGCACGCGGCCGCCGTGGTTCGAGACGACGATGCCCGCGGCCCCGGCCTCGATGGCCTTTTCCGCGCCGCGCACCGTCATGATGCCCTTTAAGATAAACGGCACGCCCGCCGCCTGGGCGATTTCTTGCAGCTGCTCCACGGTCTTGCTGCCGGCGGGCGGATCCAGGTGCTGCAAAAACGGCAGGCCCGCTGCGTCAATGTCCATCGCCATGGCAAAGCAGCCGGACTGCCGCGCCATCGTCATTTTTTCTGCCACTGTGGCGTTGTCCCACGGCTTCACAGTGGGGATGCCCGCGCCGCCGCTGGCCGCAATGGCCGCCGTTGCCCCCTCCATGACCTTGGGGTTCGTGCCGTCTCCGGTGAACGCCGCAATGCCCGCCGCCGCGCAGGCAGCGACCAAAATTTCATTGTACTGCAAGTCGTTGTATTTATCGCCGTAGTGCAGCGTCATTGCGCCCACCGGCCCCGCAAAAAACGGGTATTTGAACTTGCGTCCAAAGAGCTCCAGGCTCGTATCCGGCTCAAAATTCTCGTGGATCGTATCCATGTTCAGCCGCACATTCCGCCACGCGTCAAAGTTGCGGATCGCCACCGTGCCGCTGCCCTTGGCCCCCGGGCCGGGGATGGTGCCACCGCAGGCGCGGCCTTTGCACACCGGGCAGGCATGGCAGGGGCCCATCTGGCCCTTCGCCGCCTGCAAAACTTCTGTATAGGTCATAGCAATTTTGCCTCCGTTGGCGGGCCGACGCATCCCATCGACCCCATAAAAAATCAAGGGAATTATGCTCCGCGTGTATTATACCGTGTTTTGGCCGCGACTGCAAGACCGCTGGCTGCCACCATTGCACCCAGCAGACACAGCCCGACCCCTGCGGACCCGGCAGCATCCCCCAGCCAGCCCAGCATCGGGCTTGCCGGGATCATCAGCAAACTGTACGTCATGCTGTCCACGCTGATAAGCGTCGCGCGGCGGTCGCTGGAAATTGACTCGTTCATCCGCTGCATACTGTGCAAGAACCACACAGCCAGTGCCCCCTGCACCAGCATCGGCCCGACGGCACAGGCCCACGCCGGGGCCGCCCCGGCCAGCAACGCCCCCGCGCCAATGGTCAGCGCACAGGCTAAATACAGGCCGCGCAGGGTCTTAGGGTGCAGCCGCCGCCCCAGTGCCGCGCCCGCCATACCTGCAGCCCCGGCCAGCAACCCCGGCAGGAACAGCCATTCCATGGCCCCACCCTGTTCCGTCAGCCGCTGCTGCACAAACATCGACGTCAAGTAGCTTGGCAGCGAAATCACCGCGTCCGCCGCAATCAGCCGCCGTGCCAGCGCACTGCCGCGCAGGCAGTCGGCGCTGTCCAAAATATGCACACGCAGCCGGGCGGGCAGTTCCCGCAGGGTGTGCCGCTCCCGGGCGGCCTGCTCATCGGTGACGATGGGTTCTTCCAGCCGGGCCGCCGCCAGTGCCGAGAGCAGCGCCGACACGGCGTCCGCCAAGTAGTACCCGGCGTAGCGCAGCACCCCTGCCAGCAGGCTTGCCAGCGAGCCGAGCGCCGTTGCAATTTTCATGCAAATCGACGCATTGGCGTCCACTTTTATATAGTCTTTCTCCCGCCCGGCCATTTTCAGGCTGTCGTAGATCAGGGCTTCGGCCGTGCCGGAAAGCATATTGTAGCCCAGCGCCTTCAGCGCCATGGCCGTGCAGATCAACCCCAGCCCCGGTGCAGACGCCATGGCCAGCGCCGAGAAAACGCCCAGCACACCACCGAAAATCAGCGTGCGCCGCCGCCCCAGCAGATCCGCAGCCATGCCGCTGGGCACCTCGCACAGCAGGCTCGTCAGATGGAACATTCCTTCGGCCAGGCCGATTTCCGCCAGCGAGAAGCCCCGCGCCGCCAGCAGCGCCACCCAGACGGCATCGGTAAACCGCAGTGTCGAGAAAAATGCGTGCAGATACACGCAGCGCAGTTGTTTTTGTAAATTCATCGGGAACACCCTTTCGCTCAAAAATCACGAAAACGTGCCCTTTTTTGCACACAAAAAGCGCCCCGCAGCAAAGCCGCAGGGCGCAAAAATGCACACACTTATAGCTTTACCGGAACTTAGGGCAATACCGCATAATTCTAAGTGCCGATACGGCGAGCGAGGTGCCGCAGCCGCCGGAGCGGTGCTTAAGCCGTAAGGCGGGAATTGTGCGGTATTGCCTTAGGCAATACCTAAAAAAGGGCACACTTACAGCGTCGATTCGTCAGGGGTTTCCTTTTTTCTGGAACACCACACCGAACTGCCAGCGCATACGTGTGCTCTCCTTCCCGGTAAATTTGGCTTTACTATACCACACCGTTTGCCAAATTGCAAGAAAAATTGTACAATAGAAGCAACTTTGAAAAGCTCGGGGGGAACATCTATGAAACGTCTCGTCATCGGCCTGCTGGCCCATGTTGACAGCGGCAAAACCACACTGGCCGAAGGGCTGCTCTACCGCGCCGGCGTGCTGCGCAAGCTGGGCCGCGTCGACCACCGTGACGCCTTTCTGGACACGGACAGTCAGGAGCGGGCGCGGGGCATCACGATTTTTGCCAAGCAGGCGGTGCTGACGCTGCCCGCCGCCGACGGTTGCGGCGAGACCGCGCTGACCCTGCTGGACACCCCCGGCCACGTGGATTTCTCCGCCGAGGCCGAGCGCGCCTTACAAGTGCTGGACTACGCCGTCCTCGTCGTCTCCGGCACCGACGGCGTGCAGGCCCACACCGAGACACTGTGGAAGCTGCTTGCCCGCTACCGCGTTCCTACGTTTGTTTTTGTCAACAAAATGGATCTGCCCGGCGCGGACGCTGCTGTCCGCCTGCGGGAGCTGCGGGGCCGCTTTGGCGACGGCTGTGTGGATTTTTCCGCCGCGCCCGACCCCGAGGCCCTGGCCCTGTGCAGTGAGCCGCTGATGAACGAAGTCCTCGACACCGGCACCCCCGCGCCCGAGACCGTCATCACGGCCATTGCGCGGCGGCAGGTCTTTCCGGTGTTTTTCGGCGCGGCGCTGCGTCTGGACGGCCTGGACGGCTTACTGCGCGGCTTGCAAACGCTGACCCGCACTCCGCCCCAGTGGCCGGAATTTGGCGCACGCGTGTTCAAAATCAGTGAGGACGCAGGCACCCGCCTGACCTGGCTGAAAGTCACCGGCGGCGTGCTGCACGTAAAAGACGTGCTCCCCGGCGGCGAAAAGGCCGACGCCCTGCGGCTGTACAATGGCGGCAAGTTCCGCCTGGTCAGTGAGGCGTTTCCCGGCATGGTCGTGGCAGTGGCAGGCCCGGCAGTCACCCGCCCCGGGCAGGGCCTTGGCGCAGAATCCGACGCGGAGACGCCGCTTTTGGAGCCTGTGCTCAACTACCGCATCGACTGTGACGCCGACGCCCACACCGTTTTAAAAGCCCTGCAGACCCTCGAGGACGAGGACCCGCAGCTCCACGTCAACTGGCGCGACGACCTCGGCGAGGTACACGTCCAGCTGATGGGTGAAGTGCAGCTGGAAATTTTGCAGAATATTTTACAGGACCGCTTCGGGCTAGACGTCACTTTCAGCGAGGGCGGTATCCTCTACAAAGAAACCCTGACCACCGCTGTGGAGGGCATCGGCCACTATGAGCCGCTGCGCCATTACGCCGAGGTCCACCTGCTGCTGGAACCCGGTGCGCGGGGCAGCGGCGTACAGCTGGCGGCAGACTGCCCGCCCGACACACTGGCCGAAAACTGGCAGCGGCTGATTTTGACCCATCTTGCCGAGCGCACCCACCCCGGCGTGCTGATCGGTGCGCCGCTGACCGACGTAAAGATCACGCTGGCGGCGGGCCGCGCCCACCAGAAGCACACCGAGGGCGGCGACTTCCGCCAGGCCACCTACCGCGCTGTGCGCCAGGGCCTGCGGATGGCCGCAGCCAAGGACGGCGTGGCATTGCTGGAACCGTGGTATGACTTCACGCTGGAACTGCCCGCCGACGCGCTGGGCCGCGCCATGGCCGATGTGCAGCGGATGTGCGGCAGCTTTGAAGCGCCCGAGACGCTGCCGAAATCCGAAAACACCGTGCGGCTGACAGGCCGCCTGCCGGTGGCCACCGCGCGGGGCTATGCGCGGGAGGTCGCGGCCTACACCCACGGCCTGGGCCGCTGGGCCGTGCTGCCTGCCGGGTACGACACCTGCCACAACGCCGACGAGGTGCTTGCCGCCGTGGGCTATGATCCGGACGCCGACACCGAGAACCCGGCTGACTCTGTGTTTTGCGCACATGGGGCCGGGTATCTCGTCAAGTGGGATGAGGTCCCCACCCGCGCCCATGTGTCCAGCGGGCTGGAACGCCGCTTAAACGGCACCCCCGCCGCCGACGAGGACGCTGCCGGGCAGGCTGACGCCAACGACCGTCGCCGCCGGGCCGCCGCCTACCGGGGCACGCTGGAACAAGATAAGGAGCTGCTGGCGATTTTTGAGCGCACCTACGGCAAGATACGCCGCCGTGGCGAGACCGGAGACGCCAAAAAGGCAGCCCGCGCCGCCCTGCACACCGCCCCCGCTGCGGCCAGCGTCCCCGCTAAACCAGTACCCACCGGCCCGGATTACCTGCTGGTGGACGGCTACAACGTGATTTTTGCCTGGGACGACCTGCGCAGGCTGGCCGACGGCAATCTGGACGCCGCCCGCCGCCGCCTGATGGACATTTTGTGCAACTATGCAGGCTACAAGCGCTGCGTGCCGATTCTGGTGTTCGACGCCTACAAGGTGCGCGGCGGCACGCGGGAGGTCGAACAGTACCATAATCTGTACGTCGTCTACACCCGCGAGGCCGAGACCGCCGATATGTACATCGAACGCGCCACCCACGAGCTGGCGAAGGAGCACCGCACCCGCGTCGTCAGCAGCGACGGTGCCGAGCAGATCATCGTCATGGGCCACGGTGCCCTCCGCGTCTCCGCCCGCGCCTTTGAGGAAGAAGTGCGGGCGGTGGAGAAAGAAATACGAGAGTTTTTGGAAGAATAAATCAGCAGAATGTAGGGGCGAGGCATGCCTCGCCCGCAGCGTACCCACAAAATGGCGTTGATGGGATGGCTGCGGGCCGGGCATGCCCGGCCCCTACTTTTTCATAAACGGAAAACTTTCAGAAAACTCCCCCTGCTATACTGTCCTCACACCCACCGGAAGGAGGTATTCCCCATGCTGCCAATTCTGATCGTCGACGACGAGCCGAGCATTGCCCAGCTGATTGCCATGACGCTGGAACCGCTGGGCCAGCCGCTCATCATTGCGCACGACGGTGAACGCGCTGCCGATCTGCTGGAAATGCAAAAATTTGACCTGGTCATCCTCGATGTCATGCTGCCGGGCGTCGACGGTTTTGCGCTGATGGATTACATCGCGCCCACCGGCACGCCGGTCGTATTTTTAACAGCCAAAAACGCCGTGGCCGACCGGGTGCGTGGGCTGAAACTGGGCGCATATGACTACATCGTCAAGCCCTTTGCTCCGCCGGAACTGCTGGCCCGGGTGGAGGGGCTTTTGCGCCATACCGGCCGCCGCGCGGCCACGCTGAACGTGTTCGACGCGGTCATCGACCCCGACGACCGCACCGTGACCCAGCACGGCCAGCCGGTGGAGCTGACCCCGCGGGAGTTTGACCTTCTGCTGGCCCTCGTCCGCGCCCAGGGGCAGGCGCTTTACCGCGAGACGCTTTACGAGCGGGTCTGGGGCCTTGACGCCGAGCCGACGCCCCGCGCCCTCGACCTGCACATCCACCGCCTGCGCAAAAAACTAAACTGGGCCGATAAGATCGTCACCGTGCCCAAAATCGGGTATCGCTTAATAAAATGACGTTTCTCCGTAGGGGCCGGGCATACCCGGCCCCTGCACGCCCACCCCGAAAGGAGGTTCCCCATGTCCCGCTCCATCCGTCTCGCCCTTGTCCTTTTCTCCCTTGCTCTCACCCTCACGGGCAGTGCGCTGGCCTGCCGCACCTTCCGCGGCCAGCTCGACGCACTGGAAACCCAGGCCATGCTCCAACACCAGCGCACCGTCTGCGGCGTGGAAAGCGACTTCACCGCCGCCTGCGCCGCTGCCCGCGCGGCCACCTCTACCGACGACTTCACCACCCCTGCCCGCATCGGCGACAGCTACACCCGCGCCCAGCAGCTCATCCTCGGTGCCAGCACGCCCGCCTTTGCACTTCTGCGTGACGGCACAGTCGAATACTCCAACACCGGCCTGTCCGGCGCCGCGCTCCAACAGGCCGCTGCGGACACCGACACGATCCTGCTGCGCGACCGCCAGCTGCTGTTGGCCAGCGTACTGAACACGAACCAGAACATCATTCTTGTCTCTGCTGTCGACGCCGCCGAAGCCTACACAGCCCGCGACCAGCTGCTCCTCAGCTGGCTGGCCGTGCAGGCGCTTGTGACGCTGGCCGCCCTGGCAGCGGGCTGGCATTACGGCAAAGTGCAAGAGCTGAACGCCCGCCAAAGCCGCTTTGTGGCTGACCTGACCCACGAGCTGAAAACCCCGCTGACCAGCATGATTGGCTATGCGGACCTTTTGCGCAGCGGTATGTTAGATGACGCCCGCCGACGCACAGCCGCCGACGCTATCTACCACGAGTCCACCCGGCTCGAGAGCCTGAGCCAGCAGCTATTGGCCCTGCAAGGGCTGCAAAAGAACGGTATAGCGCTGCAAGCCGTTGACGTCGCCGCCGTGTTCCACGATGTTGCCCGCAGCCTGCCCAATGCACCGCTCACCCTTGATGCCCCCGCCGGGGCCACGGTACAGGCCGACCGGGTGCTGTTGGCGGACCTGTTGCGCAACCTGGCCGTGAACGCCCTGCACGCCAGCACCCCCGGCAATACCGTGCACCTGATCTGCACCGACGCCGGGAACGGCTGGCGGCTGGCCGTCATTGACACCGGCTGCGGCATCCCGGCCGAGGCCGTCCCCCACCTGACGGAGCCGTTTTACCGCGTTGACAAAGCCCGCGCCCGGGCCGACGGCGGCAGCGGCATCGGCCTGGCCCTCTGCGCCGAGATCGCCGCAGCCTTTGGCACGAAGCTCAACTTTGCCAGCGAGGTCGGCGCAGGCACGACCGTCTCCCTCACCCTGCCGAAAGGAGGCCCCCGCCATGAAAAAGCTGTCTCTTAACGCAAAATTCATCACCACATCGCTGTTCTGTCTGGCACTGCTGGCGGTGCCCGCGCTGGCCGTGCAGGGGCAGGCGCTTTACTACGCCGCGCCCCAGCCCCGCCCGCAGGTGCCCGGCGTCATGAGCGACGAGGTTCGGCTCGACCCGCTGGCCGGGGCACTCTACCGCTACGGCGTGCAGGGCGGCTCCAGCACTCCGCAGAGCTACGATATCACCAAGGACGTGTTCACGGTCATCCGCGGCAAGCTGCGGCAGGCCGCTGCCCGCAGTCTGCTGACCGACGACCAGCTTACCTATCTGCTGGCCCAGCTGGACGCGGGCGCGGATACCAACCCTTTCCAGCAAAGCCTTACCGAGGGCGAACCCAACGTCACCTACGGCATGGTAAAGTTTACCGGTGACCTGACACAGGTCTACTTTGACTACTTTATCCCCAGGGATGTACACGAAACCGAGAGCGGCGGCACCGCCTGCGTCATGGACACCGAGACTTACCTCGTCATCGACTACCTGCCCGACAACGGCCCGATTGTGGACCTGTCCATCCACGACGAAAACTACCCCGCCGGGGAGGATCTGGACACCGTGACTCAAAATTTCATTGCCCAGCTGAACGCCACGATTCCCGGCCAGTGGCAGCAGACCACGACCCCCGAGGACGACCCGACTTACCAGCGCTACATTTACGCCCATGATTCCGGCGTGCTGCGGGTGACGTCGCACCACATCCACCAGCAGGATTTCAGCCTGACCGTCATGCTGGAGCCCGAGGTCTACGGCAGCCTGTACCCCCTGAACAACCTGGCCCACGACCCCTACGGCCAGACCTACACCGCACCCCTAAAATAAAAAGCACAAAAAACGCCCTGCACCGCAAAAATACGGTGCAGGGTTATTTTTATCTTTCAGTGTCTTGTAGGGGCCGGGCATTCCCGGCCCGCACGCTTATGGGGGCTGCCCCTTTCTCCCTTTACATTTCCTTCGCCGCACACAGCAGCACTTCCAGGGCCTTATCCAGCCCTAGCTTGCTGGTGCAGAGCGTCAGATCATAGTTGCGGCTGTCGCCATAGACCTGGCCGGTATGCTGCTTGCAGTAGTTGCGGCGGGCGCGGTCAGCGCTGTCCATATCCGCTTCCAGCTGGTCAAACGGCGTGTCCGGCATCAGCTTACGCATATGCAGCAGACGCCAGTTGCGGTCAGCGTGTACAAACACCCGCAGGCAGTGGTCAAACTCCCGCAGGATATAGTCTGCATTGCGGCCGACGATAACACAGCTCTCCTTATCCGCAATTTCCCGGATGGCCCGCACCTGGGCGTCCCACAGTTCCTCGCTCAAGGGGCGGTTGTAGAAGTTGAACAAGCTCTGGGTAAAGCCGAACTCGTGGGGTACGCGCTCGTCCCAGCGGCGCACCTGCTCGGGTGTCAGGTGGGCGCTGGCCTTGGCGGTCTTTAAAATGATATCGCGGTCATAGTAGGCAATATTCATCTCCCGCGCCAGGCGTCGGCCCAGCTCACCGCCGCCCGCACCAAACTCGCGCCCGATGGTAATGATACGCTTCATGGTCGTTTCCTCCTTACAGCGTTTACAGCGGGGCCATTGCAGGGGCGGATGCAAGCATCGCCCTCTGCAAGCCTACGGCACCACTGCAATTTCAGGATTTCTTAGGCAATACCGCACAATTCCCGCCTGACGGCTTAAGCACCGCTCCGGCGGCTG
>OLVR01000968.1_pt1 | contig 31243 bp, 23 predicted proteins | sample 1673261 | NCBI WGS metagenome assembly OLVR01 (sample SAMEA3178938, study PRJEB25190) | human gut metagenome | biome: human gut; feature: human-associated habitat; material: faeces | place: Austria | collected 2013 | reverse complement strand
GGCGTGCGCTCGTCGATATTCCTGCCGCTCAAGCGGCTGCAGCTGGTCGTCGGTGCCGGGCGAGGACCTACGATACTCATATCCCCCTTAAAAATATTAAAGATCTGTGGCAGCTCATCGAGGCTGGTCTTACGAAGAAATCTGCCGGTTTTTGTAATGTACTGTTCCGGATTTGCCAGCATATGTGTCGGCATATCTTTCGGTGTATCGGTGCGCATGGTCCGGAATTTATAAATCTGGAAATATGTCTTGTGGATGCCGACTCTCTTTTGTGTAAAGAAGATTGGTCCCGGTGAATCTAATTTGATCGCAATGCATAAGATCAAAAGCAGCGGGGACAATATAATAATCGCAAGCCCGCTGAGTAAGATATCTATGATTCGTTTTATATAACGGTATCCTGTCATTTTCTGTCTGTCCCTTCTAATTTTTCAAACTTTTTTACAAACAATTGTTCAAATTGCTCTTTGGTATATGTATTGGTTTCATCAAGAATATATCCCTGAAGCTTTTCAAGTTCAAAAAGGCAGAATAATTTTTCCTGCTTTTGCTCTATATGCCGATGGATCTGATTTTTCGCACTATTTACCTTAATCTGTTTCTCCTGCATGATTTTTTCTTTATTATACACAAGAATATAGCTTATATTTTCTCTGGAAAATTGATAATCAGGGATCATTCCTGCTTCTATCAGCATAATAAGACTGTCATATATTTTCCGGTAAATTTCATCCTTTTTTATGCTGCCATTTTTAAACTCCACAAAATACCACTTTCCATCTTCTGTACAATACAATGCATCATTGGTTTTCGGTTGTTGTGCTATTTTAACCACTTGGCAATAATACTTTGAAAAACGATCAAAATTGACAGCAAGTAATCTGCTTTCCGTCATATAATCAAAACTTGCATCGTCCTTAGAACAGTGTTTTAATGTTGCAGTCATCGACTGCATAACTTCCGGAAGTTTTTCTATTGCCTCTTTTGTCATTATATCCCCATTTCTTCAAAATCAAATTCTTGCCTGCTTTCTGCTATTTAGACATCTGAATACTTTCTAATTTTTCAAACGGTTTTGCTAACAACTGATACACAGACTGCAGATTTTCTGTAACATCTTTCATAACCGTTTCTTTTCCATCTGCCTGTGCAAGGTAATAATTCGTAATATGATCCACATTATGTTTTTTCGTATATGTTTCAATCGCCTCTAGAAAATAAGGACTGTGTGTAGTGATTAGTATCGTAAGATGAAGATATTTTTCCAGTAATACGATCAATTCTGCATATATAAGCTGCCATTCCGGATGTAGGTGTATTTCCGGCTCATCTAGCACCATCACATCTTTCTCATGGATTTCGCCTTTTTCTAACAAAGTGCGAATAATTGTAAATGCCTTGATTCCCATGGATAAATTTCCAATTTCAAAATAATGCATTTCTTCATCTGCCAGAAAAAAATCCCCATCCTCATTTTTTATTACTTTTCCGATCGTTACCTCAGATAACATTTTCAGTATATCACTGATTTTTTCTTCTGCCATCAGTTTTCCAATCGCATTGTCCGGTATATTCGCACTTAATTTCTGAAGCAAGTGCAAATCCTGTTCACTCAGCCCATCACTGTACTCCCACGAATTCATATAATCCATAATTGCCGGCGAATCAATTGAGATTGCTTCATGCATGACAGATATTTCTCTTTCTATCATATATTCACTATTCTGTTTTATCCCAACCTGTATTTTTTTCCCTTGAATAAGCAATATTGCTTTCGCCTCGCTTTCTGGCTCATACAGATCATTCATCTGACCATAAAAATATCTGCCAAAAGTGTCTGCTATCAAGGTCTGCTCCACAGCCTCATTTTTTAAATTTAATATACTATTTACTTTCTCTAAAACTTCATGGCACAATGCATCTCTGCTTTCATCATCAATCACATTTCTGAGATTATCATATAATTCAGAAATAATTTCTATTTTTCTCTCCTCATCTGCTGCCATAATCAATTCTGCTGCATTTGCATATCTTTTTCTGCTGGTTCGGGAAGGTACATTCACAGTTACTCTCTGATCATCATTTTTCAAATTATGATACCAGCTATTCTGCCAGTTATAACGGAGCAGTGACTCTATCTGTTCTTTCTTCTTCTGTGAAGCTTTTTCATCCACTTTATACATGGAATTAAACATACATGACAAAATCTTTCCTACCGTACTCTTTCCCGTATTATTTTCACCGGCAATCACAGTAATTCCGTCAAGTTTGATAGATGCCTGTTTAATTTTGGAAAAATGCTGAATTTCCAGTCTCATACTTTCCCCTTTCTACTCCTCCTTCGGCTGATACGTCGGCACAATTTCTTTTACCCATTCCCTGATATCAGAAGGTTCTGTCACAACATACTCTTTTAATTTTTCCAGCTGATCCAAAAACTTCTCTTCATCCAGTTCGATCGGTTTTCCGATGTGGATCAGGTTATTCTCGGTATCCTGCAGTCCCTCCTCATCCATCAGCATCTCTTCGTATAATTTTTCCCCGGGGCGCAGTCCGGTAAACACGATCTGGATATCTTCATCCGGTTTATGACCGGATAACAGGATCAGGTTTCTCGCAAGATCAAGGATTTTGACCGGTTCTCCCATATCAAGGACGAAAATCTCCCCACCTTTTGCATAGGCGCCCGCCTGCAGTACCAGAGATACTGCCTCCGGTATTGTCATAAAGTAACGCACGATATTGGGATCCGTCACCGTTACAGGACCGCCGCGTTCAATCTGCTTTTTAAATAACGGGATCACGCTTCCATTGCTGCCGAGCACATTTCCAAAACGTACTGCCACGTATTCCGTCTCAGAGCGCTTATTGTAAGTCTGAATGATCATTTCACAGATCCTTTTACTTGCGCCCATGATATTGGTCGGATTGACCGCCTTATCGGTAGAGATCATCACAAACCGTTTTACATGATAACGGTCTGCCGCCTGCACGATTTTCCATGTGCCAAGGACATTGTTCTTGATTGCTTCATTCGGGCTCTCCTCCATCAACGGCACGTGTTTATGAGCTGCCGCATGGTAAATGATCTCCGGATGATAGGTCTCAAAAATCCAGTTCATTCGATTGGTATTCCGCACAGAACCGATCAGCACAACCAGATCAAGATCCGGGAATTTTACCTTTAATTCATTCTGTATATCATATGTGGTATTCTCATAAATATCTAAAATAATCAGCTGCTTTGGTTTGTGTCCCGCGATCTGTCTGCACAACTCACTTCCGATAGAACCACCCCCACCGGTTACCATGATAACTTTCCCGGACACATAACCCATGATAGACTCAAGATTCACCATGACCGGTTCTCTTCCAAGCAGATCATTCACATCAACATCTTTTAATTTGCTGATACCAACTTCTCCATTAACAAGCTGGTAAATTCCCGGAAGACGTTTTAATTCACAGCCGGTCTCTTTACAAATATCAAGAATCCCCTTCATCTGTTTCGGGGAGGCTGATGGCATCGCTATAATGATCTCATGCACATGCAGTTCCAACACCTTATCCCGGATGCAGCTTCTGTCACCGATCACCTTTGCTCCATGGATATAATTACCAATCTTCGTCTTATCATCATCAATTACACCGACAACTTTTTTCTTTACATAACGGCTATTGTTAATCTCTTTAATCAGCTGATTACCAGCCTCACCTGCACCGATTACCAGTACATTCCTACGATATGTGCCGTCTCTTCGCATATTCCGGATTGCCCTAAGTCCACGATAGGAATATCTGCATCCCATGATCAGCACAAGTAAAAATAACCCATATAAAATATAAAAGCTTCGTGGAACCGGGAACATATCTCCCCAGTTACGTACCAGGATCAATGCAGCTACCACAATCGCATCCAGTATACATGCCGAAACAACATACATCATTTCAAGTGCCCCTGCGTAACTCCACAGACTTGAATATAACCGGAGTGCCCAGAAGATGATCAATGTGATCACCATCATATACGGAAGTGTTCTCCATACTTCATTCAGATATTCTATCGGTACATTGTAAAAGTTCAGATCAAACCGTATTATCAGCGCAAACATACTCGCAACAAATACAGCAAGCATGTCATAACACATCAAAAAAATACGGCGCATAAATAACTGTCTATCTTGAATTAACTGTTTCATCTATTGTTATTGTCCTTTATATTCAAAATGCTGTTATACCCAAGGGTATAACAGCATTATTATAGCATATCTATTCTGTTTGTGTAAACCGATTCCCTTTTTTCTCAGGGATTTCGCTTTTAACTTTTTTATCTATGCATTTTTATAAATAATCCAGTTATCAGCATTCCATCTGCGGTTACCCTTCATTCCTGGTCAATACGCGCAAAATTCCCCCTGCTTTTTCCCTATATATTTTTTCTGCTGATTTTCTATCCGCCTTTTTCACATAAAATCTGTTTCACTTTTTCTGTTAGCAGCCCATCGCAAAAAATCCGGTTTATGCTCTTTCGGCTTATACCACTTCCTGCAAAGTTCCGGCTTCTTCGGTACAAATATAACTCTCTTACATTAAAGCCTATGCTTATCAGATTAAATATGGTTTCAACCGCATCTCGACAGTAACAGTGCTTTGCGTGATAATACGTTTTCAATTGATGGAAACCATTCTCCTCAATGTCCCACCTGCGGTGCATCATTTCCCATAAGACCCGGTAGTCCGCCGCTTCCAGTGTCGTTACAAGCCACATGAAACGCTCTCTTTCTTTTCCATTTTCTTCCCACTGCTCATGATACCGCACCACACGCAGTTTATATGGACACCCTTCCAGACCATTTTCCTTCAGAGTGTTGATAAATGGAGCATTCAGATATAACGCATCCGCCACAATCACATCCGCAAAATGTCCATGCCGTTTCTTCAGCCGCTCAATCAACCTTTTTCCGCCTATCGTTCCTTCCCAGAATACCCGGTTACGTTTTATGATATCAATCATTTCTTCATGTATGCTGCGTATTTCATCCGGGTTTATTCTGGAGAGAAGGTCGCGGACTGCATCAACTTTTGGAATCCTTCCACTGATACAGTTTTTCAGTCTTTTTGACATGCTTTCAGGGTCTGAAAAAATGGTATGGAAGCTCTCATACTGCAGCATCAGAAAAAGCAGTACCGGCATGACAATGTTGAACAATGGAATAGATTTTCTTTTTCTTTTGTCCGTTAAACACTTGATTTTTTGTGGGATTTTATATTGAAAATGGATATCCCCTGTTTTTCCTGAAATTCACAGGCAAAACCAGGGATTATATTTTTAAAAGCAAAATCTCTGTCTTTAAGCCAAGGATTACTTTCTGAGAAAGACCGAATATACTGTTTTTCTCAGATTCGCAGGCATCAGGATTACAATTCCACGGGTTATGACAGATGTCAGAAATTCCAGTAAATTAATGTATCCGCTATTTAACATGATTTTCCGAAACTCTGCCATATCTTTCAAGTATGAAACTCCTCCGCGCCTCGCATACATGCCATTACCGACTCTCATGTACACTAGCACTTCAGATAAATTATATCCCTTCATCCCGCCTGAGAGCATACGGAGCCATAGATAATAATCCTCAAATCCATGAAAATCCATATAACTTCCAGCTTTTATGACATCACTTTTTTTAAACATAACTGCCGGATGATTAAAAGGATTCCTTTTTTTTGCATATACCGCTATCTTTTCTGATGATTCCGGAACATATCTGACAGTACCTGCCTGTGCTGTATCATCCATAAATTCCTGCACAGCTCCACTGATAATCGATACATTATTTTGGGCAAAAGCTTTTAACTGCCATTCACAACGCTCTGGAACACTGATATCATCGCTGTCCATTCGTGCAACCAGTTCATTTTTACAATAAACCAGTCCTTCTTTGAGTGCTTCTCCCAGTCCTCGGTTTTCAGGCAGTTGAACTATCTGAAAACATTCCGGATACTCCTGCTTTTTTTTTTGGAGTACCTGATTTAATTCATCCCCCAGCAATCCATCACATACAATCACGAAATCCTGCGGTGGTACTGTCTGGGAGAGCATGCTGTCAATGCTTTTTTGCAAATACTCAGCTTTTTCTTTTCTATATACAGACATTAAAACGGAATAATTCTGTTCTATCATTTATATCACCATACTTTTTCGTTTATAAACTATCCATGATCCGAAGCAGCTTCGTACCATAATCCGCATCTGCTGCCCAGCCTTTTCCATACGGATTCTGTGGAATTGCAAGCCATTCGACATATCTGGCTGTTCCACGCGATACATACTGGAAACGCTTATCCACACATGCATTGTTTAATCCATCTGTACTTGCGTATGCTTTTAAGTGCTGTACCTGCGCACGGAGTCCGGTTCTTACATCTGCAAAAGTCTCACCTGCTGCACCGCCACCGACTGCACCGAGTCCTCCAAAGTTACACTGACTCGGCTGCACATCACCGCCGAATTGTAATCCTCCGGTCTCTAACATAACCTGTGCAAATAATACATCTGCTCTTACACCCTCGGCTTCTGCCTCTTCTTTTAAGATCTTAAAGAATGCCTCCGCAGAATCTGCTCCCTTATCACGGTAAGTATCTGCCGGGAAGGTATAACGTTTATTATAGTAAGATACCATCTGGTCGACTGTCACACTGCTTGTACCCATGATCTCATGCGCTGCAGCTTTTGCTTTTACCGCTGACCATGGTCCGTACATACGGATTCCGTTGCTTAAATCTTTGTATGCTCTTACTTTATAGTAATATGTCGTTCCCTGTACCAGATTACTGTGTGTAAAGGATGTTGCACCAGAAGTCTGTAATGTGGTATAAGTTCCTTTTTCGCTGACCGCACCGGCAAGTTCATAGCCACTTGCATTTGCAACACTGTTCCATGAGATATTTAATACATTATTATCTCCGAGTGTGATAGAATAAATACTTCCCTGTTTTAAGACTGCAACCTCTGTTACCTTACTATAACTTCCTCTGCCTGCACTGCCTTTGATCTTATAAGTTGCTGCAATTTTATAGTAATACGTATTGCCGCTCTTTACGCCCTTATCCGTGTAAGTCAGTGTAGATCCGGATGAAATTGAAGCGATCTTTTCAAATCCACTGTTTGACTCGTCGCTCCGGTAAATATCATACCCCTGTGCTTTTGAAACTTTCTTCCAGCCAAGTGTGACCTGATTTTTGCTGTTACTTGTGATCTGGGAGAATACCACCTGTTTGATCGTCCATGCCTTCTGTGCTTTTGAGAAAGATGCCACACCGTTTTTAGCACTGTTGCTCTTATATGCACGAACCTGATAATAGTAAGTTTTTCCGGCTTCTAATGTTTTATCCTCATATTTTTTCGTATTTTTACCTTTGACCTGTCCGACCTTTTTATAACCACTGTCTTTTGACGTACTCCGGTAAATCTGATAACCGGATGCCCCATCCACAGCTTTCCATTCCAGTCTTACGGAAGTACTTCCGGTTGCCTTTACTGCTGTAATGGATGTAGTTTTCAAAGTCTTTGCCGACACAGCTGCCGAATTACCGCTGTATCCTTTTTTGCCATTTACCTTGTTGATCGTCTCTATCTTATAATAGTAGGTCTTTGCAGTTTTTAACTTTTTATCCTGATAGGTCGTATTATTTTTTCCTTTTAAAGTGGCAACCACTTTATAAGTACCATTCTTTGACGTACTGCGTTTGATCCGGTAGCCGTAGGCACCGCTCACTGCTCCCCAGTTTACTTCAATCTGATTACTTCCATTTGAAACAGCATACTTGATCTTCGCTTTTTTCGCTGTTCTTCCTTCCATGGACGCTGAATCACCGCTATAACAGATATTGTCTCCTGTCTTTACCATCGTTTCAACTGTGTAATAATAGGTCTTTCCTGCTTTTACACTGGTGTCTTTGTAGCTGGTCGTGTTTCCGGATTTAATCGTCTTAACAACTTTGTAAGTACCATCTTCATCGGTACTTCGTTTGATGCGATAACCATAAGCTCCTGTGATCTTATTCCACTTGATCGTCAAGGTCTTTTCATTTGTGGAAACGATCGAAGTGATCTTTGTACGTTTTGCAGTTTTTCCTGCCACCGCGTCTGATGCACCGCCGTATCCTTTTGTACCGCTGTTGACATTATATGCTTCGACCTTATAGTAATAGGTCTTTCCTGCTTTTACAGTATCATCTGTGTAGGAAGTTTTTCCTGTTACTGTGTCGATCTTTTTATAACCGCTGTTCTTACTTGTGCTGCGGGAAATGATATATCCCTTTGCCCCACTTACCTTTTTCCAGGAAATTTTTAATACTTCCTCATTCGAGGATGTGATTCCCGTAATTTTTGCTTTTGCAAGTGTCTTTGCAGATTTTGTGGAAGAATATGCACCGACACCCTGTCTGCCATTGTTTGTATTGTAAGCCTGTACTTTGTAGGTATATGTTTTGTTATTGGATTTTACAGTATCTGTGTAAGTGAGTGTACTGCCGGATTTTACCGTGCCAATCTGATAAAATTTACTGTCACTGCTGTCCTGACGATAGATCAGATATCCCTCTGCTTTAGAAACCTTTTTCCAGGTCAGGGTAATCTTCTTTCCACTCTTTGCCTTGATCTTTGTGAGGTTTGTTTTTCCTAATGCCACACCTGAGATGGGTTTAGAATACTCTCCTGCAGTTCCATCGTTAAATACCGGACGGACCAGATAGTAATATTTTGTCCCTGCCTTTACGGTATCATCAATATAAGATGTAGCATCCGATACTTCGTCAATCTTAGGATAGTTTGTATCATTCACAGTATTACGATAAATTTCATAATAATCGACATTATCGAGACCTGTCCATTTTAATCTAAGACTACCATCCGCTCTCGACTGCGTGTAATTGAGCGTTACGGTCTTTGCTCCTTTTGTCAGACCGAAATACTCTGCGATCGCAGTTGCATCCGCAACACCGAGTGCCTTTAATTTTTCATCAGAACTTAAATATGTATAATAATCATTTGCATTGTCCAAAAAGGCATGCTCGATGATCAGACCAGGAATGCCATTATTTTTACAACGACGGATCAGACCGTAATAATCTGCTGCAGAACCATCCGGATATTTATCATAAGATGCATTTCTAATCAAAGTTCCACGATAATTCAATCCAAGTGCTGCCAATTTATCGCATATTTTCTTTGCAAGTGCCTGTCCATTGCTTCCTACCTGTGCATTATAGTTGCTGTTCGGATAATAAACTTCCACACCTCTCGCTGTTCCGTTTGCAGTATTTAAATGGAAACTTACTAACACATTTGCCCCCACATTCTTTGCAAGGTTTGCACGGGCATCCAGACATGCAATATAATCTCCGCCGCCTGCCGGACAGCTTGCACTCTCTCTTGTCATATAAACAGTAATACCATTATAGGTAGATAATTCTTCTTTACAATATGTGGCGATCTTAAGTGTCAGATCCGCTTCCTGTACTCCAAAACCGGATGCTCCTGCATGGGTGCCATCATGTCCCGGATCGAGTACGACTTTCACATTACTGTTCGCACCTTTTAAGTTATCTGCAACACTGGCGACAGCCTCTGAGATTCCCTGCTCCAGCACATTTTCCACAGTGTTTTCGGAAATAACTTCTCCATCTGCGCTCATAGTAACAACATCAGCATCCACATCCGCATAGGCATCTTCATCATAAAGTACCTGATCCGGGTTCGTCTCTGCCTGTTCATTGACACCAAATCTTACATCCATGCCAAGGTCTGATAGCAGGATTTCCTGTTTTGTTTTCTCCTGTGTAAACTGCACGGAAGTGATCTGATACTCTCCTGCCTGTCCATTTTCAGAAAAATCCATGGTAAAACGGATCATATCTTCTTCTGTTCCGGCTGCTTTGACCTGATAGGTTTTTCCGGTGGTCAGATTCTTATAATTTAAGACGATATCCGAAAGCTGCTCATCGCCTGTTCCAAGACTTAAGACCACATTCTGCGTTCCCGGTGTCTCAACGTACGGTGACTCTACCATCATGTAGTTAAGTTCTGCTGCCTGGACAGTCTCTGTCTCCGCAGTCTCCGTTTCGGTCGGCTCTTCCGTTTCTGTAGTTCCTGTTTCGGTCGGCTCTTCCGTTTCTGTAGTTCCTGTTTCGGTCTCAGTCGGCTCCCCGGTTTCCGTAGTTTCTGTTTCGATTGTTTCTGTCTCTGCCGGTTTCTCTGTTTCCGAAGTTTCTGTCTCTGCCGGCTCTTCTGTCTCAATCGTCTCTGTTTCGATTGTTACCGTCTCGGTCGTTTCTTCTGTCTCTGCTGTTTCTTCCGTTTCAGCTGCTTCTTCTGTCTCTGCCATCTCCGTTCCAGTCAGCTCTTCTGCTGCATTCCCAGTGTTTTCTGTCTGGGCTGATTTCTCTGACGGTGATGTTTTCTGCGTGCTTTCTGTCTGAACTGCACTGTCTTCTGCTGCACGTACATCTGCAGGCAGTGCTGTCATACTCACGCAGACTGCCATGATTACTGCTAAAATCCTTTTTTTCATTTTCCTTACCCTCTTGTATATTTTTTGACACTATTTAATGTGTAATGTACCATATAACGCAATGCATTTAGCCGGTTCTTTCCTATAAAACGGTAAACTTTCCACTGCATTTTAGCTGACTTGTATTTATTGCGCGACTTTCCGTCACTGCTCCACATAATCCCGTGCATTATAAACCGGCATAATAACAGATATCTGTACTTCGCTTGTCTGTTCCATCTCTATGATTCCTTTTTGATCGCTGTCGTTTGCTTTTCATCTACACCTTCTGTGTTTTCTTTCTGAAACATAATCTTAAATGTCATAAGCATTAATTTCACATCTAACCACGCTGAATATGTCTGTATATAAGTCAGATCCAGTTTTAATTTATCATATGGTGTTGTATTATATTTTCCATATACCTGTGCATACCCTGTCAATCCGGCTTTTACTTTCAGGCGGAACCGAAATTCCGGAACAATTTCTTCATATTTTTCAGCAATTTCCTGTCTTTCCGGTCTAGGACCAACAAAAGACATTTCTCCCTTTAAAATATTAAAAATCTGAGGAAGCTCGTCTAAATGCGTTCTTCGAATTATTTTTCCAACCGGTGTGATCCTGTCATCATCTTTTTTGGCAAGCTGTGCTCCCTGTTTTTCCGAATCTACTTTCATGCTGCGAAACTTGATAATCTGAAACGTCTCGCGGTCTCTCGTCAGACGCTCCTGCTTATAGAATACCGGTCCCCCATCATACAGTTTGATTGCAACTGCAATGACCAGTAAAAACGGCGATGAAATAACAATCGCGAGCAGTGCAAACACGATATCCATAGTCCTCTTTACAAATCTCTGCTCTATCGTAAGTCCCTGATTTCTTGACAACATAAGAGGTGTATCAAACAAATGGATTCGTTCCGTTCCATTTAAAATAATATCCGATATCTTCGGTGTAATATAGGTTCTTTTATTCTGATCATAACAGAACTTTAAAATTTTATTACGGATACTTGCCGGAAGATCACATAAAACTACCGCTTCATACTCTAATATTTTAGAATACAATGCCTCATATCCCATATAGGCGCTGGCAGTTGCACAAACATTGTACTTATCTTTTCTGGAATTAATCTTGGAAATCAGTTCTTCCGGAGAATGTTCCCCGTATATTACGATCATACGTCTTGGCGGATATAATCTGACATAAAAATATCTTACAACAAAAACGGTAGGCAGTGTCACTGCAATCTCAGCTGTCGTCAATAACAGAAGCGGTGATGCTGACATATAATCATTTGCAATCATACAAATCTGAAAATACTCGATAATATTTGCAAACAAAATTCCAAGGATCTGCGACAAACAAATATCTGTAATTCTAAGGTATCCGATCCGGTATCCGCCAAATGTACGGATAAAAAAGAACAATACCAATGCATACATTCCGATTACTGCCCAGTTTCCTCTATTCCAGAACTTATCCTCCAATTCCGGCACATACATTTTATACCATATAAATGCAAACATTGCTGTCTCAGCCACAAGCATTACAAAATTAGCAAATAAATTCAGCAAATGTTTATATCTTTCCCTTTTCCTCATGAAGTACCTCACATTCATACCTTTGCATAATCTATATTATTTTATCATAAAACCCAACCTTTGAATATATCTTACCAGAATTTTCATAAAATCTTAAAAATACCCCGGCAGGATGTATGATGATCATCCCACCGGGGTATCTCTTTTTACTTTTATTTTGCTTTTGTCTTTACGGAAACAACGGAAGAATAACTTCCATATACTTTCTTTCTATCCACTTTACGATATGCACGGATCTTATAATAGTAAGTCGTTGATTTTTTCAGTTTTCCATCTTTATAAGATGTCGTACCGCCTTTGGATATAGTTTTTACTTTCTGGTATTTTCCATCTTTGCTGTTGCTGCGGTAAATCTCATAGCCATTTGCGCCTTTTACCTTTGACCAGGTCAGCTTTACGTTCTTTGCATTGGATGCTTTCGCTTTTAGTGTTGTCTTTGCCGGTACAGCTTTTGCAGATTTTACATTGGAAAATCCACTGGTCTGATTTCCATTCTGCGTCTTAACAACTACTTTGATCTTGTAATAGTATGTTTTTCCGGTTTTTACACTGCTATCCGTCCATGAACTGGTTCCCACACTGTCGATGGTTTTTATATTCTGGTAATCTCCATCTTTTTTCGTGCTGCGGTAAACCTGATAGGAAGCTGCAGCCGGCACAACTTTCCATGAAACTTTCAGTTTATTGTATGCTGTCGATTTTACGGAAGTTACGCTTGTCTTTTTATTTCCAATCTTATTTACACAGAGGGTATATTCTTTATCTACAGCATTTTTTGCAAATGCCTGCACTTTCAGATAATAGGTTCCTCTGCTTAATTTGACTGCAGATGATTCTGTATAAGTACTTCCTGCATAAGAATAGATATGGTCATAATCCTGATAACCTCTCTTAGCATTTGCATTATAAAGTGTTACATACCAGCTTCTTCCCGCATCATTGATCTTTTCATGTGCCAGACTGAAATTGATATACTGTGCTTTTGTAAGTGTAAAACGATAATAGTCTTCGTCTGATGAATAGCCTGTGATCACACCCTTTACCGCTTTGCCTACCTGTATATTATCTGCGGATGCCCAGTCACCGTTATTCTCTGTCTCCCAGCCGGAAGCTGCTTTCTGTGTCAGGCAGATCGTGTAGTCTCCGGTATAAAGGGTCGAAGCCTGACTGACGCATACATAATATTCCCCCGCATCCAGTCCTAATTTACAGGATGTATAAGAAGTCTCTGTCCCGGTATTCGTAAATTTATAAATTTCACTGTTATCCTTATTGTAAAGAACAACATTATAACAGCTTGCTGTACTCTGACTGTTTTTATGTCCAAACTTAATCTGCAGATAGCCTGCTTTTGACATTTTGATCTTATAGTAATCTTTGTCTGAGGAACTGCTTGTGCTTCCGTAATAGGTTTTTCCGTTCTTTACGGTATTTGCAGTGGCAGCAGAATCATTCGACTCCACTTCCCTGTCACTTGCTGTCTTTGCTTTAATACACACATCATAGTTTACAGGATAACTCGTTCCGCTCAATAATGTTCCCGTCGTATTTCCGGTTCCTGCGATCTTAATGTAATACTCACCTTTCGGCAATCCAAGGTTCGGCGTGAAAATGCTTGTGTCCCCGCCACGGATCTTCGTAGTGTAGACTTCTGTATACTGGTCTTTGTCCACTTTACGGATCACGCTGAGCACAAACATGTTTGTTGTTTCCTGTCCGCTCACAACCGGATGCGTCAGTTTCACATTGATATAACCATTTGCAGAAAGTGATGTTTTAAAATAATCTACATCGCTGTAAGTACGGATATCTCCGCTGTATGTCGTGCCGGAAACAGCCGTATTTGCTGTATCGTAAGTATCATTGCTCTCGTGCTCCCAGGTACTGCACGCCTTAAAGGTAGTTTTGATCACATAGTTTCCGCCGTAATATGCATTCTGACCTGCCACTTTAATATAATATTTACCTGCTGACAGTCCCAGTTTGATGGAATCCGTGGATTCATCTTCCGCTTTACTGGTCATTTCGTAGATCGAATTGCCGGAAGTATCACAGACTGTAACTGCATAAATAGCCTTATTCTGCCGTCCTGTAACTTTCGAATGCTGCAGATTGATCACGATATATCCGTCTTTTGTTGTCTGAAAACCATAATAATCAGAATCACTGACACCATACAGACTTCCGTAAACTGCCTTGCCTGATGTCATTGTGTCTGCTGTATTTATATCATCATTGCTCTCGCTCTCCCAGTTGTCTGCATTCGTCCAGGATGCCTTCAGCTTGTACGTCTCTCCATTTGCTCCCTGAACTGTCAGTGAACCTGACGCATCCATATATTGGATTCCTGATACTTTCAGATAATAGGTTCCGGCGTCAAGTCCAAAATTAACCGACTCGGTTTTCTCCTCGTCTTTTTTACTCGTCATTGTATACATCGTATTTCCGGCAGCATCACAGACTGCCACGCTGTAAATATCTGTTGAAAGCCTGCCGCTCACTTTATCGTGCTGTAACTGAAATGAAAGATATCCTTTTGTGGTGGATGTGATCTTATAATAATCGGTATCCGATGCAGAGGAAATGCTTCCTGTTATCGTCTGACCCAATCTGTCATAATTATCTGCTGTGGCAATCGTATTATTTTGTTCTGTCTCACAATAGGTATCTTCATACTGTACGCTGAAGCTGTAAGCTGCAGACCCGACTGTAAGTACTCCGGTTCCGGTAATCTGTACATAATAAGTACCGGCATCCAGTCCTATTTTCGCCGTCTGGTTCTGTGTATCCTGCATTCCGCTTGTTACAGTGACTAACCCACCAACCTGATCGGCAATAAAATCAATCCTCCAGGCCGTACTGTTGCTTGCGCTCGATAAATTCACATGTGCAAATTTCAGTTGTACCATACCGGCTTTGCTCATCGTAAATTTATACCAATGTGTAACAGATGTTCTGGATGTCGTTGCATTATAAGTTGTATTCAGTCCAATCGATGTTGCTGCCGCATAGGTACTTCCCGGAGTCACATTTCCGTCCTTCTTTAGAATATCTTCACTTTCTTCTTTCTCCGTGTCTGCCGCTTCGGTATCCCCGATGAGTGCCTCTGTACTTTCTGTATCGTCAGTCATCTCTGAATCTTCTGTTGCCTGCGTACTCTCTGTATTTTCAGTCGTCTCAGGAATTTCTGTACTCTCCGTATCTGTCGGCATCTCAGAATTTTCTGTACTCTCTGTACCTGCCGGTATCTCAGAACTTTCTGTACTCTCTGTATCTGCCGGTATCTCAGAACTTTCTGTGCTCTCCGTATCTGCCGGTATTTCAGAGGTTTCTTCTGATTCAGTAGTTTCTGTCACTTCTGCTTTGCTCTCTGTTCCGGCTTCTTCTGTCTCAGCTTTTTCTCCAGCTCCGGTTTTTTCCGTTGTTTCAGAGTCTTTCATAGCCTCCGCCGACTCCGGAACCTCTGTCAGTTCCGTAAGTTCTGTTACCTCTGTTTCATTCTGCCCACCGGCTGCATATACCACCTGCTCCGCCGGAACCGCTGTCATGCAAAGACTTAATGCCATAAGCCATGCAGCAATTCTTTTCCCTGCCTGATGTCTTTTTTTCATTTGGATCTTCCTCCTTGTTTCTCAAACAAACCATTTCCAAAATCTGATATCACAAATTATTTATATTCTGTGCTGAAACTGTCTCCCGCACATTTTATGATCTTGCCTGATTCATTCTCAAATACTGTTTCCTGTCCATCCAAATAATACTGATTTTCCTGATAATAAGAATCGCCATACAATACTGTAATATACTTGATTCCAAGTTGATTTAAATTATCGAGATTTTCTTTCGGATTAAAATTCCATGTATAACAATCCGTAGACTTCTGTTTGGTTTTCTGCCGGTAAATGATAAAATCAAGGCAGGATTCCTTTGCTGCCATCAAAGGTACCCTTTCATTCTTTAAATGTTTCTTCACATACTTATACAGTTCTAATTTTCCCTCATCATAACCATTTACATATGGAAGTATCTTGCACCAGCTTTCTCCCGGGAATGTCAGGATCGCAGCACGTTCATTTTCATACACCGCTTTACACAGTGAAAAATAATTTTCATACTGCTGATAGATCTTATCCTCTTTATCCACAAAAATCTTCGTGATGCCATTTTTATCCATCTTGACAAGAATATCCATCAGTTCTCTGTTATACGGCTTATATTTTCTCGTATTCTGAGCCCGCATGCCATCAAACCAGTAAAAAGTCCTGTCATCAGCCACCAGCGCCGGGATCTTATCATCATCGAGTTCCTCTGCCGCATAAGACATCACTTCCATAAGATCTGGTAAAATCGTGTATTCCCCATAGTCTTTCTGTGATGTATCTAGATTATTCCAATAGATTGCCAGAAAATGTTTCGGTACGGATGCCTCATTATATCCGGGATCAAATTCCCACATGTTCATATCATAATTTGTAAAAGTAAATAACGCAAGTATTCCAATAAATCCAACATATGCATAAAATCCTGCAAGCTGTTTTTCATCTGCAAGGATATCTGCTGCCATCACGCAAAGCAGCCAGCCGAACAGCCAGAGATTATAGTAGATCTTAAAATAATAATAAAATGACATCATGTGATTTATCAGAAATCCGTACATCACACAGGTGCATACCACCATAAAAAGTGCCATCACAGGGATCGCCGCCGGATATTTCTTTTTTTTCAGCAGATAAAACAGTACGATAAATGCTGCCGGTATGAAATAGATCAGATCTGCATACACGGAATGATACATTCCGCCCGCCTTGCTGACGTAAGTTATCATCTTGTCAAAAGAGCCGCCCCATTTATCCATAAATAAGACAAATACTGCTGCCGCTGCAATGACTACGACAACCAAAAATCCTGCTATCATTTTTTTGTTTATCTTTTTTTGCCGGATCGCGAGTACAAATAATGCCAGGATCACCGCCGCTGAATTGAGCGGGATAAACAGTGCATTACAACATGTATTTGCGTACAATGCAAACAGCAGTAAGATCACATTGCACTTATAATTTTTCGGATACCGCTCCAGCAGAAGCAGGGCATAGACTAAAAGCATCAGTATCATAACACCAATACTCCAGTATACAAATCCGCCTGTCATGTAACTGTATGCAGGATATCCCCAGAAATATCCCAGTGCAAACACCGGTGCAAAAATCCGCACGATCTTTTTCTCACTGACCGTGAGCATCAGTACATAACACATCCACACTTCCAGCACATGCATGAAAATATCCGCAAAAATAAACGCTTTATAATATTTTGAAACGATCAGAATCGGACTGAATATCTCAATAAACATTGCATTGACAAATGCAGAAAAATAAATGTGCTTGCCTAAGACTCCCTGCTTTACAATGACCATTGCATCATTAAAATGATTTGCCGGATCTGAATTGATATAACTCAGCCGCAAATATGGAGTAAACATATGTAGTGAAACTGCAATCACGATTCCTGCAAGAACTGCTAATACAGCAATATCTGTTATCCTCACAAATATCCGCTGCATTTTTTTCTTTTTAATGATCATTCCCCATAACAGGAGCACCGCTGCCGCCATTGAAATACATGTGGATTTAAGATTCACCGGTATTCCCACCAGTTGAAACATGAACGCCCAAAACGACTGATAACAGAAAATAGCCATAATTCCCATCACTGCCACTTTTATCATATTGATCTTTCCATCAATTTTCGGTACCAGTATTATCCCCATTAAAAATGCAAGAAAGAGCAGCACAAAAATTACTGATATTATCATATGTAATCCTCATTCACAAATATTTTTTTCACATCTGCAGTAAATTGCTGATGTTCATTTCTAATATAACTTCTGTAACCGTCAAAATCAACCTTGTGCACATCAAAATTACAGATACAATCCCTGATGCATGATATAATATCTTCTTTTTTCGCACATGACTCATCAAATTTATATGTTTCCGGAATACATACATCCTCCGCGAATGCCGCGGCACCCCTCTTTCCAGTGATAACGATACAGCCGGAAATTGCCGCCTCCCTTGGTATTCTGTCTTTCCCCGGATGATTTCCAAAATCGATATAAACCTTGCTTTTACTCATGCAGGAACGCATCTCTTCCGTCGTCATCCCGATCAGCGGTACCCACCTGAGATCCTGTGCCATCTCACGGAGCGCCTTTGTGAATGCAGCCCCTTTTTTGGGATTATAAAGGACTACATCTTCTTTCTTTTCGCGAAGTGCCGCTTCTTCCCCGGCAAGGTAAATATCATTTACATAATCAGACAGATAACGTACCTGCTTCCCGCTAATCCCGATCGTTTCCAGATAATGGATCGCATAGTAAGACTGACACAGATGCATCTTTGCCTTTTTTACAAAATCCGTTTTATCTTTCAGTTTTCCGGTGAGCAAGGCTTTTATGGCGCGCAATGTGCCATTTGCACGCCTTCTATCCACAAAACTGTTATGAATCAGATAGTTATCCACAGAAAGCCACCAGATATACACGGAAAGATTCTGATATCTCGCCGTTCTCTCACAGTAAATCTCCGGCACAACTAAAATATTTCCTTTTTCATCCTCTATCTCTTCCTCACGCAGATAACCGTCCGTATATTCCAGAAAAGCGGGATTCATGCCAGGATGTTCTTCTGATATCTCAGTATAAACAATTCCTGCAGGAACTTTCACATCCGTCAGGGTCTTTACAAGCTGATGCAGAAGTTCTGTTCCGCCGGTCATAATACGTAGATCATTGTTTTTCTCTCCTTAATAATGTCTGCTTATACTCCATGCAAACTGGATTGCGAAGCATAATGCATAAAGCAAAATATGAGACCACCCCTGTCACTACTGTTGCTGCAAGCCGCAGAAATTCTCCATTTACCATGCTCATGACAATCCATGTAAGTGCCCCCATAAAAGCTACCGCAATCACGGTTTTTGCCAAATATCCTCTTCTTAATCTTACCTGAATGTGTTTCACGGAAAAACATACACAGCAGACAGTAACCAGTGCTTCGCTGATGACCGATGCCGCTGCCGCACCATTCTGGGCAAACCGCGGAATCATGGAAAAATTAAGACAGACATTTGACACTGCCCCAACGATCGTACAGAAAAGAAGCTTTTTTTCCTCTCCAAATGTTAAAAGCACCTGTGTCCCAAATAAATTGCTGAACCCAAGCGCGAGCGTTAAAAGTGCCGCGATCCGGAGTGTCTCCCCTGCCGGTGCAAAACTTTCGCCAAACATCACGACCATCAGATCATCTGCTGTCAGCATCAGCCCCACACAACATGGCAGGAACAAAAACAGCATGATCTCAAATACCCTGCTTACGATCCGTCCACACGATTCATCATCACCTTCCATATGATACTGGCTTAAATGCGGAAGTAATGTTCCCCCGATTGCTGTAATGACTGTAATGATGATCTTCACGACTTTCATCGCATTTGTATAATAACCAACGTTTTTTTCATCACACAAAAGTCCAAGCATCGTGGTGTCTAACATCGTATAAAGTTCGATCGCAACTGTCGTTCCGAGCATGATAAAGATCGGTTTCATATGCGGCAGGATCTTTATGCCATGGCATGTCAGACGGATACCAAACTTTCTTAACTGCAGCATATTGATAATATAATTTGCCCCTGTCGTCAAAACGATCACAAGCATATACCGCACATAATCTTCACTGCTCCGGATAAACACAAAGATTGCCGCAAGTGAGATCACTTTTACAACAAAACTGCGGATTGCAATATATTTGAATGCCTCCTGCCCCTGATAAAACCAGTCTACATTAAACGCATTAAATATGATCAGAAGTCCTGCCGCAAGTGAGATCATCTTACGTGAAGAAAAATACGGCAGATTCAGGATCAGTGCATAATACAGTGCCGTACAGATCAGCGTGGAGATCAGATTGATAAAAAAGAGAGACGAAAAAAGTTCCTTTGTCTGCTCCTCATCCTTACGCCTTCTTGCAATCTCCCTGATCCCGTAATTGGGGATTCCAAGGGACGCTGCCAGTACAAAATACTGCGCGATATTCTGTGCATATGCAACTTTTCCGACTCCATCCGACATCAGTACCCTTCCAAGGTATGCTGCAGAAACCAGCGGAAAAAGCGCATCCAGGAGTTTATAAATTACATTGTAAACTGAATTTTGAAATAATCCGTCATGTTTACTCATATTTTTTCATCAGTGCCAGAAATGCCCGATAGGATTTCGTGATATTCCCGAAATAAAAAATCTTCGCATCACAAAAATCCTGCATCACAAAATTTGTGGACACTGCCTCCTTGTGCATGCAGCCAATCTCCGGTGCATACAGTAATGTCATGCCGTATTTTCCGGCAAGGTAATAAAGGATCTCCTCCTCCGCATAGAGAAATGTCCCATCATAAAATCCGTCCATCTGTTTGAAAAAATCTTTCGAAAATACCAGACAGCAGCCATGTAAGAGAACATCCTTCATCCGCTCGTCCACGCGGCTGTCCGCCGATACGGACTTTCCGTCCTCCTCACGCGTGGTAAGATTCTTACTGCCATCTTTGACATCGCGCCCCGTTTCATCCGACACGACACCATAATGGCCTGCAATGGCTTTCTTTAAATGAAACAGTTTGATCAGCTGGAACATCTTACATTTCGCCCAGGAAACCAGAATCTGTTTCCGCATATAATTTAACGTGTACTGCCTGTTTCTCGCCACCGGATTAAAATGTCTGGTGCGGCTTGCATCCACAATATCCCCGCCTAAAATATCAAAGCGCTCTTCCTTATAGATTTCCCGCAGCTTCTCACAGTAATCTTCCTGTTCAAAAATAATATCGCTGTTTGCCGCCACGATAAAATCCGGCTCAAAATGAGACCTTGCATACCGGATGCCAAGATTGTTGCCGCGTGCAAATCCAAGGTTTTTCTCACTTGCGATCACATGCACTCTTTTCTCCCCGGCAAATTCTTCCCGAAGCGACTCCTCACTGCCATTGCCGGAACCGTTGTCCACTAAAACAATGCGGATATCCTGCCCCTGCTGCGTCTTTAGAATGGACTCCGCACATGCGGCCGCCTCACGCCAGGTCTTATAATTTAAAATCACAAAACAGATCGTTCCCATATAAATCCTCATTCAAATATTGCGATGGTCATGCCGGCTTTCTACGCGCCGGAGTATCTCGTCTTTGTTCCAAGTATAATACGGATATACGGTGTAATGGAACGCACAATGGCCGTTCCAAGTCCGAAGTTTTTATGCAGAAAATGGAACCAGTCGCGGAATGGAAGTCCCTTGCGGCTCTCCTTTAGACGGATCCGTTCCATGCGCGGCAGCGTCTCATCCTGCCAGGTTTTCTGCAGTGTATTATCATTGCACTCGCCGACAAACTTTGGATAAATATGAATTTTATATCCAAGTTTACTGATCTGTAACCCGTAATCAAAATCACCGATACTGTGCTGGTAAAATGGATCTATCCCGACTTTTTCAAAGATTTCACGCGGAATGATGGCACAGTTTGCATTGAAGGTATCACAGTTTACCTCCGGCGCATCCGGTCCTAATTTTTTGTATTTGATCCCTTTGGTGTATTTGATACCGCCGTAACTCAAACCGCCGTTTTCGCCACAGATCGCACCGACTGTAACCTCATCCTTTTTCAGATGTGGTGCCATCTCATCAAAAATGCCCGGGAAGAACTTTGTATCATCATTCATCAGCATATAGTAGTCGTAATCCATATGCGTATTTTTGATGTGTTCGATCGCCTTGTGCATGCCGCCATTCCAGAAATTGCTTCCGTCTCCCTCGATCAGGTCGATCTGATATGTGCCGTCATCGCGCATCTGCTTTAACATCTCACGCGTTCCGTCAGAACTATTGTCGTCTAAGATCACATAGTCAAACGTGACGTCTCTATTTTCTGAGAGTGTTGCCATGCCCCGCTTTGTCAGTTCTTTTCTGTTAAAACAGGTAAAAATTGCAAGTATCTTCATAATTTATTTCATCCTCATTTCCAGACAGCCTGTTTTGTCTGCCATTCAAATGTTCTATGCCTGTCCGATATAGTTTTTCCGGAATACCACATGGTAGATCCGTTTGATCAGATTCGGCTGTGACTCATGGATCAGTGCTTTTTTCATCGCCTTATGGAGCTCCGGTTTTTCACAGATCTCCTGTGGGAACTCTGTGATCCTGTGATCTGTCATCAGTTTATGGTCGAATACCGGTCCCTTTTCATTGCCGCAGTGGATCCCGGTGCCATCCCAGCCTTCATTGCTGACTAAAGACTTTGTCGGGGATAAGATCAGTCCCTGTTTCCGGAAATTCGTCCAGTACCAGCGGATCGCCCAGGAGTTGGTCTTTTCATCGGTTTTCTGCATTTTCATGATCTTGTAAAAATCATAGGTATTGTCATAATTAAATGCTTTGCGCAGTTTTTTATCGGAAACCATATCCGTCCAGTCGTCGCAGTCCGCATCGAAATACTTCCAGCGGTCGCTCCAGGTCGCCCACGACCAGCTTGTGCCTGAGAGCGTGTTAAAATAGGACTCACACGGGTAGGAAAAAGTATCCCCGAAATGGGAGAACCCTGTGATTCCGGTCACTTTCTGTTCGTTCTGGTAACGGTCTAATCCGTCATTCATAAACAAAAGAAAATAGCGGTTTGTGACAAGGTCATCCTCTAAAACGATCACTTTTCCATATTTATTTACGATCGCAGTCACACCCTCGATCACATTTTTTGCAAGACCGTAGTTCTGTTCCCTTGCGGTCAGTTCCACCTGACGGAATCCCTGCACGGACTTTACATAATCACGGATTTCCTGCACTTTTCCTTTATCTGCATCTTTTTTTGCCGCATCGGAAAATACATACAGATCTGTTTCTGCTGCAAGTTCGTTTGCTGCAAGTGCCTCGATGGTGCGCTTTGTATGTTCCGGCCGGTTGTAGGTAAACAAAATTACCGGAGCCAGACTTCTCGTCTCTTCCATTCTTTTTCGCCCTTTCTATGCCTGCTGTTTTACCCAGCCTACATATTCGCGGATTCCTTCGGTAAGATCCGTCTTTTTCTCGTAGCCAATTTTTTTGAGCAGGGAAATATCCGCACACCAGTTCTGTGGATCGCCGACCTTCGTCTCCCCGTTAAACCGCACGATGTCAGTGTTTTCCCCAAGCTGCTTTGCATAGATTTCAGCCAGCTCACGGATCGATACTTCCTCACCGTTTGCCACGTTAAAGATCTCCTCCGGTCCCTGATATGCAAGGATCAGTTCTAACGCACGCAGAATATCGGAAATATGGATAAAATCACGCGTCTCATTTCCGGTTCCGAACAGATCGATCCGTCCGGTATTTAAGTATTTCTGATAAATATCCCACAAAAGCTGTTTGCGCAGTCCGCTTCCATATGCAGAAAAGATACGCACACAGCGGATATGGTAACCATGTACCCTGTTATAATAGCTGCAGAGTTCCTCGCCCATCTGCTTGTGCACGCCGTATGGGGAGATCGGTGCCAATGCATCTTTTTCCGTGATCGGAAGCTGCTTTGGATTGCCATAGACACCTGCACTTGATAAGAAAATGATTTTCGGTCTTTTTTCAAATGATTTCAATGCCAGAAGCAGCTGGTATAAACTGTGCAGATTGCCGTCTAAGTCTGCCATCGGATTTACAATGGATGCTCCGACATTGGCACTGCCGGCACAATGTAAGATCACATCCGGCTGCACTCCGGTAAATATGTTGGCAAGTTCCTGTGAGTCTTTGGACATGTTGCACTGATAGTAGTGGATTTCTGCCCCGTCCTCACAGTAACGGTCGGCTAAGTCGATGCCGGTGATCTCGTAATCTTTGCTGAAATATTCCATGGCGCATCTTCCGATAAAACCGTTTACGCCGGTAATGATCATTTTTTTCATGGGCGAACCTCCTATAAAAATACCCTTTCAAGTGCCCTCGAGTACTCTCTCGCCTCGCGGTACATATTTGCGATGCCCTGCTCCATGTCTCCGGCATATTCGGCTTCATGTTCCGGCAGGGATGCGCGCGCTGCGGTGCGGGCGATCGTTTCGGCAAGCTGTTTCGGGTCGTGTGGATCAAAGAGAACACATTTTTTGTTCTGCTGTTCCTGATGTACCGGGATGTTTGATAAAAGCACAACTTTGTTGAGCACTTTCGCATCCTCTAATACGGTTCCCCAGCCCTCACAGAGTGACGGCTGTACGATAAACTGTGCGTTTTTCATGATTGCAAGCTGTTCGGTACGCTCTACAAATCCCAACAGTTTTATATTAGCACAAACCGTGTCTGATTCCATAATTTTTCTTAATTTATCAATATATTCCGGGTTACGGTAATCTTTCAGATTGCCGGTAAATACAAAATCATAGTCACATAATCTGCCCTCTTTTAGGAGACATTCGATTGCTTCTACCATGACGATATGATTTTTATGCTGCCAGAACTGGTTTGGAATATAGATATAGTTTCTCTTTAAGTCAAATTTGTCACGGACGCTCTGCTCTAATTCCGGTGTGATGGCGCACACTTCCGGTTCGATGTAAGATACAAAATGAACCACCTCGACCGCGCATCGGTGTCCCGGATAGAAACGCTCTAAATCTCTCGCCGCATCAAAACTGCTTAAAACCATTGGATTATCGCTTCCTGTCATGGCAAGATCATTTTTCTCTTTGTGAGCCAGTTCCTCTGCACCGAAAAATTCCGGCAGGGTTCTGTGCTGGAAATCCGGGATCCAGAAAATCCCCTTCTTTTTAAAGAGTTTTCCGATCTTATTGAGTTCTAAGGCATAGCAGTATTTTACCCCGCCAAACCAAATCAGACGCATCTCATAAAGTGCCAGTTTTATTTTATTATTTCCATCATAGACACGAATATCTACATTTACATTTTCTTTAAAACAGTCAAAAATATCGGCATGTTCCGGATCGATCAAAAGCACCAGCGAAAAACGTTCCATGATATTTTCGTTCTGCAGGCAGCTGAACATAATGTTCTTAATATAATAAAGTCCGCCGATCCATCCTCTGTTTCCAAGTCCGTTAAATAAAATCTTTTTTTTCATATTCATCCTCATTTTTGAGCAACTTGCTACGAAGAGGCGACGAGAATCTCAAATTCTCGTCTGCCATCAAAGCTATTTGTTTTTATTTAGAAACAAATAGCCGTGCAAAAAATAAGCTATCGAGCTTATTTTTCGCACTAATCCTTTATTTCTGTGATAATACATACGAAAGTGCCGCAATACAACCTTTTGAAACTTGTTCAAAAGAAAATTCATGTGCCTTTTCGTAACTCTTTTTTCCCATGACAGATGTCATATCACCGGCTGCAGCCTTTTCGATTGCCTCCGCAAAACCATCCACATCTTCTGGGTCAATGATATAGCCGTTTTCACCATCTGAGACGAGATCTCTTGCACCATCTGCATATTTTGATGAAATGATTGGAAGAGATGCACACATTGCCTCTAAAAGAACAAGTCCAAAGCAGTCCTCCCTGGTCGGAAGCACAAAAGCATCCGCTGTGCGGTATAATTTCTGCAATGGCTCCCCTTCCTGGTATCCTAAAAATTCCACACGGTCAGAAATTTTAAGTTCTGTGCACTGTTTTTGCAGCAGATCTTTTTCCTGCCCCTCTCCAACGATCCAGAGCCTTATATTCTGCGGTGTTTTTGCAAGTGCCGGCAGTAACAGATCAAGTCCTTTCCGCTGGATCAGGCTTCCCACATACAGAAGCTGCAATCCCTCATTTTGGGTTGTTTTCTGTGGTTTCTCATACAGATATTTCTGAATATCCACGGTAAGATATGAGATAAAGCATTTCTTTTCATCAGCACCGTAAGCGATCTGTGCCTCACGCGATGCAGTGCTGCTCGCGATAAATGCCGCCGCTCTTTTTATAATATAGCTTCTCGATAAGCGCTGTACTTTTCCGATATTTTTCTCGGAATTTAAAGTGCCGTCCGTCCAGCTGATAAACGGGATCTTCTTTTTCCGGCACCAATGTACCGCACGAAGGATCGTCGGGTTGTACTCCATGGCAAAGACCACATCCGGCGCGATCTCATTTAAAGTCTTTTCCACACCTACCGGGATAAACACATATCGGTCATCAAACCGTTTGCGGATGATGATCGTCTTTGATTTCAGGAAATGATAATGTTCGATCTCCTCCATCTCAACACTCCATTTCCGGTTTTCCATGCCTGCACCGGAAAAAATGATATGAAACTCATATTCCGGAAAGTTTTTCTGCATATAAGAAAAGAAATCCACCCGGTATGGCGATGGTATATTCGTGATAAATACTGCCTTTTTTTTCATTGTTCTTTTTCCTCTGAAATGCTGTGATAGATACTGATGAGTTTCTGATAGTTATCTTCCGGTCTTAACCGGTGCTGATAAAATTCTCTCGCATTTTCCTTTAATCTGTTTAGATCCATCTGTTCAAACTCACAGACTTTTCTGGCAAGATCCTCAATAGAGTTATACTCAAATTTTACACCCGTCACACCTTCCTGCACCATACCATCCATATTGCCGACACGTCCTGCGATCACCGGTACGCCATAGGAATATGCCTCCGCGATCGTCATGGCAAACGCCTCATAACACTGGGAAGTCATGATGACTGCCTTTGCATTATAAAATTTCTCGGTCATCTCCTCTTTCTGCAGGTAACCCAAAAAGCGGACATTTTTCATATTATGGGTGCTGACGTATGCCTGCATCTCGTCCATCATCGGTCCTGTTCCCGCAACATAAAGAATCTTATCCGGCAATTTTTCAAAAGCTTTTACTGCAATGTCAATTCCCTTTAATGCCTCCACTCTTCCAGCGAACAGATAATATTCTTCCTCAGGCTGTTTTTTAACCGGGACGATTCCATCTGCAAAGGTAAAGTTTGGTTTGATGTAAACACGTTTCGGATCCACGATCTTTTTGCCCGGATCTAAGGAGCTTAACAGTTTATTTTTGTTAAATTCTGTCAGACAGATAAAATTCACACGATAGTAGGTTCCAAGAAAACGGTGAATCCAGAGGATTGCAGAGCTTACCATCGTCTGTATTTTACTTCCGCGGTAACATTTGTGCCGGATTGCACATTTTAATCCGCCATCCACACATTCCTCACAGATCACATTGTTGCGGAAAAATGATCCGGCCGGACAGAGCATGCGGAAATTATGAAGTGTCTGGACCACCGGCACCTTACACTGAAATGCCGCATAAAATACAGATGGACTCACCATCATCAGGGTATTGTGCACATGCACGATATCGATTTTATTTTCACGGATAATCTTTTTTACTTCCCTGCAGGTTTTTAACGAATAGACTGCCGTAAAAGGAATAAAAAGTTTTTTTAATTTATTCCCCTCGTTCAGTTCTTTGTTACTGCGATAGTAAGTAAAGACTTCATGTCCATGCTCCTCTAACAGCTTTTTCTCATTGCGCACCACGACGTCTTCCCCGCCCGGGATCTGATAAAAATTATGAATTTGAAGAATTCGATATTTTTCCATTGTCTCCTCCATCTGAGATCTCATTTAACATCGTCGGATATAGCAATACACCTGCAAGCAAAATAAACGGATTCATAAAACCATTTAAGACAAACTGTTCCATGATCCCATACAATGCAAATACGGAAAGCATGACTAATTCTTTATATCCCCCTGCTTTATAGAGTCTGACTAACGTAACGCAGAGTGCCGCAAAAAATGCGATTGCAAAAATCCATCCGCAGTACAGTAAAATATACATATATGCGTTATCGATCAGCCCATGATAACTTGCATAAAAATACTCCTGGTTTCTCGGAAGCAGCGCAAGCCCTTGGTCATGATAATATTTTCCAAGGATATATACCCTTCCTGATACATAGCGGTCGATCGTCTTCATAATGTCATTGTCACTGTTAAATAGAATCATCATAACAAAACTGAAAATTGCTCCAACCGGTATAGACAGTGCATAAATAAACTTCACTTTTTTATTTTTGACCAGTTTTTCAAACAGAATGATCCCCCACGCAAAAAAGAATACAATAATCCCGGTACGGCAAAATGTTATTTTATAAAAAATAAACGCTGTCAGGCATGTTCCGAAAAACCACCATATATTTAATTTTTCATAGAAATAATAGAGCATAAGCATAAGAAGCAGAAAAATTGTCATATATGCAGCATTCGGTTCACTAAAACCAAGACTGTACACCGGTACTTCCACATACTGTGCATTTGGCACTGTCTTATAACCAATATCAAACAACCCATAAGCGGATCCGGCTACCATAATAAATGCTACAAAAAGTCTGGTCCATACAGAGATTTCAATCAATTTCCGGAAACACACATCCTTGATTCCGATGATCGTTAAAAACAAAAACAGTATCGTCGCCTTTTTGGTCATTACCCATATGAAAAGACCTGCACCTAGCATCAGCGCGATCACAACGATCTCCCGCATCGTATATCTGGTTGTAACAAGTTTCATTCCCAAAAGGATCACGCCGGAAAGCATAAAAAATTTGTAGATCTGATCACTACTGTCATAACCAAATGCTTTTACCAGCACATTGACCGCAAAGTATCCATAATACGCAATGATCCCCATGCTCTTCCAATCATTTTCCCGTATCCATTTTCTGATCTGCTCCATCTATTCCTCTCCAAGCATATAAATGACATAATCTCCGGTTTCCCTGTAATAGTGATATCCATACGGCTTCATATCATCCGGTATTTCCTGTTCTGTACGGTTAAAACATAAAAATACTACCTGATTGCGCTTTGCAATATCCGTCACTACTGTCATGTCCGGTTTTTCCTGACACATCTGCTGATACATTGCGACTTCATCATCCCCGATCCCGGAAATAAATCCGCCCACGTTTCTTCCATAAAATAATCCGATATCACAGCGGTACTGTCTGATATAGCAGAGCAGTTCATTCGGTACAACCGATCTTACTTTCCAGTTGACACCTGCGCCTGCTAAAATATCCGCAACATCCAGCGCAGCCTGCGGCAGTTTATATTCATTTTCTGCCTCCGTAAAGGTTGCTTTACTGTAAATTTTCTGTCCGCTTAATGCGATCGTACCAAGGGCCGCCACAAGCACAACGATACGGACTGCCTGTTTTTTCCACCGGCACACCAGCCAGACCACCACATACGCAGCCGTGAAAGAAACCGGAAGCATCCAGAACAGTCTCCAGTACACACCGGCAAAGAAACGGCTTCCCACATAACGGTAAAATAATGGATTAAATAAAAATAACAGTACCAGGATTGTCGGCCATACCAGAAACCGGACGGTCTGTTTCTCTTCCTGATATTTTCTTCCCAGGAAAAACAGCATTACAACTGCAAGACAAAACAGGCACCAGTGAAAAAGTCCGGTACGTCCGCCAATAAAATTTTTAAAATTGTCCAGTATTGAATAAAAATCTGCTGCCATATCCGTTCTCTTTCCTTTTTAAATCCCCGCCGTATAATAAATCATATAAACAGCACACGGCAGTGCTGCGATCCATATACAGAGCATACGTTTCAGATTCCGGTGGTAAATACCATCTAAAAGTCCGTACAATCCCATCATAACTGGTGCCATAATAATTCCCATTCCCGATAAAAGAGCTGCCGCAAAACTTAAGGCATACAATGGTGCCGCCCATTTCATACTCTGTTTTTCACTCATAAAGATCTGGTAAAACAAATACATTAACAATGGAATGATAAATCCCGCCACGATTGCCTTTCCCTGCCAGATCCGCAATAAAAACATCGCCGACAGTGTATGTGTTGATGTAAAATTCCAGATATGGAACACGGATAAAACAATCAGAAACAGTGCTGTTTTTTCCGCATCACCGCGAAACAGTACATTTCCGATCATTCCATACAACACATAACAGATGATGATCATAAAAAATGGAAAAAATGTATGTGAAAACACCGCCGGAGCAATTCCTGTTATTTTACAGCACATTGCCACATACATCGTCCATGGGGATGTCACATCTTTTCTTACTTCCCCGACATCCCAGTACATATATTCATCCGTGATCGGATCATCCACTAAAAGCGTATCATGCACAATCGCAGAAACTTCTTCCGAAACATATCTTGCATCGTCATCATCAATATGCTGGTAATGATACGGAATCCATGCCTGCAAAAGGATCAGCGCCGCTGCAAGAATTCCAAAAATGATTTTCCATGCTCCGGCTTTCTTTTTTTTGTTTTCCAGCTTATTTTCTACTGTAACTAAGATACCACATCTGCGTATCAGAATTACCATGATAACAATGGAAACAATCACCAGAAATATCTTCCAAAGTGTGACAGCCTCGGTAAGCGTCCTTTTGCCAAGTATCATTGGCACCAGCAAAATCTGTCCCGATGCAAACATGCTTGCAAGTCCAAGCACCCATGCGTTGCACAGTTTTCTGACCGTTCCCTCTATTTTCAGATACCATACCCACAACAATCCAAACCAGACCGGAAGTACTACGAAAAGCATTCCTGTATAAAGTAGATTCTTATAAATCATATACCAGCACTCCATCCAGATGGATATGGTTGATCTCAGCCGTATTCTTTAACATATAAAGTTCTTCCGTTCTGACATTTCTGCGTCCGCAGATGACAAGATTACTGTCGCAAAGCAATGCCGTCTGATATCCTTCGGATATTGCCGACACATCCCTTCCATTGACCAGAATGTATTCATACTGCTTTGAGAAGCGATCCAGAAGCTCTTTGAACTTTTCATTTCCAACAAGATCAAATCCCTGTTCCTGTTTCAAATTTCTCTTTACGGTGTCTAAGTAGTCATTCATCTGCTGTAACTTTAATTCTGTCGTATTCCCCATAACATAGGCACTTAAAGATGCATCATCACTGTCAGTTGCATTCAGGTCGATCAGCAGAGTCTTTTTCTTTTCATTTGCATAGCACATCGCAAGACGCAATGCTGTGGTATCCGCAGTTCTTCCGACCGGC